>Ga0116204_1001219_pt1 | contig 14451 bp, 29 predicted proteins | sample LakKivwa52mmetaG_FD_94481 | JGI IMG/M metagenome (GOLD analysis project Ga0116204, IMG submission 94481) | Anoxic lake water microbial communities from Lake Kivu, Rwanda to study Microbial Dark Matter (Phase II) - Lake Kivu water 52m metaG | ecosystem: Environmental > Aquatic > Freshwater > Lake...
CTTTCTAGTGTTGAGCGTTTCTCAACCTTTCTTATAGTCCTATAATAGCATAGACCACCGACAAAATCAAATTAGAAATGCTAACAAAACGGACATTTCCAAAAATATTTTTTCTTTGACTAAAATGACCACACATATAGGGCAAAATGGACACACCCCCATGGGGGCTGCCCGAAATGTCCGAATTGTACTGTGGTGTATATCACATAAATTACATGGATGTAAAACGGCGTGTCGTCTTGACTTTTTGGGTATCGTATGCTAGTATTAGAATATAACAAAATAGAGGTTTGAGCCTAGCAAATAAGGTCGCAAGACATGAGCCTAGCAAATAAAAACCTCAAGAAAGTATCTTAGAAAGGATAACTAAAATGAATACAGAAAATAACGAATATTTCGAAGAACTATACGCAGACATGATGCGTGAAGAAATCGAATATGAAATGGAGAATTTCTAAAATGAATACCTGCATAGATTGCAAAACACAAAATAATTTCATAAGCAAATCAGACTACCGATACTATGGAATCTCCGAATATATCGGCGTTATCTGCTATGGTTGCGCTCATTGGAGAATGACTATGCCATATTTAACAGATGCTCAAGTTGTAAGAGGTAGAAGTAGGTAGATTGTTACCTATTTTTTCCCCATGGGGCGATGTCCGATTTGCACCAATCACGATCTCGGGCGTGTCGTAATCACATAATAAAATAAGGCTAATTCTACAGGTTAAAATTCGTGTAACGCACACGGCGTGTCGCACTATAAAACACACATATCAAAAAAGGGGAATATTTTCGTGTAACGCATTCGGGCGTGTTGAGGTAGTGTGATGTAGATAACAAAAATAATTCTAAAGTTGTCCGAATTGTACGCATTTTGGATTTGATATTTCTGGCAATTTATGGGATAATAATTGTATAAATAAATAGAGGGTAATGAGCCTAGCAAATAATCCGTAAGGTGAGCCTAGCGAATAAGTACCCTAACCTTAGAAAAAAAAAGAAAGGTGTTCTCAATGAATACACTAGATAGAACTAGAACCCAATGTGAGAATGGTAATTTTCACACCCCTAATCGTAAGGCGATTTCCGTAATTGCCTCAGGATTTGATATCGCTGACCTCTACACATTCTGCGAGGTATGCGAGCAAAACATTTCCGCATTCTCATTCTATGATGAGGATAGAGGGCATGTTCTTAGTAAATGGTCAATAGATTAGAAAGGAAATCCCCTATGGCTAAATTATATTCGATAGAAGGCTTGCTTGTTGGTAAGCCATATAACTCCCGTACCCTAAGCGGTACTATTTCACACGCTGAGAAATCCGATAAAGTATATTTCGGAAATGATGAGGTTGCGTACCTTGTAAAAATCCAAGAGGATAAAATGCTAAAAGAAAAGTATCGCTACATAGCGGTAAGAATTGAGGAATAGAATGAATAAATATAAAGTAATTCTCGAAACATATGTAGAGGCGGATAGTGCTATCGCCGCTATGTTCTCTGCTCATCATAAACTAGACCCTTTGGGTGATACACAATTCCAATTCGAGTGTATAGATGTTCATGAATATACTAATGAAGGTTGGAAATCATCAAGCGGTATTGTAGAAATAGTAGAGAGGATATATTCCTGATGTATAAAGTAAAAATAGAAACATATTCGGGAGAGGCAAGAGAAATCTCCCTCCCCTCAAAAGGCGCGGTTGCTCAATTCATCAATGAATACCCAAGCAATCTGCCACAAGGCATAAGCGTAAAAGTTTCATGCGATATTCTAGGCGTAAGCGGTACGCTGAGAGGTAGGCTCTAAATGTTCTACCTCATAGTAGTTGGCTTATCCGTCATTGTAACCTTATTAGGTTGCGCTCTTGCGCTTGTGTTTTTTGACTTGGAGGAAAAATAGTAGTGAAAAAATGTACATTGTGTCGAAAATATATTGTTCTGGTAAATGCGTACTTGTGTGCGGAATGTAACGATCTTATCCGACCTGGCAAAAAATAGGAAAATATTCCTGTAACGCGCTCGGGCGTGTCGTGGCCCCATGGGCCGATGTCCGTTTTGTCCTGTGATAATAAACACATTTACGTAAGTGTCCAGAATGTCCCGATTTAGGATTTGATTTTGTCGGTGGCATAGTATAAGATAAATATATAAACAAGAACCGAAAAGGAGAAAAAATGTTAACAAGAAAAGACTATGTAACTCTAGCGGATATTTTAGAATCTTTCGCTGACCTCATTGAGCGATTTACTTTTGAGGATTTAGTTGAGGATATTGCTGACTATTGCGCTAGTGATAATCCTAACTTTGACTATGATAAGTTTCGAGAGGCTTGCGGAATTGTAAAGGTGAGTGCGTAATGAGTTATAAATATAGTTGGGAAGAACAAGACCAAACAATTTGGGATACCCCCGAAGTTTGGGAAGATAAATTAGAAACTTTCATAGAATATTCAGATGATTTAGTTGCGTCTTGGGTAGAGCCTATGGTAGAGTTAGAAGATGAGGAAGATTTCCTCTCTTTAGAAGAGAATCCAGATATGGAAGAATGGTTGATGAAAAATGTCTAACAAACTAAAAAAGAAAACAGTTGTAGTGTTTGAGCATGAAATGGATTTAGACCAATTCCCTCAGTTACTACGCCTGCCCGAATCAGAACTAACCGAATTTCTAAATGGTGCGGTTATGGCAATTTTTGAGTTGCGTGATAAAGAAGCGAAAGTAAATGAGCATGGCACACATTCATTCATCAGAATTGTAGATGTGATTTAGTGTTCATAGATACTTCACTATATATCGGAATAATGGCTACCCTTGCGGGTAGTCTATTATTTATTCTATTCTCATTTCTACGCATTAGAAAGTTAGAGCGTGATGTGTATCGTTACAAAATGCGAATTAGAAATTTGACAAAAGCGTAACGATCCAGTTGCGCCCCAGGGGGCGTGTCCGATTTGTCTAGAACCTCCCACAATTTGTTTTCTGAGATTATTTATGATATTATTTTTACATGTGGAAAAAGACTAAAGAGGAATTACGTAAAATACAAGAATTACGTAGGTCTAATGCTGCTACCCCATTAAGGGATAAGTCTAAATATTCCCGAAAAGTAAAACATAAGGATCGCCAGGACCTTACGTAACTTGACATTTTTCTCCCTGAAAGGTAAAATAGATATATGAACCCTACCCCTAAACTAAAACGCTCTAACGATAGGAAAGTAACCAATGCCGTCTCCCCGAATGGAAAAACCCCAACAATTGCCAACACATTTGGATTACCTGCTGGAAAGAATTACAGTTGTCCTGGTGAAACCTCTATATGTGCCAAAGTCTGCTACGCAGGAAAACTTGAGAAAATCTATAAAGGCGTAAAGGCTACACTACTACATAATTGGGAATTGCTAAACAATGCCGATTTAGATACGCAGGTTAAACTACTAGATGAGATGATTGTAGATTTCAAGAAGGATTGTGATAAGCGTAATGCCGAAAAATTATTCCGTATCCACTGGGACGGGGATTTCTTTAATGATACCTATGCCCTTGCCTGGAAAACAGTAATTGAAAAACATTCCGATATTCAATTCTGGGTATATACAAGAGTAGCAAGCGCTGCCAGAATACTCAAAGATATTTCTAATCTAGGATTGTATTATTCTACCGATAGCGAAAACAAGGATATCGCGCAGGCTCTCTCGGGGGAGGGAATAAAACTAGCATACCTCTCTACTACATTTGCGTTAGGTAGGGAGGATATGCTAAACTTGATAGGTAAGTCAGCCGTCAAGTGCCCTGAGAATAATAAAAAGATACCACTCATTTCTAAACAGGGGTCAGCGTGTGTTACTTGCGGTCAATGCGTATATGAAAGAAATAATATCCTATTTTCATCTAGCAAAAAGTAAGGAAATACATGGAAGTCCTAATTGTCCTAATTGTCTTAACTGCCCTATTATTGGCTGGGCTTGGTCACGAGTGAGGTATATCACACAGCCAACAGGCAACACGATTTGATATTTTCTAGCAACTCTGCTAGAATTGTAATAACAACAACAGGAAGGAAGCAACATGGGAAAGTCAGCAACCTACAAAGTAGGCGACACCTATACCTCTCAAAAGAGCAAGGTAACAGGAACCATTGTGGAGATTTCTCCAAACTCATCTGGCTCGGTGCGAGTAAAACTAGATGTAGAGGGAAAGACCCGTTGGACAACTTGGAAGGCGTAAGCCCTCTAGTTTAGCAAACGCTAACCAGACCTGAGCAAGTCTAGGATAAACTGCTCACCAAAACCCTAATACCCGAAAGGAATCCAATGGCAAGGCAAAAACCAATCAGCGTAAAGATAGCCACAGTAAAGGTTATCAAAGCACTAGAAACAAAACTAGCGCAAATCAAAAAAGACTATGCTTCGCAAGAGGAAAACGAGGCAAAGTATAACAAGGTACTTGAGAAGTATAATAAAGCCATAATCAAATATGCGCTTGATAATGTTGCTAAGGCAACCAATGTTCGCACAAATCTGCGTGGCTGGGCGCAAGTCCTCAATGTTGATTTCGACCTAGATATAACGGCAAAGGATTATCCAAAATGCCCTGAGCGCGACTATGAGGTAATTCACCGCCACGATTACCTACACTCCGTAGAGGAAATCGAAAACGCAATTCGTATTCTAAAAATGACAGATGAGGAAGTTGTATCAGCCTCAACTTACAATGCTATTGCTCGCTACTTGTAACGAGTAACTTGGTTTTCGGTGGGTTTCCTAAGGTAAAAACCCACCACTAGGTTTGATTAGGCAGATTCACGTTGCGTGGTGCTGTAGAGGAGAGAGCAGAAATGCTTGTTGAGGTTCTAGACCAAAAAGCCCGTTCCTAATCATTTTTTCATTTTTGCCCCCTGGGGTAGATCTTGCCATGGGGCCGATGTGATAAAAATCATATTTTTTCAAAATGTCCAGAATCGCCCAAATTAAGATTTTACATTGTCTGCCCAATAGTGTAAAGTAGTATTATTACAACAACGGAAGGAATAACCCCTATGGCAACAATCAAGCAATTTATGGAAGCCGCAAATAACTCCATATATACTGATGAAATTACAAGCGAGGCTAGTGGTCTTGTCGCAACTATCGCAGAAGGTCTGCCACTTGATACAGTAATCAAAGAATTATACCAATACTCGCAAGCCTTATCCGCTATGGTGCTAACTAAGATACTCCACCTCTTATATGATGAGGAAACTATCGAAGAAATGATAGAGGACTATGGCGACCAACTTGCTCAAAAGATGTTTGAGGAAATTGACTCGTTCTTACAATCGGAAGGAAACTAATATGGATACCCCTGACTACGCACACCAAGCAACTATCTCTGGCCTACACCAGCAGATAGATAATCTCAACAAGCAAATTACTGAGTTCGTACAAATTGACGAAGCAAACAAAACACTTATCCAGCAACTAAATGATAGGGCTATTGCTAACTACAACGCACTAAGCGACCTCCAATATGCTATCAAATACTTCTTTGAGGCTAATCGTGAAGATGATAATTTTGAGTTTGATATTGAGGAAGCAAATAAGTTCCTACTAGAAAATGGTATGGATTGTCTCAAGCGTGAATATCGCGTATCGTTCTCAATCGAAGGCGTGTATTGTATCGAAGCAGAAAATGAAGATGAGGCAATGGCAATCGTTGAGGAACTAGATGTATCACACTACACCGCAGACATTGAGTATTTTAATGCGACAGCGGATAGAGTGGATACGCAATTCTAATTTTTCCGTAGGGGAAAAGGGTCCTGAGCATTGACCACGTAAACGGCTCACTAAAAAATGAGATGGGCCTTTGGATAATGCCCTGATACTACGATCATCCTGAGCAAGATGTAAAAAGGCTCAACCCCATGGGGGCAGGACAAATCGGACATTCTAGGATTTGCTTTTTTCGGTGATTTGCTGTAAAATAAGAATATCACAAAAAGAAAGGATAAAAATATGGCTCACGAAATCGAAGTCATAAACGGAGAGGCTTCCTTTGCTTCATTCCGCGAACCCGCGTGGCATGGCTTAGGAACTGTATTCAATGAGGAACTATCAACAAAAGAAATGCTAGAGTTAGCAAATCTGCAAAATTGGAATGTAAGGTTAGAGGAAGTAGAACCACCTGCTAATCTAACATCAGATAAAAATTATTTCTATGTAGTGAGAAATAATCCCGCTATTGAAAATCAAAATGATGTTCTCGGAATTGTCGGAGAGCGTTACAATGTATTGCAGAACGAAGAACTATTCGACTTTGCAGATGCAATGCTAGATGGTGGCCGTTGGGAAACCGCTGGCTCTCTCAGGGGTGGCCGTGTAGTATTCGGTAGCCTTGCACTAGACCGCGAAACTATCTTAGACCCTAAAGGCGTTGCAGATAAAATCAACACCTATCTAGTAGTCAATACATCACATGACGGCTCTATCTCAATTCAAGCAAGCGTTACACCTGTTCGTGTAGTGTGCGCTAACACATTGAACTTTGCCTTGCGTAGTGTAAAGCAAACATTCAAGATTCGCCACACCCAAACCGCTAATGGTAAAGTGCAATCTGCCAAGACCGCTCTAGGTATTGCTAATGCTTACATGGACGACTTTAGCAAAATGGCAAACAAGATGATTCAGACCGAATTATCCGCTAAGCAATTCAATGATATTCTTCTCACCGCTTACCCTAAGCCTGATAAGGATTCAAGCAAGGCTTCACTTACCAAGTGGCAAAATAAGATAGATACTCTCAACACTATCTACACTGGCGACTTTAATCACATGATTTCGGGTAATGCGTGGGGCGCTCTCAATGCAATGACCGAAAGAATTGACTGGTATCGTGGTGATAGCGAAACCAAGTTAGCAGCAGCGAGTGGATTTGATGTTGCTACTAATGCAGAAAAGAATCGCCTAATGAAAATCGTAAATGATTTCGTAGCAGCGTAAGCAATTATCCTGAGCAAGATATAAAACTGCTCAATGGTCTGGTAGTTCAGTTGGTTAGAACGCTACCCTGTCACGGTAGAGGTCGTGGGTTCAAGTCCCATCCAGATCGCCCCAGCCTGGTGCGCCCCCATGGTAAACTATATCAAACACCACATATCAGACATCATCAAACAATTTAAACCTAAAACACGCCGATCTGTTTAATTACGAAACATTTGACTTTTTCCCAGTTTCAGGGTAAAATATAATATATCCAAACAACCCTAAGGGAGAGCAATGAGTAAACCTAAAGTATCAAGTCTTACCTGGCAAGAATTCTATACCTCAGAGAATGGGGTTGCATATGCAGAAATAGCATTAGAAGATAGAGACTACCTTCGTGTACGCATTAATGGAGGAAGGCCTAAGTATTTCTATGGAGAGAATGCCTATTCAGATACCCGCCGTTATATTGCAGACAATGGCGACTTTCAAGCGTGGACGGTGTTAAACTAATGGGAAGAAATCTAGCATATGAATTAGCAAACGGTATTAGTGATATATCCTTAGAAGAGGCTATACAAATTCACTTACGGGCTAATCACTACCCTCCAGTCCCGCTCTCAATGGTACAACCCTGCATTGATGCTATACACGCATCATATGATAATGATATAAATAGAATGATTGATTTGCCTGAGGGTGTATTATTTCGTGGAAGCAATCAGGCTACAGCAGAAAATATCATCTACGGACATAATCTTCATAGTTGGTGTTACGATGTGGATTCAGATGAGTGCACGTCAATATTTAACTGCGTAGCCCATAACGGATACGACTTTAGGGAAGAATAATGAGATGCATGAGATGCGGAAGAAAGATAACCTTTGAAAGTGCCACTGAACAAGGATTCTGGGCTTGCCAAGATTGTGGACAACCTACAATGATTAGGGCTGACTAGATCCATTAAGAAGGTCTTGACATTTCCCCCGAAACCTGCTAAAATTTAATTACGAAACCTAGTAGAAAGTACCCGAAATGCAAATATCATCGCTAGACCCATATCTACAAAAACAAGTTGACTTAGGCTCATCTGGCCTAGACATTATGCATGGTGCATTAAAGAATATCATGTATGAGTTTCAGGATAAAGAGTTTGAGGACAAATCATATCAAGAAGGATATATGGATTGTCTTACCGACCTATACAGTTTGACTTACGATTTATCATTTGCTATCATGGATAAAGAAAGAGAGGCAAAATAATGGCAACCTATAAGTTTATGACTGGTACTTGGTATGAGATTGAATTCCCCGATGAAAAGGTGGGGCAAACACTATATGACCGTGATGACCTATACACTGCTTATTGGGAAGGCGACCTACCTGATGATGTTGAGGTAAACGAGATTGAGGTAGCCCACATATGGGAAGACTAGACCAATTCATTAAGTATGCTGAGATTCATCTTATTAGTTTAAAACAAGACTATGAGGAAAGTCAGGGAACATTAGATTCAATTGAAGATATGAATTCAGATGAGTATGAGGCTGCAGAGGTTTACGATAGGGGCTTAAGTTCCCAGATATATGCTACCGAGCATTTATTGTCGGTGGCTCAGGGTATAATAAGTGGTGGAGAGGATAACAATGCGTAACTTTATTGAAATGGACTTTGACACGTGGTTTGAGACTTATAAGCCTATGAAAAACCCTATTGACCCATATGCTTCATTTGACGGCTACATGTTTGAGACCTATGGTGATGAGGTAGCCCTAGTCAAGAATCAAGACCCTAATCGTATCTGGATGTATGGAGACGGGGATGACGGAGAAGGGCATATCTGGAGTGGCTGGGGATACATTAATCGTCTTGGATATTTTATAACTACAATTCCATTTGCTGATGATACAGATGTTCAGGTAAATATGAATGATTATTATTATAACTGCGAAAACTGCAATACAGACTGGGAAGGCGAGGCTGGTCATCGTGTTAATGATACATTAGGCTTATTCTATAAGTGCCCCGCCTGTGCTAGTGATGCCCTAATTGCAGAATCTAAATACACACCAGTATAGGATGGATCCATCTTGACAAATGAATTCTACAGCGGTAGAATATAAGTAACCTAACAGAGAGGATAGCAATGGGTGACAGAACTAACTTTCACTTTAAAGTCAACGAAGACATGTTGACACTATACAGCCACTGGGGTGGCTATTCACGTAAACAAGATTTGGCTCGTGCATTGAATGCAGCAATGCCACGAATCCAAATGGGAGATATGGACTATGCATTGCGTATTTGTATCTCACAATTAGTTGCATCAGACTGGGACTCAGAAATAGGTTTTGGTCTCATGATTAATAACCCGCAGGGTGCTGAGGAAGAATATGGCTATCTTGAAGTAGACTTTAACAATGGGACCGTCCTGGATGGCGACCTTGTTAAGCCTATGCAGGAATTTATTTCCTACCACTTGACACCAGCAACTTCTGGTGCTACAATTGAAGTGCAATAACCCTAACCGAAAGGAGCCAGAAATGGCAAGCAAGAAAAGCAAACCAAAGACCTACCCATACCTTGAGACTTGGAACACACGGTATGGCCTCTCCCAACGTGTGGTCCTACGTAAGAACGGCAAGTTTGTAGACAATGTCTCTCTTGACGCTCTTAAGCGAGGCCAACGGGTAGGCTCTCGCTAAACCAGTGAGGAATGGGTTCCCTCACTAACTGGAGGGGCGTAGGTATAGTCACACATACTTGCGCTCCTCTTTACTTTTTGGTACAATGGATAAGGAGATGATATGCCAAGATATCTAAGACACAGTATTAGACAGACCGATGAAGAAAAGGCTGCCAATAAGATTGGCGATATATTCTCTGATTTTAGATTAGATTTAGAATCAGTAGGATACTACTTGTCTAGGTCGCTTCCTTATGGTATATTTACTAGAGCAATGATTACTTTCGATGCCGCTGACTTTTACAAGGCTGGCGGGAATATAGAAGAATTCGGATACGAAGATAGGGGTATGTAATGAGTTTCAAAGAAGATGTTGCAATGTTCAGAGATGGCTTAGTGTTATCTAGAAATATTCTAGTTGAGTATATCTATGCCATACAAGAAAATACCAGCACTGATACACCAGTACTAAATATAATTACAGATGACCTTGCTGAGGAAAATCGTACCTATGGCACTTTCGACAACTCTCACCTAATGTCTGACCTCAGTTACTTGCGTGGTATCCTAGATGTATATGATTCACATATTGCTCAACTTGATGAGATTAGCGAGGGTATTTGGTAATGACTGAGTTTGAAATTGAATGTCAGATCCTATCAGAACTATGGATGAACTATAGGGACGTAGAGGCATTTGAAGAGTTCATAGAGTACAACGATATTGGCCTCCCACTGGCCCACTACGTGGCTGATGGGTTGATCCGTAAGAGCGCCCTAGAGGCTGTAGCGATCACGTATATCTCTGATACCTATAACCTTTTATTTGAAATGCTAGGGATCCCAGTAAGCCACGAGCATCAAACATTTGAGGATCTATTAGCAGCGGTAGATTCAGAATAACCCCCATGGGTAAACTATACTAAAACATATCAAACAATAACAAACAGGATATATCAGACACTCCTTTGGGTCCATATTACGAAGGAGTGTTTTTTTTGCAGGTTCATATAGATTACGAAACATTTCAAAAAATCGCTGAACTTTGATGTTATAATTGTTTTATGAGTCCAAGACATTTTACTAAAGCAATGTATGGTCCTTATTACTTATCTAGTCAACATTATATAAATGCCGTTCCAAATACCCCTCAAACAAAGTTTGAAAAGTTTACCTATTACTTGTTTAAGTATACTATGATCAATAAGTTTCTTGACTTCTACTTTGCCCCGCCAAAAATTAGCAAAAAGACTGAGTTACTTCCTTACCAGGCCACGATAGTGGTACAAGAATCCGAGATTGATCTACGTGCATTGCGGGAGCAGAGGAAGGCAGCCAAGCCAGCCACACAGGAAGAGATTGACGCCTACAATTTACGGCGGGAACAACGCAAACAATCCAATCAATAATACCCCTATATAAAACATTACGAAATAATTAATTTTTTCCCTGATTATAAAACATTATCAAACCTTTATATCTTTTTATTACGAAATTTGTCAAAAAATCCCAGAAATAAAGTTACCAAATTGTTATGTTTGTTTGGTGATTTGACAAACATTCAAACATATGGTATAGGGTGTTTGGGGATATATGGTGTTTGGGAATACTAGATATAGTGTTTGGACATTACGAACGCCACTAGAAAAAGTGCTCCATTCTCCATATCTCTCCACTTTCCTCCACTATACACCAAACAATTTTATCTCAGTAACATTTATTTCTTCCAAACACCTCTATCCAGATACCTTTTAAAGCCTCTATACGCCTATTTGCGAGGGGTATAAAAGATCCCACATCACATACTTCTTGGCCAACATTACGATATACTTATCATATGAAAATAGAAGAAAGCGCAATTAGCAAGATAGCATCGCTTATTAAGAATTCTCAAATTGCTATTCCAGATTATGATTTATTTTTAAGAATCTCCGTTATGCCTGGTGGTTGTTCTGGATTACGATATCAAACATATTTTGACTATGAGGAAAAAGATGGAGATGAGATATTCTTCTATGATGGGTTTAACTTACATATAGATAGGATGAGTGTGCCTTATCTTTTAGGCTCTACCCTGGATTTTGTAGACACAATAGAAAAACAAGGTTTTACAATAGACAATCCAAACGCTGCAGGATCTTGTGCCTGTGGAGATAGTTTTCATTAAACAGTTGTATAATTACATTTATGTCTGATTTTCTATGTGATATTTGTGATCGAAACTTGGCCAAATTCCTTACTACAAAGAGAGCCTATTGTTCTTCCTGCTACAAGGATTCACTGATATCAGGAGATGATGACCTTGATTAATTTTAAGTCATATGAGTTTATATGTGTATGTGTTTGTCTAACGTTTATTACTATACTAGTGGTTATTGCTTCTTGACTTCCCCCCGACTTTTTGATATGATTGTTTGATGAAATACTTAAAGCCAGTTGAACCAACATTTATTAGATGTTCTGCTGCCAAGTCTAATGGACAAAGATGTAAGACTCATGCTGTTTTGCCTAAAACTCTTTGCCATGTCCATGATCCAGAAGGTAAGTTTCAACAACAACAAAAAAATAAAGGACATAATGTAAGACCTGTAAAAATTGCAGAATGTCAGCATAAATACTATATGCGAGATGCAGGTATTCAATGTATTAAATGTGGGGATGTTTGGCAATCCCAGAATACTAACACATAGTGCTCGTGTAGAGCATAGGGGTGTTTGTTGTTCTATTTACCGCCGAACTCTAAAGCCCAGCGCCATTAATAATAGTTTCCTCGCCCGAATTGATGTCTCGGATTACCATCTTTACTGTGTAGTTTGCAGTTGCTGATAGATCAGAAACATTTACTGTACCGCCGTTGCCATCAATTCCAATATATGTGGTAGATCCATTTGGACCAACGACCATAATTGATGCTACAGTAGTTGATGAATCGAAGTTGGCAATTGGAGCAAAAGATATAGTGCCAGACTTAGCATCCCCATTAATAACTGACTGAACTTCTGGTGCAGAAATTGTTGCCTTATCTTGAACCGAATCTCTAGCATTAACCAACACTGGAACATTTGCATCTGCAGTAATTACTGGCACCTGTTGATGTGTCATTGATTGACCAGTAGTTGTATCTCTGACTACAGTTTGAACTGTTACGTATTCATTTGAGGGCAAGTTATTAATTGTAATAGGATTAGAAGTATTGTCTGTTGCTATGCTTGTAAATGAAATGCCGTTTGTAATAACCTGAACCTCAACTGTTTGATTGGAATTAGTATTTACAGGAGGTGCAAGGGTAATAGAAGTAGAGTAATCAGAATTAATAGATGTAGATACAACCTGAGTAGTTGTAGCAATAGCAATGTCTTGATTAGCCAGTGGATTTGGATCAAGTGATTCAACTACCGCAACAATATCGCCTTGATTAATCGCATCTGCCTTTACTTCTCCAGAAACAGATGTATAGTTAACTTTTAACGTTTGAGGAACCTCAGCCAAAAAGGTTACATCTCTGAATGTATCAATAGACAATGATGATGCTGGAACATATTGTGTAATATAAGAATTGTGTGAATTCGCATTCCATAACACAATCTTGGCTACAACACCATATTCAATATAGGCATATGTCTTATTGTCTTGTGGTGTTTCTACTGCTTCGTCAATAGACATTACGAAAGCATTGTTCTGTCCCTGACGTTCTACAACGCTCCAATGTGCTTGGACTGGTAGGGCAGAAAATAACGCAATTAATCCTGATGCTATAATAGACTTCAACTTAAACATTTATATCCTTTGTTAGTAGTTATGTATAAAGTATATCAAGTTTCAATATGTTTGTCAACGCCCCTGCATATAAGCGAAATAATTTAATACTATAAAAACAATCACTGGTATAGACCATATAAAATACTTCATAGTGTATAATTGTAGCATGGACACTATAGACAAAAAGGACACTTGTGCTTATTGCAATCGCCCTGCTACCTATAATGATCTAGGATTAAATGATAAGGGTATGTTTGCTGTATTAGATGTATGTAAATGTCATCTAAAAACATACGCACCATAAAATGGACGATATATTATTGTTTATAGGATATGGTCTTGCCATTGGTATTTTTGTTGGAATAATGTTTAAGTTATGGTAAACAATGCTAAGAGACCTCAACTTCCCCGCCAAAATAGCAAACGGCGTGGTTTAAAAATAAACATTACGATGAACTATTCTTTTCGCAGATTTGCATTAGGTTTTGAGATTAGCAAACATTATGCAACAATTGACTTTGGGTTTTGTTGGATTGCATTACACTATTGACAAACATTTTTAGATAGGATACAATTTAAATATGGAATCAGTACTATTAGCGATATCATTGTTTTTGTCATCCCCCGCTGGACAAGATCCAAACAGGGAACCAATGTGGTTTGATAACTGCATTAATATTCAAGAAACACAAGTAAGCAGAGATACTTGGATTTATTATTGTGCAGATGAAGATCCAAATGAATTAGATCCATTCTTTAGTGCTCCTCGTTGGACAGATGAGGAACCACAAGATGATTGGATTGATGAAGAAACTATAACAGAAGAGGAAGAGCCAAATGAAGAAATCGAACAATTTAGTTTCACAAAACAAACAAAAGCGTTACCTAAAAAACAAAAAGCGCCTACAATCAAAGCCAAACCTGTCAAAGCAACAAAGGCGGGAACAAAGAATAAGAGAGTTAATGCTTCTAAATTATCTAAGTCAAACAGCAAAGCCAAGCCACGAATCAGTTTCTACTGATGAGAACAAATAAAA
>Ga0116204_1001221_pt1 | contig 14444 bp, 26 predicted proteins | sample LakKivwa52mmetaG_FD_94481 | JGI IMG/M metagenome (GOLD analysis project Ga0116204, IMG submission 94481) | Anoxic lake water microbial communities from Lake Kivu, Rwanda to study Microbial Dark Matter (Phase II) - Lake Kivu water 52m metaG | ecosystem: Environmental > Aquatic > Freshwater > Lake...
GTCCTCTATAAGTATAGAATTATTTAAATTTTCAAAATCTGAATCCATATCTTGTGCACTAAACAGAGGTTGCTCTGAAAGCAAAGAAGGAATACTCTCAAGATGCATCTGTTCTGCCTCTTCTTGTGTTACGTAACGTTCATTCAAAGGTTCCATGACAATGCCTCCGCTATATGTGGAAATTGTTTAATAAAATTTTTCTTACATTCAATAGCTATATCCATATGTTCCTGTTGAGTTCCATTAGCACTTCGTAGTTCAATGTAATGAATCCAACTACGTATATTACCAGTCATGTAAATAGTGGTTTCTGTGTTAAGTGGAAGTAAAAATCGTGCACTTTCTTTTGCAATACCCCTCTCCAATGCTTTTTTATAAAAATCATAAGAAACATCCCAAACAGCTTGTTGTGTAGCTTGAAACCAAAGTTTATCTTCTTGAGATAAATCATCAATACTATTTTGACGATTTTTTGTATCCTGTCTTCTTGCCGCTTGAGGAATATACTCCAATACCTCTGAGTAACGTTGACTAAATTCTTGAAAGGTAAAGCTACGATGCCGTAAAATTTGAGCGGCTATCGCTCGTGTAGTTTTAATTTCAAGTGTCATATAAGCGTGCTCGAATGGAGACCAATGCTTATTGTCTATACAATATTTTAACAGCATTGGAACTGTCTCAAAATTTAATTGATTTTTTGGATTACTTACGCGTGTAATATACCCAATAATATCTTGAGCATTTTTATCAATGAGTTCACCGGCGCCTTGTGTAACACTTATAAGTTTTACCATAGATTTATTTTTTCTTACGTGATTTTATTTCATCATAAGTCATAAGTAACCATGTTCCAAAATAGGAGCCCAAAATTCCTGGAATTATGTAAATTAAATTTTTATTGTAGGATAAAATAACAATGGCTCCACTCAACCATAAAAGTGAACTATATAATGAAGCGGCATATTTCTTTTTGCTGGCTGCACGTGTGATATAGGCAGTCCACAAAATGTCACCCACAACCGCTGCAAAAAATACACCTATGGCATGTAAAATGTTTATTTTTTCCATATGATGAGATTACCTTTAATTTTCCATCCATACCAAGTTACAAAATATCCTGCTTCATAGGAAGCACGTTTTTCTGAGAAGTTTAACTTGGATTTCATATATTCTTTCAACCACATCTGAAATTCCCACTCTTGAATATCGCTCCAAGTTTTTAAACAAAACCAACGAGGTCGTTTAACATAGCGTTTAATATTATTTGGATTTGTAGATAATCCAACATAGGAAAACATTTTAGGTAAAATGTCTTCAAACAACATTTGCTCTGTAATTTGTTTTCTCATAGAGCGGGTTGATGGATTCGAACCACCATCAGCCGACTGGATGCCAACTATCTTAGCCAATTAGAACAAACCCGCATCTGGAAATAATATACAAAAAAATAATTACAAAGTCAAGTCACATCATCTTCCATTTCATCATCGTCGTCGTTACTTGCACGAAGACTTACAAATCTACCCCCGTTATTATCAAACACGGCAGCAGAGATGTTATCTCCATCACCATACCACTTTCTCACCTGATTTTCAAAATATATCCATGTTTCATTGGCAATATTCATCATCAAATCCACGTCATCAGTATTTAAGTTTTTTGAAACAGTTTTTGACTCCATCAATGCTACCAACAGTAAACCTTTGGGAGTAAGCGTATATCTAGGTTCATCCTCACCCTTTTCAAATTCATCAAAGTTATCGTCTAAATTTTTATTCAATGGACACCTCCTTATAAGCTTTAATGATTAGTTGTTGTAATTCAGAATCCATGAATTCAAATTGGTCGGGAATACTTAAAACTTTTATTATTCCCTCCAGTCGTTGAAATTCACTCTCGGTCAAAAGATTTTTAGCCTGGGTCAATAGTAACTGTTTATGAAAATCCTCCATACATACAATTTCCTCTGCCCATCTAATAAGTGCTTGCGAAACAGAAACCAATGCGCTATCACCAATTCCAGCACTTCGAGTATTATACCCAAACTCTTTATGTAATACAAGAGCGGCAGTTGGTGAACGCAATAGTCCTGCACTGCAAATACATAATACACGTTTTGCTTTTCCCTGAAACGGGTTTTGCGAATTAGCAAGTTGATTCATTGTAGATTTTTGAACCATAACCATTCCTTTTTAATGTAGAACCAGTATACAAAATTTTTACGAAAAAGTCAAGCGCTATTTTAAAATAATCATGGTAAGCGTTCCTTCATAGTTGGCAGAACGCAGAGTATAATAATAGATACCGCTAGGTAGATGAGAAGCGTTATATTGAATGGTGTGAGTTCCCGCAGTGTGATAGGTTGATACAAGAGTATCTATTAAACGTCCATTGGAATCATAGATTTTCAATGAAACATATGAATCTTCAATGATTTTGTATGAAATGCTGGTTGTCGGATTGAACGGGTTCGGATAATTCTGATAAAGCGTGTATCCATTACTATTAATCATTACAGATATTTCATGTGAAAATGTAAACGTTCCGTCGAGGTCTATCTGCTTAAGTTTATATACATATACGCCATCTATCGCAGTGTATGAAATGAATTTATAGTAAGTAGGGGAGTTCTTAGTTCCAGCACCCTGTACAAATCCGACACGTTCATTATTTTTATAAACTTCAAATCCATAATTATCTGTTTCGGTGGCAGTAACCCAAGATAGTTCTACGGCATCTTTTAAATGTTTTGCACGGAATGATACTAATTCAACAGGAAGAACCCCATCATTACTTACTAGAGCAAAAACTGCATTTTCGGCACCAGCAACTATTCCAGTTCCACCTGTTCTTTTGATAGTATCTACTGTGATAATACTGCCATCGAGTGATGTTATTTCAACATCATTTATTCTAAGCCATGGCAGACCTGTCTTATTAACACGTCTATATGTAACAGTAATAGTTGTATCCGTCACACTCAATGAAGTTGACGTTAATTCCGCGCTAACAGTAAGAGTTCCAACGTTTGGTTTAAATCGCCAATTTGTTGGTGTCTTAAATATTAGTGTTCTAGCTTGTCCTGATGAAGTAAAATCATCCGCGGTTGTTGCATCAATACTAAATTGATTCAATATGGTATACCCAGGCGTAACACCATTTTGTGCAAGAGCACCAGGAATACCAGTACCATTATTAGCTTGTGTAATTGTTACCTGAGAAAATAAAGTTGAAACAGATAATAATAAAATAAATAAAAATTTAAGCATACATCTCCTTTCTAATATAATTATAGTGTTGCTTCTATAAAACACAGCAAGTAACTATAAAATTCCCAATATTAATACGAAAAGGTGATGAATGACACAAGATGGGTAGCTGTGATAGGATTCGAACCTACACTTTACACGTCTTAAGCGTGTTGTCTCTGCCATTTGGACTACACAGCCGTATAATAAAAGGGAGTGGCATTCAGGTCGCTCTGCTGTTTAGCGCCGCACAGCCCCCAATGTGCCGCTCCCTAACGAGTCACAAACATCCTTTCACTAAAAGGAATTTTTTCACTTTTGATACCATTTATTTTTAAAATGGCTTCCATTTTCATGGCACCAATGGGATTGTGACTGTGAATAATGATTCGCTTTGGTAGCAATTTAGGTTTCATTTCTGTAATGAATTTTGCAACCGCATATCCAGTTTTTTCTCCAATTATATTGACATCCCCCAAATCATGGTCAAGTAACACAATGTCATAGGGACTATATTTTTTGAGTAGTGCTATAGCTTTAGGCGCACTTTCTGCAATGTGCAAAATGTTTGATTTGACACCAAGATATTTTTTTATGGTGTTGATGCGCTCGTTACTATCATCTAAAAATAAAATTTTCATTTATTTTTCACCTTTCCATTTCCACCAAGAATCTAATCGTTGTTTACTGATACCAGTAATAACTTTAAAAAATGTATTCGAAGTGCAATTACATTCCCAACACTCGTGTGTATACCTTCTGAAAAATCTCCAAAATCGGATACGATAATACCAGTCATTGAAAACCCATGTTTTCCAAAATGGAAAAAATAACCAATTCCAATACACATAACGTGAGCCACAATTTTTACAAGTTTTCATAATTTTAATTCCTTGCTACACTTATCGAAAAATGACAAAATGGTGTATAAAACGCAAGTTCAAATGGAATTTCTCGTGAAATTAAAAACAGCGCAGCACCAGTTCCAAAAATACTGAAAATAATTTCAGTTCTTGAAAGTAAATATATATCAAATTCTAATACTGTTTTTAAATGGTTGACTATAGACCGTAGTCTAAAATCAAGAATAAAGCCCATCTCCAATTCAAATTTTTTGTATTTTTTTATTAATGAATATTCTTTTTTCATTTTAGTCTCCCATTTTAAATAATAAACAGTAGGCACATCAGGACTTGAACCTGAAACCTGACGTGTATAAGACGCCTGCTCTCACCAGTTGAGCTATGTGCCTGATTTTGCAGTTTTTCTAATTTTAAATTTCTCATATGTTTCTCTCATACTATTAACCCTTGGTTCCCATTCTTTATCATCGGTCATCCACCATGGAAGTTCAATTGGTTTCCCACAATACGGACAAAAGTTAAACGTTCGATATAATGAAAGTATATGATAATGCGGGGGGGCGTGTTTATATAGACCGTCTTCTCCATAATGAATCTCATAGTCTGTAATACACATTCCATTACAAGAGACTATAGTGCATCCACCCATATGTAAAAATTTACAGGTTTTGTCCTTATAAAAATAATCCACTTGGAAAAGTATGTATGCCAAGTAGCACACCCGATACCAGACCTTATCGTTAAACCAACAATGAAGTCTATACTTTGCTAGTTGTAGTCTTTGTTTTAATTGTCATTTTTTACCCCGTCACAGTGGTTTTATTAAACTCTATTAACAGCCCTATAATGTTCGTTGGAATCGGCGGAAAATCCATAGTAGATGATTTCAACGTCAGTCATTCTAAAAATCTTTTGTTCAATGTAAATTTGCAAATCTTCAATACTATTCACAGTGCACAACTTACCTTGCATATCATAGAACTTGAAAACTCCAGCTTCCACAAGAACATCACACTTGTTAATAAACAGTTCACTCACACCAGTTCGGTTGGCAGCATCTACCAACTGTCGCATATCCAAGTAGCCAATCTTTCTGGGTCTTCCAGTGGTTTTACCAAACTCATTGCCAGCCTTACGAATTTTTTCTGCATCATCATGGTCACAATGAACAATGTTATCGCTTGACCCCACATAGGTAAGATAGGGTTTGCACACTCCATATGTTTTACGGTGCAGATGCAAAGGAATTCCAAATGTAGCAAATGCAAATGCAGGATGAATGTGACTGGAAGTTACATAAGGATAGTTACCCCAATCAATATCCAATCCCCATCCCTGACTACCTTCCATGAGAACATTACCATAATACCAAGGTTTATCATCTGTGGAACGCAGTTTATCAGGAGTTGTCATCAAATAATCTTTAAGCAAGCTCATGTTTTGTGCACGCACATTTTTTCTACCATATTTGTCCTCATAAGCAGGACCAATTCCCTTTTTAGTTGAACCAATTTTACCATCAGGGTCATCACGATAGATGTGCTCGTTGGTAATGATGTGTGCATAGGGATGAATGAATACTCGCGTTTTAATGTTAAACAACTCATCAAACTCAAACACTTCTTTTAAGAATTCAACAGGATTGATAACACACCCAGGACCAATCACAATATTACTGGAATTAGACCCGTATGATGTTTTATTACCAAATTCAGTAAGAACTTCCTTGGTAGTAGGATAAATGGCACTTGTTAAATAATGGGCAATATATTCTTTGTCACCAATATAAACACTGTGACCCGCGTTCCCACCACCATTATATTTGGCAATCGAATCATATGTTGCATTGCGATTAAGCCATTTAGAAACTTTACCCTTACCACAATCTCCATACTGTAAATCTACAAGAACGTCAACCATTGATTTGTTCCTTTAATTAATTTTATAAAAGTTGCCCCTCTTTAGAAACGCCAGCGTCTCAAGCAGGTGGGCAACAACCCACCTGCCGAGGGGTAACCATTTCTTCTCTTTAGGGTTGCAAGCATCCCAACAGGTAGCTAAACTTCCTGACGAGAGGAATCATCTTCTAAAATATAAGTGGAGTCACAGACAGGACACATCAAATAGGTTTCTTGTTGCGAAACTACTACTTGCAGTGCACCCTTGCTGCAATGTGGACAAGTATCATTTTCATGCATACTATTCAACCTTTTGATATGCCAGTTAAAATTTTGTAAATGAATTTAAACATATAATTATTACATACGACGTGCGAGATTCGAACTCGCAATCTCCGTCTACTGCGGTGTGTTACCAGTTTCCACTAACGCCGTATGCAGATGCAGTAGAGAGTGGAGTTGAACCACTTTTCGGGATAAACCCGCTGACACCAATTGTCTTACTCTACTGACACACTCTCAACGGTTCGAACTAAAGAGTCCCATGGGCTCTTTCGTTGGAGTGAAAGTAGCAGGGGATGGATTTGAACCACCGACCTTGAGCGTATGAAACTCACGAGCTGGCCACTGCTCCACCCTGCCATTTATTTTTGCTTGAGTCGTGCATTAATGTCGTGAATAGTCCATTCCATTTTTTTACTCAACACATCAACATCATTTTTAATTTGTTGAATAACTTGAGACAATTCATATGTTTTGATAGACACCCACAACATGGCTAAAATTACAAATACTACGCTGGCACTTAAAAATATAGAAAATAACATAAAATATTCCTTTAAATATCCCAATCAATGGTATCAATGTCCATGTCAATTTCTGAAAAACTTTTATTTAACTTATACCATGCAACTGCTCCAACGGCAGCGGCAATTCCAAAAATTCCAAGTGTAATCCACATTACTTTGTGTTTCATAGACACCTTCTTTCTTTTTTAGTTAGAATCAATATAAGTAATTATTTTGTAAAAGTCAAGTATAAAATGGAGCTGGAGATGGGATTCGAACCCATATAGTTCTCATTACAAGTGAGGGCCATAGCCATTCTGGACACTCCAGCATGATACTACATGTAGCCCATAGCAGAATCGAACTGCTCTTGCCAGATTGAAAATCTGGAGTCCTAACCGATAGACGAATGGGCCATAATTCCACAACAACACCAAAACAATTAATTGTTAATTAGTCTTTGAGTAATTGTTTTTTGTTAAATTTTGAATCCATCTTATCAAACCGAGAATCCATCTGTGCATATACATCTGCCAACTGAATGTCTATTCGGCTGTTTATATCTTTGACTTGTGAATCAATTTGTCTGTATATCGCATCATGTTCATGCGATACAGCAGAGCTCATATGTTCAGTGTATTTTTGTAAATTATTTACCTTGACATATGCCATGACCACAACCACAGCTTGCACTGTAACTGCAACCATACATATACCTAAAATAAATGATAGCATGTCCATAAGTCACCTAGCCTTTCTGTTTAAGGTGTTGTTGTGGAGAGCGAAAGACGAGAATCGAACTCGTGTCTCCAGCTTGGAAGGCTGGGGCCCAGCCACTAGACCACTTTCGCATTGCGGAGGCTACAGAACTCGAATCTGTACGACGGAGTTACCGTCCTCATAGTTTTCAAAACTACGTACCACACCACATGGGAGCCTCCAGCAGTGGACCTGAGCGGGCTCGAACCGCCAAACCTTTCGGATGCAAACCGAATGCTCTCCCAATTGAGCTACAGGCCCATACACAAATAAATATACCACTTTTTTATTTGAAAGTTAACATCTACAACTTTTTTATTTCATTGAGAACCAGTTGGTCTAATGTTTTTGGTGTATAATCGTGCAGTTCAACACAACAATTGATAGCCTTAGTAAGTAGCGTTGGACCAACACGATTGTGTGTATGACCATGAAGAAAATATTTACAGTTATCATATCGTTCACGGTGAGTAAACTGCCCTATGGGAAGAGTATGCAGTGTAAGCTTGTTCGGGTCATGAATAATGAAAATTTCATCCTCATCAATAAAGTCCACAACTTCATTCCACCCCATGTTGCGCATATACTTGATTGTTCCATCGTGGTTGCCTCGCACCAGCACTTTATATCCATTGAGTTGATTGAGAATTTCTTGGGCGGCATAAAAATTGCACAGTGCAAAATCTCCAAGATGTATAACCACATCATCGTTAGTAACCATAGCATTCCATCTATCAATCATATACTCATTCATCCGTTCATGCGTTTCAAACGGACGATTGCAGTATTTGATTATATTTTTATGATAAAAATGTGTATCTGCTATATAGAATACACGATTACCACGATTCTTCATCATTTGTAAATCCAATTGATTTTGCATTTCGTTTTCTCAATTGTTTAAGACTGTTTTGTTCAGAATATTTGTATGCTTCACTCAAATTTTTTGCAAACATTTTTTTCACTTCTTCAATAAGCGAGACATCAATGGTTCTCTCACTGGAACTTGCAAAACTCATGCTTGCCAATGCCAGCTCTTTGATTTGTGCGCCAGTCATGCCTGACACAAGTTTTTCAACTTTCTCAGAATTTTTCTTTACATCAAAAAAGTCAGAAAAGTAAAGGTCGGCACATTCGAGCGCCCAATGTCCATTTAATGCATCAATATTAAAAATTTTATCAATTCTACCAGGTCGTGTAAGTATTCGCTCTTCAATTCTTTCGGGAAAATTGGTACTCATCAAAATCATGGCACCCTGTGGATTTGACGGAGTATCCACACCATCCAAGAAGTTTAATACCGCGCTGTTTCCACGTGAATCACCCAGCGTCGAATCGGCGTCCTCCAAAAAAATAATTGTAGACATTTTGTGTTTGGCGCATTTACTGAGATGGGCGGCGGCACTTTGAATGTCCGTTACGAATACCACACTTTTTTGTTTACCATATGCAGATGCCAATTTATAAAACATACTTGATTTACCAGTGCCAGGCTCGCTGATGAGCATAAACTTTCTTACACCACTCTGCTTAAATCGAGTAAACAGCTTCACATTATTAAAATAGTATTCTACGTCTTTCTTCAACTCATCCAACTTGGGGTGAATTACTGGACTGGTTGGCAGTTCTTTGATTTCATCATAGTTCATACCAAACTGTGTCATGGTTGCACGATATATACCCGCTTTGGGTTTTTGATTTATTCTACGCTGAATATCAAATGCTCGAAGATAGTGTGCATAGGACGAGTATTCGCCAACTACCAAGTGGCGTATGGTTTCATTTCTTCCAAATCCTTCAATCCAACGAACTACCAATAAAATTGTATTATCACTGAATGTTATTTTGAACAATCCTGTTTTATTCCGAGAAACTAACTTACCATATGTTGCTCGATTGCTCTTATTGTCACCGAATCTTGGTGCAATATGATAGGGGACAATATTTTTATATGGAATCTGTTCATAGTTAGTTGGATAAATCTTTTTTATTTTTGTATTTTTATATCTGTTAATCAACTCTTCGATAGTGATATGCTCAAATTGCATATCATCGCTGGGAGTAAACACATTTACAAAAGCAGTTGTTTTGGTTTCGTCACGATACACGTCAATAATATCCAAGCAAATTTTATCCATTTGTTTCATGTAACTATCTCCTTTGTTATGTTATTGAACGTGATAATGGTAAGAATTTTTTACTTCAAAGTCAAGAGGTAATCAGAAAAATCTTAAAATTCTATTTCAAAGAATTTGTCAGAAATCATATCATAACGTAATATTTTGTTTTTATGTTGCAGACAATCAATGTTATAGTTTCCATCGTTGAGTCGTATGTCATACACGTGTGTATGACCCATCACTTGACGAATACCATCAATGGGTCTAAATTCGTGGTTCCAATCACACCAAAAAATTCCAGGATAATTGCTACTACCAAATCTTGCCGTTCCAATATTGTAAATGGGATTATCGCGAAGCGGAAGCTTGGATAACTCATCTAAACGAATATCAATATTTGAGCTATCAATTTTATAGTTGGTTGCAAACTGTGCTGTCATCCCCGCATGTGTTATTAAAATTTTTTGTTCTTTAAGATACACATGTTTTTTGAACAAATATTTTATTCGTTCTAAGCGATGCTCTTGTTCAAGAAGTGATTTTGTTTGACTACGAAACCCAGAACATGTCATTATAGGATATATGTAACTTAGTTCATGATTACCCAAAATGGCATCAGCTTTCCCGCTTTCAATTAATGAAAGAATTAAATCTACGCATTTTATTTGTTCGATGTAATGAAATACAAACGAATCAAGAAAATCACCAACAAAAAGCATATGTTCAGTATCAGCGTATTCTACAATGCGCTGTAGTTTTTGATAATCTCCATGTATGTCACCTATGATTAACATAATAGTATAAATATAAGTTAAATTTATATAAAAGTCAAGTGCTAATATTCTTTTACCAATAGCGATGCATAGGACGATATAGTTGATGTAGCTGGTGTAGCACATAACACATATATATCAGTATTTCCATCAATGGTAGAAGTTAACGTTCTTAAATAATTTCTTTGCAAAATTGAATTTGGAATAAGAGCGTTTGTCGATATGTATCCTGACGCAATAACAGTTCCCACCGCCGTAACAGTTATGGTACCGTTGCCAATTGCAGTTTCCAACGCGCTATTAGATAGCGGTGTAAAACTTAATGGTGCGCTAAACGTTGGATTAATATGCAACGACCAACGTATAATGTCATTGACAGATGACACAAATACACCCAAATCCTGAATTTCAATTATGTTGTGCCTATAATTTGCATTTTTTCTAATAGCTATAAGCGGATACACGGTTCCAACAGTTGCTATTGATATGGCATTTGTCCCTGTATCAACAGCTCTACTTATACCCGCTTCTTCAGTTCCACCTTCTGTTGCTATTTGAGCACAAATGTATCGGAACATTCCGTTACCACCAGTACTACGTATATCGCACCGTAAAGGTTGTGTTGGGTATTTAATAAATGTGCCCTCGCGTGTTCCAGCATAATGATAGGTATGTAAAAGTTTAAACCCATCGGCACCTTTAATCCACAGTCTCAATATGGCACCACCCAACCATAAAAAGTCAAAAATAATAACTGTAAAATTTTTCCAATTATAAGATGAAATGGATTCATAATTATCCCATTGCTCTTTAGGTAATTCTAATGTTAAACTACCAGAATTTTGAACAACCAAGTAGTGCGTAGACCCCGATGCTTTGATATAAAAACCATCTTCGGTATCACTAAATGGAATAGTTGTTGAAGTTGAATAGTATCCAACCTTTTTAACTACATCTGTTTCAACATGAAAATTATCAAATGTCACTTCTATGAATTGTGGTTTACCTGAAAAGTATGGATGAATTTTTCTTGTTCTTCGTGCCATCCACTGGTTGCTTCCGCTTACAGTCAATCTATATGCGTTATGTTCAAATGAACCTGTTCCACTTCCAGTTGTTTCAAACAAAAGTGTTTTATCAAACTCTAAAATTTTATAGTCTCCCAATGTAGTTAATACAGAGGTTCGTATCCTACCACCTGGGTCAACTGGTGCTTGGTTGGCGTTTAATGTTATAGTTGGTTGATATGACATTTTTCTCTCCTTAAATCACGTAATAACCACTTCCACTATAGTGAATGGTGTATGATTCCCATTGTGATGTTATTATAAACGATGCGTTGTTATCAAATAAACTTCCAGTCAATATGACACGATTTATACTATTGTCAATTTTTTTGATACTGTATTTTTTATTATGAAGTGCGGGTATTGTTAATGTTATAGAACTGGCACTACAATTACATAATACAGTATAATCATTTACAGTTAATGTTGACGATGTGACCACAGTTGATACTGTTTCTGTAGTCGCTATAAATGTATTGTCAACATAGCTAGCAGTTATGGCATAACTTGAACTCAATACAGTCATTGAACTGGTTTGACTGTTTAATACAAAACTGGATGTCGCACTGTTTTGAACATAATCAGACTGTTCAAATCCAATTAGTTTACTAGAACTAATAGCATAACTTGAACTCAATACAGTCATTGAACTGGTTTGACTGTTTAATACAAAACTAGAAGTGCTACTATTTAAAACATAATCATTTTGATTAAATCCATTTAATGTATTTGATACTACTGCGTAACTTGCTGATGTAGCATAGCTCGCAGACACATCAAGAATATCAACTGTGTTGCCTATACCATCATAAACAACACTCTCGGATATTTGCAATAGATATTGAAAACTCTGGGAAATGTATTGCTGAGTTAAATTTCTTTCTGGAACATTTGGCATGTTCTACCTATTTGAGTAAAAGTAATGTTTCTTTGATAATACATTTTTTATTATCAATTAAAGAACTGTTGCCTTCAAAAAATTTTACGAAAATGTCTTGAACTTCATTTAATCGTTTTTTGTAATTTTGTTTTGTAATACCCCGACGCACTAATTGTTCAAGAACTATTTCTTTTGGAGTTCGTGTATCTTTAACTTCGGTCACTTCGATGATAGGTTTACTAACTATTTTTTGTTCTGCAACTTGAACTTTTACACTGGTGTGCTCTTCAACAATATACTCAGTTTGCCAAGGAGAAAAATACATGTCTTCAACAATTACCTCAAGTTTCATTTTTCCAGTGGAATTTTCTTGAAGAATTCCTTTCATCTTTTTGATAGGAATCACGCATTTATTGTTGTTAATCTTTCCGTTAAAAATAAAACTTACCCCCCTCGCTTTCAACAACTAAACGTGCAACAGCTTCTTTGAGAGATGCATTTTTAATATCCAACGTGCATTCAAATTGTTCATTTTTATCAGTATATAATTTATACATGGATGTCTCCAACGGTCAAGTTTTCATTTAAAATATTTAGTTCAACTCCCAAAACTGATTTAACAATTAGTTTAGCATCTTTAACATTTATTTTTGCTGTACGATACGTCTTTTCTTCAGAAAACTGTTTTCCATTTATTTTACATAACAGTTTGATAACTCGTTTTCGTTTTGTATCGTCCTTTTGCCAATCACGTAACCACTCACCAAAATCACCGCTTGATTTACCGCCATAAACAATTTCTTGAGCGGTTATTACATCTCCCCAAGTAAACTGAGTTTTGGAATATTCAGTTAGTGTTTCAATCCACTTGGTTTGAATAGCTGTGTTTGTATAAGAAATCATAGTTTTATAATAAATATAAGCATAGATAATAAAAAACCCACATTTCTGTGGGTTAAAGGTTAGTCACCATACAAATCATCTATTTCGGGGGGAATGTCGGGCTCATCACTAAAAATCCACACTTTGCCTTCTTTGGCACTCACATGAAACTCTTTTTTGAGTGTGGTTTTAGCGATGTAGGCTAGCGCACTGGTAAGATTGGTAAACTTTTTCTCTCTATCATTCGCATCAATCCAATTGTCTCCTGGAGGGATTCGTTCCAAAACTAATTTTTGTTTCATACTATCTACTCTTTCTACGGTGAGATTTTACGCTAGTTGATTTAACATATACATGGTTTGTTCCAGTTTTTGTTTTGATGGTTCTATAAGTAGAACTTCTGTTGTGTCTACGAACTGGTTTAGTTGCCATAACTATTTCTCCTTAATTGGTTTCCTTTTTCTTTCTTCCCCTATTTCCTTTTCTACCTTTTTCGACGGCTGCCCAATAATATTTATTGAATTTTTCACTTACCATGTGATGCATAGTAAAATCAATATCATCTGTTTTTATTTTACTTGGATATGAGAATGATATGTCACTTTGCGTGGTAGGGTTATCTTTATTTGGTGTAACTTTTATTTCCCCAACTCCTTTATATAATATTGGAATAGCCTCAAGATGCTCATTGAGTTCATCTAAGTGACCAAAATGAAGTATACTTGTTTTATATCTTTTGTTTGCCATAACTGTTTCTCCTTTATTATTTTACTTCTTCTTTTGTTTTATTATCAAGATTTTCTGCAGAAGTTCTAGTTGCAGTGGCTAAACCTGACTTTTTACTCAAATTTGGTTCGGAAAAATATTTGAATAAAAATGTTGTAAACTCATTTAAGTTTATATAAAGAGGTTTTAATTTTTGCTCTAATGATGTCATATTTTGTTGAGCAAGATTTAATATTGCTTCTTTGGATATATTTATATTTCCAATTTTAGACATTTTAAAAGATGGGGATTTACGTATTTTATTTAAAAAAACTTCAAACTGTCCTTCTGCCGCTCCTGTTCTACTCATAGTTAACAATTCGTTTACATTTTTTCCATTGATTTCAAATTGCGAAAATTGTAGTACTGAACTGTCGTTTAAACGTTCTACAATAATATAA
>Ga0116204_1001223_pt1 | contig 14437 bp, 11 predicted proteins | sample LakKivwa52mmetaG_FD_94481 | JGI IMG/M metagenome (GOLD analysis project Ga0116204, IMG submission 94481) | Anoxic lake water microbial communities from Lake Kivu, Rwanda to study Microbial Dark Matter (Phase II) - Lake Kivu water 52m metaG | ecosystem: Environmental > Aquatic > Freshwater > Lake...
GCTATGAACTAATTTCGGGTATTTCCTCAGGAGTCTTTTCTGCCGGAAATTTTCCAGTGCTCTTAGCGGTCCTCTTCTCCAGTTTTGTGTTCTCCCTCATTTCAATAAAATGGCTAATTGGCTTTGTCGAAAGGAGGGGCCTTGCGCCCTTTGGCTGGTACCGGATTTTTGCGGGAGCCCTCGTTCTCGCCCTGGCTTTTCTCGGGCAAATCTAGCAGACCCGATAAGCGGTTCCGATTGAGCAACCCATTAGTTTGCAGGAAGGGCTTTTCGAAAGGAGCTTGTCCTCGAGAATTATCCTGTCAAGCTCCGCCCTTGTGACGCATTTTGCCGGGGAATTCTCAGCCCCTCCGCAGCATCCGCATCCGCATGCCAGATATGTCCCTAGGTCTTCAGGGGAGGAATTGCTTGTCTCGTCCGGGGATTGGGATTCGGCGCCGGGTCTTGGCAAGAGGAAATATGCCAAACCTATTGCCACTGCCAACAGGGCAACAGCCATTGCAACGGCAATTAAGGGGAAGGCGGGCTTTTGCTTTTTCTTTCCGGCCATTCCCGATTAATTCGGCCTGAAGTATATTTGCTTTTGCGCCAAGGGGGCTATTTCTCAAGAAATGCCCGGAGTGCGGGCAGGATTTTCTCTCCTTTCGGGTCACGCGTAACCTGGTATGCCGGATGGTACATTGAGAATGCGGGAATTCCGAGATATTCGAAAACCTCTCCGGTCTCGGTCGGGAAAGCAGTCCCTTCCGAAAGAAGGGTTGAGACGGGGAGGCCCCATGAAATTATTTTTCCGGGCCGGAGAATCTCGACTTCTTTCTGAAGATTCCTTCCGGAGCATTCGGAAAGGGCGGATCTGTTGGGCGCGCTCCTTCCGTCGGGGAGGAGGCATTTGTAAGCGTTGGTTACTGCTATTGAATCCAGGCTTTGGCCCGCATTTTCCAAGAGGGGCTCAAAATACCTTCCTGTCTGGGATTTCCTAAAATCAGCTATCCAGCTTCCGTTCCCCTTGGAATACGCGGAATGGCCGATTACTAGGACCCCTCCGGGGGAATATCTCTCCCCGACATATGCCTCGAATTTTCCGAGGTCATTTCCGTATGAACATCCGGAGCAATCAAGAGCCGGAAGGGACCCCAGGTTCGTCATATGGCAGTTAAACCACTTTTAAGAGGTTATATTGTTTTCCTATTTCAGGAGAAACGGCGCTTTGTAGAGAATCCTGTGCGCAATTTCCAACAGCGCGACTGCGCCAAAAACGGTGAGAACAATTGTTATTGCCCCTTTTCCGGATAGGGGAATGAGGAAAATTACCGCAATGAGCCCTATTGCAACCCCTGTTGCAAAAAGGGCGAAATTCCTCTTTTCAGAATAGAATTTCCTGATTCCGTCAAACATTTCCGGGAATATCCTACCGCGGTTTAACACCTTTTCGGGAAAATATATAATCCGGACGGTTTTTCGTCAATTCTCACATGAAAAGGGGCGTTCTTCCGAAAATCTCGTTTTCTGCAAAACTTCAAGGGCGCTTTTCGCCCTTTCTGCACTGACGGGGATTGTCGGGCTGGTCTCCTACCTCTTTTTCGAGCCGACAAGCATTCTAGGAAACATCCTCCAGAGCGTTGCAGTCGTTCTTGCAACTGTTGCGTCTCTCCGCCTCTATCTCTTCGAGCGAAAGCTCGGCAGGGGGGCTTTCTCAAACAGCCTGGTTCTTGTTATAGGATTGGCCCTGACTTCAGCAGGGTATGTTTCGTACGGAATTCTCGAGGAAATGCTTCCGGAAATGCCTTCCGTTGGTGTTTCGGACATTTTTTGGATTTCCGGATATGCGTTTGTGACGCTTTTTCTTGTGCGGGAGTTCATCGCCCTTTTCGATGCGGTCTCCGGGGGGAATTCTCCCCTGAAAAGGAGACTTGTCTTTTTGGGAATGGCTGCTCTCTCGTTCTCAGTCCTCTGGTTCCTTGTTCCCGACCTTTCCGTTTCCGATTGGGACTGGCTCTCAAAAGGCGCTGTCGCATCCTATGTTGTCTTTGACGCAATTGTCCTCGCAGTTGTTCTCGGCCTCTTGGCTTATACCTGGGGAGGGCTCTTCTTTAAAGTCAACTTATTCCTTTTTTCAGGGTTCCTGATAATATCGATAGCTGACATTTTCTATTACAACGGAATCCTTCGCGGAACATATTCGACGGGGAATTTGGACGACCTCGGCTGGATATTCGGCTACATTATAATCTGCCTCGGGAAAACCTTCAAGCTCAGGGTTCTCAAGAGCGCCTGAAAAATTTTTTCAGAATTGGATAGTTTTCCGGGTTTTCTCCAAACAAGCTATATACTTAGATAGGGGGGCTCTCTCGGAATGAAAGCGTATTGGAAGAATCCGAGCACGCCGGCCGATGACGCCGTTTTCGGAAGCGCGACCCTTTTGGGAATACTCTCCTTCTTCGTCTATTCGTTCCCGTTTGACAAGGCGGTTACGGGAAAGCTCCTCCAACTGCTCGCGCTCTCCCTCCTTCTCCTGGCGTCGATTCGCATATGGAAATTCGACGCAAGGCTCGGGGAAAGGTTCGGGAAGAACTTTTTGATGGCAGTCTCGACTTTTCTCGTCCTCGGGGGTTTCTTCGTTTTCATGCTCGAGGAATCGGGGGGGCGCCTCAAATACGGGGGATTCTCTTTTGCGGATCTCCTCCTTGGCGGGGGATTTTTCTTTTTCCTCCTCTTCCTAATGAAGCTCTTCGTCCCCCTCTTCAGGGCGTATCCGATATCGGACATCAAGCAGAAAATAGCTTTCTTCGTATATTTCGCAATAATTCTATTCACTGGCGCGTTCGTTTTCCTGAAATGGGACGCTTTTGGGATTTTCGGCTGGGTTCCTCTTGGGTATGTCTTGCTTACCGGGCTGACCCTGCTGGTGACAACGGGATTGGTAATCTATATTGACGAGGGGGCTTTCTACACCCCGACATTCCTTACCGCAATAGGGTTCATGCTAATTTCCGGAGCGAACCTCCAATATGCGTCTTCCGTACTTTCGGCGGGATTTCGGACGGGGTCGACTGTCGACCTTTTCTGGATTTCGGGCTTTTTGATTCTGGCTTGCGCGAAAACGATAGAGCTTGAGATACTTCGCAACTCTTGAACTTTCGAAAAGTTCTATGCCAACAGGTGGAGTGTCAGGGCGGACGCGAGAAGATTTGCGAGAACATATCCCATGTCAATTGAAAAGGCGAGCTTTGGCCTTTGGAGATAAATTAGGGAAGGAAGGGAGGTTGTGACCCCGATCCCGCCCCACACAATGAATGTGAAGAGGAGCTTTTGGGGGAGTGTTGAGAAATCCTTTAGGAGTATTGAAAGGACGAACGCTGCGCCAATTGCGCAGAGGGTGCTCCCGAGGAGCATTAGGGGCATTTTCTTCATATTTTTCTCGACGTCCTTTTTCGAGGGCTTGAGGCCGAGAGATTTTCTCCAGATTTTCCCGAAAATGAATTCCGAATACCAGAGGAACCCTATTGGTATTGACAAGAGGCCCGCAATTGTCGCTGAGAAAACCGCATCCATTCCTCCATTAAACGGGGGAGGGTATTAATCCGTTTCCGTAAAAAAGGCATTTATCTGGGTGTTGTTTGAACTGTCCTGATGGAGTTTTCCTTTAGCGGAAATCCGCTTGTTCCATATTTCCTCTTTTGCGTTCTTGCATACCTGATTGTTCTCTCGGCAATTGCCCTTGTCCGGACAATTCTCGCCAAGTGGAAAAGGAGGTTTTTCTGGAGCGCCCTCTTTATTTCGGCCAAGAACGCCGTTTTGGCAACTGCGCTCTTCCTCGCGCTTTTCATTGCACTGGCTATTTTTCCTCCGGTTTTCCCTGAATCAGTGACCTCCCTTCTCGGCGGGACAATCTATCTTGTCCTCGCGTTCCTTCTTGGAATAACTGCGGCCGCGCTTGTCCCTTTCCTTGTTTTCCTGGGGTTGGGCGTCTGGGAGATTGTCCGGGCGAATTGAATTTATGCGAACTCTACGTCCCCGTCGTGCTTTTTCAGGTCCCGCTTTGTCTTAAACGAGAACCTGTTCGAGCTCTTTGACTGTTCTAGGCGCTTTTTCTCCTCAGTCTCCCTTTCCTCTTTCTTCGAGCCCCGGGTGATTTTATGCTCCTTTAGCCAGTCTGAGACCAGTTGATTGGTTTCTTTGAAGCGCTTCCTTCCCTGCTTGTCAAGATAAGTTTCATTCATTGCGCTCAGTTGGAGGGATTTGGGGGTTATAGAAGGAGCGGTTTAGGCAGAAAAGTTCGTCCTAGCTACTGCTAACCCGAGGGAAATACTGGAAAATTGCTCCCTCAAAAGAGCCTAATAGTTCCTTGTTCGGTATTGGTTCCATGGGATTGACTGGTCCTGGTTATTTAAATGGGGTAAGACAAGTCTTACCTCAGATGGCGAAAATAGCGCTGACCAGGCTGAGTTCCAAGGGGCAGATTGTCCTTCCGGTGGAAATCAGAAAGGGGTTCTCAGACGGAACCGAGTTCGTCCTGATACGGGACGAGGACGACATTGTAATCAGGCGGGCCGACTTGGCGACGAAAAAGCTCCTGGAAGACATGGAGTTCGCGAAAATGACTGAACGGGCCTGGAAGCAGATTGACGAGGGAAAATATACGGAGCTTGGCCTGGAAGATTTCAACAAGAGGATTGACAGGCAGATAGCTGAGACTAGAAAGAGAAAAAATGGGACTGCCGCTACGCCTAGTAGAAAGTGAGCGCTTTTCGGAAAAGCTCGAGTCAATCAAGGATTCGGCAACTTTGGAGAGGATCAAAAAGCAGGTCAACCGGATTCACAGAAATCCTCTGGTCGGAAAGCCGATGAAAAACGTCCGGAAAGGGACGCGGGAAGTGAGGATTGGGCCCTTTCGGCTCTCCTATGCCTTTTTGGAGAAGGAAGAGATTTTGGTTCTTTTGGACGTCTATCACAAGGATTGGCAGTGAAAGCGGGGGTTGTTTGATTCTCGAAAAGTCCAATATCCCACAACAAGTATCGACCATATTAAGTAAAATATCTAAAAACTGTGGGTGAATTTCGTTAGCTGATGGATGCAAACTGCGAGTTATGTGGGTCTCGCTTTAGCACCACGGTTAAAAGAAGATTTTGTTCGCGTAAATGCTATGTTTCATGGGCAAGCCAACAAACTGGTGAGAAAAATTTCAAATGGAGAGCCCGTCCAGAAATAATTTGTGCGCATTGCGGAAAGGCGTTCAAAGCAAAAAAGCCGTATATGAAGTTGAAATATTGCTCGCGTGCTTGCTACCATGAAAAACAAAAACTAACAGTCAAGAAAAAAACTATTCAAGACATGAACGCCCTCGTAAAGGGTTTGGGTGGTTTGTGTCTTTCGAATAAATATATTGACAATCGGACTGCCTTGACCTGGAAGTGTAAAAAAGGACACATTTGGACCGCAACACCCAACAGCGTAGACCAAGGACATTGGTGCCCTAAATGCGCGCTAGTCCGCTTGAACGAGTTCTTCAGGGACGATATTTTAGTTCTTAGAAAGTTGGCAAATGAACGGGGTGGACGCCTTATTTCAACTGATTACCGAAACAATAGGCAAAAGTTGGAATGGGCGTGTAAACATGGACATAGGTGGCTTGCTCGTTCGGGAAATGTGAAAAAAGGAACTTGGTGCCCGATTTGTTCGTATAGCTTGTCTGAAAGGTTCGTACGTTCTATCTTCGAGCAACTACTGCAGAAAAAATTTCCTAAAGTGCGTCCGGATTGGTTGCGCATTAGCACCTATGGAAAATTGGAACTTGATGGCTACAATGAAAAATTGAATCTGGCTTTCGAGTATCAAGGAGTCCAACACTATAAGTTTTTGAAAAACTTCTACGCCGATAAATCAGACTTTGAGAGAAGAAAAAAACTAGATGCCTGGAAACGGGAGCAAGTATCTGCTAAGGGAATAAAATTGGTGGAGATACCTTACACGATTTCCAAAGAAAAATTGCCTAAATATGTAGAAGATGCCATAGTTGGACTTGGCTATTCGCCAAGGGAAAAATTTTCTTATGATAAGATTGAACATTACGTTCCGGCCTATTTCGATGAAATCAAAAAACTTGTGGAACAAAAGAAAGGGCGCATATTATCAAAACGGTATCTTGGTAGTGATCAGAAACTTGTCGTTTGCTGTGAAAGGGGGCATAGGTGGGGAAGTACACCCGATAATTTAAAATCTGGAGCATGGTGCCAGAAGTGTTATGATTTGCGCAGGGGAACCTCCCTTCGCTTAGGCATTGACAAAATATCTAAGCTTATATCTTCAAAAGGAGGAAAGTTGAAGACTGAGAACTATGCTAATGCAAGAAGCATTTTGACTATTGAATGTGAAAAAGGGCATGTTTGGAAGACTGCTTCAGTAAATATAATGAACAAGGGACATTGGTGCCCTTATTGCAGTAGAACCATAAAACTGACAATTGCAGATATGGAAGAACTCGGACGCAAGAAAGGTGGCGAGTGTCTTTCTAAAAAATATGTTAACAATCAAACTAATTTGTTGTGGAAATGCAAAAATGGACATGTTTTTTCCGCCAGACCGGATAATATAAAGTCGGGGACTTGGTGCCCAAAGTGCCGTCGAGAAGGACAAAAATCTCACAAAAGTTCATCCTGGCTATCGCTCCCTGAAGCTGATAAAACAAAAAATGGAATAGTCTTGAAACCATTCCGAAAGTTAAACTAAAACTTTTCCTTCCCGTATTAGGAAATCTCTTCAGTCATACGAGTTTCCTTTGATTAAAATGGTGGCCGACCCCCGAAGGGGCCGGCCGTCTCGTGGTTGGAAAATTTCTTCCCCAACCACGAGGAAAACCGCTTGTGCGAACACAAAAATCCTTGCGGATAGATATGTTTGCACAAGACATGATAACACCGTGTTACTAGAGCCTCGGCCAATTAGTAGCAGCTGGCTGAATGAATCGGTTGCCCTTTTCATGTACACCACTGCTCTATCAACCCGCTGTTTTAGCGGCGGCCTTGTCTGGACTCTCAAATTCATGAGGTTGCCAGAATGGCAGATTCGTTTTCAAGGACCCTTTCTGGCTTAGATGCTTTCAGCCATTACGGGCCAAGCGCGTAGCTGCCCGGCGATGCCTTATCAGACAACCGGTCTACCAGAGGCGCCAGCGACGTGTTCCTCTCGTACTAATGTCACTTTCCTTTCAATCTGCCTGCACTCCTACCAGTAAGCAACCGAACTGTCTCACGACGTTCTGAACCCAGCTCACGAGCCCCTTTAATAGGTGAACACCCTTACCCTTGGCTGCTTGCAGCCACGGGACGTAGCAAAATGCACGTCTAGAGGTGCCTAGGAATTGATCCCAGACCTCTTAACATCATTTGTTTTTGTTAGGATTACTCGTGCCTCTGAAAACATTACTCTTCAGCGTTTTAGCAGGAACTGAACAATTCTGTGAAGACAAAGTTTTAATTTTGTCAAAATAGAAAGCCCATATCCACCAAAAAAACTGTGGTTCCGTTTTTGTTGCCAATTACTGGCCTTAGTTAGTAGCGCTAAACAAGAATTCTCGTTAGCACTAGAACTACAGAAGTACATTACTTTGTACTTGGAGCAAAAGAAGTGTAGCATCATAGCCTTGGCTATGACATATTTCTTCTCTTGTTACTAATTCTTTCAAATTCTTAAATCCTAGCGTTTATGGAGAACTCTTGTTGGCGCTAGCCAACTTTGGAACCACCTTTCTTTGATTTTTATAGACCCTCAATGGAACTTTACCTAGCGTTTTTTGCTGGTAAAATTTTTCCCATATTTTATTTCGAGTTGATTATTGCCTTTGTCTGCACTGTTGTATTGTCCAATTCCATACAGCTGATGAGTATCTTTCAGAAACACGTTTGATGTTTCCGTGGATACTGCACAGCCAGGATGGGACGAGCCGACAGCGATGCAGCAAACGGCGGGGTCAATGGGAACTCTCGCCCGCCACAACTCTGTTATCCCCAGGGTAGCTTTTCTGTTATCTCAAGCCCTCATTAAGAGGGACATTGAGGTTCGCTAAGCCCGTCTTTCGACTTGTCTTAGTTTGTTGATCACTATGACATCAGGCGTGCTTTTGCCTTTGCACTCTACTCCGGAGTTCTGACCCGGATGAGCACACCATTGGGCCCCGATGATATTTTTTCGTCGGGGTGCCGCCCCAGCCAAACTGCCCATCTAATCCTGTTCCAGTTAAGGTTGAGCCTTGCAAGGCACGGAATGTAGTGTTACATTGTCGAGTAGTCCGATCCCTAAGAACCGGACATAGCCTCTCCTACATACGCTATGTAACGTACCTCGTAAAGCAAGATTAAACTGCAGTAAAGCTCCATGGGGTCTTGGTGACCCGATAGGAGTCCCTAGTCTCCGCACTAGGAGAACTTGTTCACCAGGTCCACAATAGGGACAGCAGGAACCTTGTTGAGCCTTCATGCGCGCCGACATTTAATCGGCAAGGAATTGCGCTACCTTAAGAGGGTTACAGTTACCCCCTCCCTTCACCGGCGCTTAGCTCGGTTGGACCCGAGTTTGACGAACCGGCAGTGGGAAGGCCTCTCCGATTATACGAAGCGTCACCGCTTTGGCAATCGGATATGTTTTTGTTAAACAGTCCAGCTCCTCACGTCACTGCGACCTAAGACCGCATAAGTTATACACGGAATTAGGCACACCTTATCCCGAAGTTACGGTGCTAATTTGCCGATTTCCCTTATCGTGGTTAGCCCTGACACGCCTTACCATTCTCTGGCAGGACACCAGTATCGGTTCTTGGTACGGTCAATCTGCACTTGTATCGGATTCCCTTTTCACGGACTCTAGAACGCAGCAGAAGCGCACCTTGCGGCGCACCCCATAACGCTTTCTCCGAGTTCTCAACATTACGTTACTCCCTCGTTTTATGCGATTGAAAATGACGATAGTCACTCTCTGCCTGTCCAAAAGTGTCCGGAACCCGCTTCAAACCTTGTACAGTTGGTACTGAATATTAACAGGTTTCCCTTTCCTCGACTTGTATTAGAGGTCGAGTTAGGACCGACTAACCCTCAGCTGACGACCATTGCTGAGGAACCCTTGTCCTTTCGGCGACCAGGATTCTCACCTGGCTTTGATGCTACTAAACGCGGAATTCTCGTAGTATGCCGCTCCACAGGACCTTTAAGCCCTGCTTCTGCGCGACAAACCTGCCTAACTACCGCACACGGCCTAGACCGTGGCGTTAGGTATCGGTGGTTAGTTTAGCCCTGTCCATCTGCGACGCTCGCATCCTAGACCGGTAAGCTTTTACGCACTTCTTAGAGGATGGCTGCTTCTGAGCCTACCTCCCGGCTGTTTTAGAATGCAAACAATCTTGCTCCTTTCACACTTAACTAACACTTTAGGACCTTAACCTAACTCTGGGTTGTTCCCCTCTTGGACGCCAAGCTTACCCCATGCGCCCTGCTTCCCGAAATCTACGCTGCAACCAGGTTTGGAGTTTGACAGAAAGCTAGACCCTTTCGGGTCCGCAACTTTCGATCAGTATCTCTACCCCGGTAGCCACACTCCTTCGGGACTATCCTGCGGGATATTTCGTTAGGAACCAGCTATTGCTAGGCTCGATTGGTTTTTCGCCACTAATCCAAGGTCAAAAGAACACTTTGACTGTAGTATCTCTACGGACCTCCATCCGACTTTTGATCGGACTTCATCCTGCCCCGGACTTGATCGCCTAGCTTCAGGTCTTTGGGTAGTGACTGCCCGCCTTGACGACGGCGCACCTCGCTTGTACTGCGTGCTTGTTGCTTTCGCTTCGGCTTCGGGGATAACACCCCTTAACCTCGCCACTATCCAAAACTCTCCGCTCCGTTATTCTAAACTGACGCGGCTACATCGACTATCCGGACTTCCTTGCGTTCGGCCCGGACTCTTTCATGCAGCCGCTGACTTTGGCTATTAGATTTCATGCTCTTTGAACCCTCTTTTTCAGAGTTCTTTTCAGCTTTCGACTAATCTACTATTCCGCTATCGGTCTCAGGTAGTATTTAGGCTTGGAAGTTAATGCCTCCCAGATTCGGGCCGGAATACCGACCAACCCTACTCGGGGACTCTAGAAATCATCCCTCATGCATACGATTACGGGGCTTTCACCCTTTGTCGCGCCACATTCCAGTGGACTTGATCTCTGCACTTGGGATGTACTCCAGGCCCCACAACACCACATTTCCAACGGGTTACCCCGCCGGATTCGGTTTGGCCTTTTCTGTTTTCGGTCGCCCCTAATCACAGAATCTCGGTTTTGATTTCTTTTCCTGCGGATACTAAGATGTTTCAATTCTCCGCGTTCTCCGTCCTTTCGGACTGACCAATGTTTCCATTGATCGTGAAGTCACATTAAGGTATCTCGGGTTCAAAGGTTGCATGCACCTACCCCGAGCTTATCGCAGCTTGCCACGCCCTTCTTCGACTTTCTGAGCCAAGCAATCCATCTAACAGCGTCTTTGCTCCTAGTAACACGGTGTCATCATGAGAATGAATTGGTGAGTTGTGCTTATCTTGCACGTTACATTTCTTTACTGCTCATTCCCACTTGCCGATATCAGGTCGGTGTGCGTACGCACACTGAACTTCATATTATCCTCTTTTGAAACCGGGCGCCCCCGAAGGGAAACCAGGCTTTGAGTGTGATATGCCCAAGGAAGGAAGTGGACTGGACGGGAATTGAACCCGCGGCCTCGCGGTTGCAAACCGCGCGTTCTACCACTGAACTACCAGCCCTCGAGGGCGCGGATTCGCATGAACCCGAGTCCAGGGTGGACGAGGTCCGTGCCATTTGGCACGGGAACCCACGGGGGAACCAGCCCGGGGATTTTCTTTCCGCCGTTCGTTTCCTTTCTTGGACGTGATACGGGAAGGATTTTTGTATTGATTTTCTGCCCTACGCCTATATTTGAGGAAGAGTGTGTCGATGTTTGCACGCTGCTTCGTCTTTTCCAATCGATTGACAAGGAATATTATAGGAGGTGATCCAGCCGCAGGTTCCCCTACGGCTACCTTGTTACGACTTAGCCCTTCTCGCGAACCCTACATTCGTTGCCGGCAATCAACCGGCACCTCACGTAAGGCCCACTCGAATGGCTTGACGGGCGGTGTGTGCAAGGAGCAGGGACGTATTCACCGGACCGTGTTGAAGTCCGGTTACTGGGGATTCCAGCTTCACGAGGGCGAGTTACAGCCCTCGATCTGAACTAAGGATGGGTTTAGGGGATTTGCTTTACCTCTCGGTATCGCGTCTCATTGTCCCATCCATTGCAGCTCGCGTGTAGCCCCGGGGATTCGGGCCATACTGACCTACCGTCGCCCGTTCCTTCCTCTCCTTCATCAGGAGCAGTCTCTCTAGTGTGCACCTCGTCCGAAGACAAGGGTCGCAACTAAAGACACGGGTCTCGCTCGTTGCCAGACTTAACTGGACATCTCACGACACGAGCTGTCGGCGACCATGCAACTCCTCTCAGCGTGTCTGGTAAAGCCTTCAGCCTGACCTTCATTCTGCTGTCGCCCCGGGTGAGTTTCCCGGCGTTGAATCCAATTGAACCGCAAGCTTCACCCCTTGTGGTGCCCCCCCGCCAATTCCTTTAAGTTTCGGTCTTGCGACTATACTCCCCAGGTGGTTTGTTTAACGGTTTCCCTTTGGCACAACCGTCACACTTGGTAACGGTCACACCTAACAAACATTGTTTACACCCAAGATTACCGGGGTATCTAATCCCGTTCACTCCCTTGGGCTTCGTTCCTCGCCGTCGGACCTGTTCCAGGCAAGCGCCTTCGCTACCGGTGGTCTTCTTTGGATTATAGGATTTAGCCCCTACCCAAAGAGTTCCCTTGCCCTCTCCCAGTCCCAAGATTGCCAGTCTCCCAAGCAGCCTCGAAGTTGAGCTTCGAGATTTAACCCAGGATTTAACAATCCGGTTACGAACCCTTCAAACCCAGTAATTGTGGCCACTACTCGCTCCGCCGGTGTTACCGCGGCTGCTGGCACCGGTCTTGCCCAGAGCTTATTCTCCGAGATTTTTAGCCTCGGCAAAAGCTGGATGCATTGCACCCAGCACTTGGGATTCCCTCGTCAACCTTTCGGTCATTGCGAAGTTTTCGCGCCTGCTGCGCCCCGTAGGGCCTGGGGCATTGTCTCAGTCCCCATCTCCGGGCTATTGCTCTCACAACCCGTACCTGTCATAGATTTGGTGGGCCGTTACCCCGCCAACAGTCTGATAGGCCATGGTCCCATCCTATTGCGTTACCTTTTAGCAATCAAGCGCTTCCAGCAGAGATTGCCTATCGGCTCTTAGCCTCAGTTTCCCGAAGTTGTCGCCAACAATAGGGCAGGTTGACCATGTGTTACTGAGCTGTACGCATCCTTGCGGAATACTTGCATGGCTTAATCGAATCCCAATAGCGGTAGCCTCAGGCAGGATAAACCTGATTCCTGATAACTAGTTTCTCTTCCTATTGACCTTATTTCCCCGAAGGGAATTAGCCGGATCAATGAAAGTCTAGGTTAATTACTATCGAATTGGCATATATTATGAGCTCCTAAACACAGAGGTCGTGTTGACTCTGTGATGCTTTCCTTGTTTTTCCTTTGGAAAAAATCACAGCTTGCTCCATCAACACACTCTTCTTACTCACTAGGCGTATTGACATATGTGTCTAATACTTATTTCCTTCCCGCTTCAATCCATAGTATTGGGCTATGGAGATCATCCTTATTGTAGCACAGTCTGGAAAGTTTGGGCGTTCACTGGCGGCAAACACTTGCCGGTCCTTACGCCTAACTACTTTGGCCGTTCTACCGTGCTTCTGCCCGTCTCTGGAAACTCGGTGCCAGGTCATTCCTTTGTTCCGCTCTTGGCGGAAGGCAGGGATTTTGGTTGGCTAATCTGGGGTTTATATAGTTTCCGAATTCCGTAAAATCCGAATTTTCGGGTTTCCGGGCGTCTAAAGGCAGTTGGCCTCTATTTGGTGTGAATGTCCGTTTCTGTGCATTTATCCCGGGAGGGGTATTTGCAGAAAACGGAAATTCTCTCCAAAAGAAACTTTTCTTCCCTTGAAAAACCAATCCAAAATTTCTAGGCTCGACGCCTCATTCATTTCAGCTGTTTCGAGCGTACACTATTGTGCTTCCAGTCTTTAAATAGTTTTTGTCACTCAGGAATGGAGGGAAATTTGGGGGTTTTAATTGGAAATTGTGTTATGTCTGAAACTGAAATATGATATTGTCTTGAATAGGATTTTCAAATATGGGAAACCTCCTCCCTTCAATCTCTTTTATCTCCTTCGCCCGCTAGATTAGATTGTGCCGAGGAAAAAAAGAAAAGAGCAGGTGAGGGAATCCTTCATGAAGAAATTGGAGAACCTACGCAAAGGAAATTTCAGGAGAATAACGAAAGCGGAACTGGAGAATATTCTTTAAGGAAATATTCCCTGACGGACAAGGGGGCTTCTTTCCTCCAGGATTACAATTCAATCAGGGGATTCCTCGAGGCATACGGGTTGTCCTAGGCTTTCCTTGCCCGAACGGAATAGACGGAGAAAACCGTTTTCATCCGCTCCCTTGCGGGAAGCGCCCAGTCCAGGCGGGGGATTTCCTTCTCAATCGAATACCCTGTTTTTTCAAGGAATTTGCGCAGTACAACTTCTCCCGGACTTGCTTTCGTCTCAAGCCAATTTTCCTTCAGAGTGACCTCGTCTTTCCAGCAGAAGGGAGTTGTGAGAATGAGTGCCCCTCCCGGGGAAAGCATCCGGCCGATTTCCGAGAGCAGCCGTCTCGGGTCTGAAACGCTGTCAAGAAGGTTTCCCGCAAATACCGTTCCAAACGACCCGTCCGGAAAGGGCAGGGAGAGGGCGTCTCCGAGAACGAACGCGGCGTTTTTGCCGGGACGGAATCCTGCGATTATTTTCCTTCTTGCCAATTTTCGCGTCTCAATTGAATACTCTATTCTCCCTTTCCTTGAGAATTCCGCTGCCCGCCCAAGCATTGAAAAGTCCCGGTCAACTCCTATTGCAAACCGGTGCCTTTTCGCAAGCTCAAATGCGATTCTTCCGACTCCGCATCCGAGGTCAAGGGCGCTTCCTGCGGCTTTCCTCGGAAGAAGTTTCCCTATTTCTCTGAAATACTCGGAATTTTCCCGGAATTCCCCGTAGCTTGCGTGGATGTAAGAATTCGTTATTCCCGTGCTCGCCCGGGGAAATTTCTCCGGGAGCTCGAGGAGGCGGACCCCTTTTTCAGTTGGCAGACGGGAGACGAATTCCTGCGGAGAGAGTCGCGCCATTGGGAGCTTTCCCTGCTTTGGGCTTTAAGGGTCTTTTGAAAATTGTTATTAATCCGAAATATCGGATATTTCGGAATGAATAGTCTGAGAA
>Ga0116204_1001226_pt1 | contig 14411 bp, 12 predicted proteins | sample LakKivwa52mmetaG_FD_94481 | JGI IMG/M metagenome (GOLD analysis project Ga0116204, IMG submission 94481) | Anoxic lake water microbial communities from Lake Kivu, Rwanda to study Microbial Dark Matter (Phase II) - Lake Kivu water 52m metaG | ecosystem: Environmental > Aquatic > Freshwater > Lake...
GTATTGCAGATTATTTTTTGGTTTTTGAAGAATCAGGCTGAAAGGAGTTAGAATTAATCTTACACGAGTCCATGAGCTCGGCTATTTTGGGTTTGTCTGCCTCGGTAAATTTTTTGGCTTCCCCATAGGGATACTTTTTCATAAGCCCCCTAGATGTACAGGTACAGAGTGTATTCAGGGAGTCGTATTTCCTCACTAATGTATCATTGACAGCCAGGCTTGCATCCCTGCATTGTTGTATCATTTCATAAGAGAAGGCCTTGGGATATTCCTCTTCCTCTGTTTTATCATCTTCACCAAAAAAACATCTCATTTGCAAGAGGCCCAAAAAAACAAGACCACTCAGCAAGACACAATTTCGTAATAAACGCATAGTTACCTCTTTTCCATTTTAACAAGCAAGCGAATCTCTGGGCAAGATAAATAGTATCTACTCAATAACTCATTTTTCTTGGGTTCCTAAATTTTTGTTATTAGAAGACGCGGGGAAAGGGTTTTAAGGGGGGTTGGGGTTCTTAGGGATTAAACCACCTTCATGGACTAGGACAATAGCCCAAAAAGCTTTACTCATCTTTGTTTTATTTGCTAGTTGCTGTAAAAACTCCATCCCAATCTCGAGGATAAACATTTCCCCCCTGAGCCAAGCATTCCCTACAACGCTCTATAAACACTAGTGAGGGATTTGTTTTTACACCTTTGTCGTTTTTTGGATGCAAGGGCTCAAAGGAAAGAGAATGACTAAAGGCATTTAAAGCTAGGGCCCAATTTTGTGCAAAATAAAGCTTTAAAGCTTCTTCAAACTGGACTTTTAATTCTAGCTGTTTTGGGGTCAGGCTAGCGCGGACAGTTAAAGGCTCGTAAATTTCTACCCATTCCATCTTACCTACTACCCGCACACGATCAAGCATTCTAAAAATGATTTGCTCACCTGCTTCATCTCGGGTTTTTTGGCTCACTAAAATTCCAACTCCATAAAAGCGTGCTACGCCTTCTAAGCGGGCTGCCAAGTTTACCGCATCTCCCATCATAGTGTAATTCATACGCATGGGAGACCCCATGTTTCCAGTAACCATATCACCTGTATTGATACCAATCCGCATACGCATGTTACACACAATTTCGGGCCAGGTCTGGTCTTGTGCCTTCCATTTATTTCTGAGTTCACTTAATTTTTCCTGCATATGCAAGGCTGTTTCACAAGCGGCTAGGGCATGGTTTGGCATCGGTAAGGGCGCACCAAAAAAGGCGATTATTGCATCTCCTTCGTATTTGTCTAAGGTGCCCTGGTGCTGCATTAATATATCTGTCATGGCGGAGAGGTATTCATTTAAAAGTTCAACCAGGCGTTCTGGTGATCCAATTTGTTCTGAAAAAGTGCTAAATCCCACAATGTCCGTAAAAAATGCAGTTCGAATTCCAGCTTCTCCTCCCAACTTGGGCCGGATTTTGTTTTTGAACATTTGGTCGATTAATTCCTGCGAAAGATAAGCCTTAAACGATTCATAAAAAAATGCTCGGTCCTGTTCGCGCTCCCTGTATAAAATAAGGGCTGCAAATAAACTCGCAAGCACAATAAACACGAAAGGCTCAGCAATGTGTAAAAGGATATGTCCCTGGAAGAAAAAATACTGGGCCAGGACAAGCATAAAAACCAGAAACAAGGCACTTATAAAGGCATTTTTAACCGATCTTCCTATAAAAAGAAGACATAAAGTAAAGGCACAGGCCAACATAATCAAGAGAGTTTCCGCCCGGTTTGGAGCTCTGATATCGACACCATCGAGCAAGGCTGCCGTAGCCAAGGCGTGAAGAAGAACCTTGGGGGTTTCACCTTTATACTGCTTGGACAAAGGGGTCATGGCATTGTCACCTAGTAATCGGTCCGTTGTGCCTATGAATACGATTTTATCTTTAAATCGGTCCCGAGATCTTACCTTACCCAGACTGTCTGGGCGACTTAAATCATCAAGTACATCCATAAATGAATAAACTTTAATCTGATAACCGTAATCGAGATAATAGGAACCTAAGGGTTTTACTGGCCAACTGCGGTTTCCTAAAAAGAACGAATGACTTTCTTTTTGGTAGAAATAGTCCTTGTCACTCCATTGTGCTGCACAGACTAGCGACAGGGTTGGGTATATATAATTGGAATAACTTTGAACCAGATTGACACCCCTAAGCAATCCATCTTCAGTCGCTTGCATAACATTATGGTGGGCTAAAACTGGTTCAGTACTGAGTATCTCTTGATAGGGAAGGGATGCGCTCAAAATATTGAGATGTTCAATTTGACCCTGCCCTAGGGCTTGCGTTTTGTTAAGGGGCAGTGGTGTTATATCCTGTGGAATAGGACGGTAAAACCGGCTGTGCCCTAGAGGGCTGTAGATAAGTACTGGTTTGGGCGGAATTGCAATTTGTTGTATAAACGCATCATTATCAGAGGGGTTTAAGCTGTGATCAGAGGAGAATAAAATATCAAGTGCAATGACTTTGGCCCCAGAGGCGCGTAACCAAGCAAGAGCTTCCGCATATATATCAGAATGTATAGGCCAGGAGAAATTTTGGACCGTAACATCATCGATACCTACTACCACAATCCTGTCTTCGGGGCGTTTTCCTTCTTTTTGATGTATCCAGAGATCGAGAATTTTCCATTCTAACGAACGGATGGGCCCAAAATTAAAAATCAACCAGGTGAGTAGATAGGCGAGGGAGCATCCCCAAAAAATGCGAAAACCTCGCTTTTGGAAAAAATTTCTAAAGAAGGGCTGGGTAAAAAGTTCCCTGTTCAAGGTTAATCCTAGGGATACCAATAGAGCAAGTCTACTACTTGTGCAATTTGATCCGGATCAGCGCCACGCACACCTCCATAGGGCAGAATATTTGACTTCACCTCTAGGTTTTTTAACTGCTCTTGTACTTTTTTTGATTCAAGTACGCGGGTGCGAATCAGTTCCTTAAGCCGTCTTTGATTCAAGGTTTGTTTTTTTTCGGCCTCACGCTCACCTGAGGCCTTGGTTTTAGCATCAACTTCACCTAGGTCCATACCCAGATAAGTATCCATTTTTTCACCTTGAGGCAAAAGGTTATTGGCGTCTTTAAGCGCGCCAATAAATGACTCAATATCTTTGTCATCCTGTGCCTTGAGGTAGTAAGCAAGAGCGCGGTTAATAGCTACACCTGGAAGTTTTTCTTTTTTAAGCGCGTCCTCATAAATATGTATAGCTTCCTTTTCCTTTCCCAATAAGAGGAGAGAATTCCCCAGATTACTTTTATTCCGGGTATTTTCATCTGCCTGGCTAACTTTTTTTAATAAGCCATGTGCATCATCATAACGCTCTAATTGAGTATAGAGTATGGCTAAACGACGGTCCTCTTTAGGGTTACGCTTTTGTTGGCTCTCCAGCTCTTTTATAGCCATACCATATGATTCGGTAATAGCTCGTTGCAGGCGTTTTGCTTCTTCATCAATTTTATTACTCAACTCCTTAATGGACAGGGGTATTTCCGGGCCTTGCATAGGGGCTGCCGCATATAACTTCCAGCTTTCATCGAGTTCTATAACATTCAGGCGTTCACCCGCACTCACAGCCTCATGAAATTCATTCGCTGCAACCGACCAGGCTTCGGTAAAACCTTTGTTGATTAATGTGGTTTCTAGGGGAATCCAGAGTTTTCCTTTGTGGGGTATAACCCGACTTGCATCTGCACCCAAGGAGACCTGGTTTTTTTGGTACAAGCCTGTGTTAAACATAAGTAGTACATGATCAGTATAGGATATAATGGCTGTTTCCATACCAACCGAGGTGAGCAAGGCCGCCAGGAGTACCGAGGTATCATCACAATCTCCGGTTTTACTTTTTAAAGTTTCCCTGGGGTACTGCACCCTGTCCAAAATCCGTTCCCCTGGAGAAGGCAAGGGGTCTTTGACATATTTGATTCCCTGTGCATTAAGAGCTGTAAAAATTGACATGGCCTGTTGGATGTTTTTATTGAGTTCATATTCATTTGTTTTTTCCGCCAGTGCGTCGCGAGCAAAGGCATTTACCGCAGGGTCTCTATAAGTTACAAATGTACCCAAAGTTTTAGGTTCTACCCAATCCATGGTATTGCGGTCATAGACCTGCACAGGTGTAGTCAGCTCTCTATGCACCATATTACCTTTATGTATATACGAAACCTTAATATTACCTTGAACTTTTTCGGACTGGGTAAATCCAAGCAATTTTTCGCTATTCAATACTAGCTGTATCTGTACATTTTTATCTGCTCCAGCATTCAATTCACTTATCTGGGTTGTTGCAGGTGCATCCATGAGGCGCGGTATAAATATTTGTAGACTCACTCCTTTAACCGGTTCGGGAGTTTTCAATTTGATACTAGCGGTAGGGTTATTTTGGTAATAACTCACTCGCGAAGGGAAAATTTCACGAATTGAAAAATCTGAAATTTCGAGATGACTGGAATTGATCCCAAAAGCCACCTCAGTGACCTTGTTTTTATCTTTTTTTAACATAAGCCGAGCCGAACTGAGTCCACTTACCACCAATCCATAATCACCCTGGCTTGAAAAATGCTCCCGTAAATCCTGTACACTTCCCGAGAGTTCCACATCCCAGAGTGAAGTGGTTTTCTCTATGTACCTAAGGTTCATGTTTTTAATAAACTGATTTTGCTTAAGACGCGTTTCAAACTGTCCCGCTTCTTTTTCACCCATACCACTAACTACAAGTTCAATTCGTGCTTGTGCATAATTTTCACTGTTCCAGTAATCAAGTAACTCATCCATTAATTCTTGCGCTAGTTCTGTCCCCCCTGTCTCTAAACCAAATTGAGCGGCACTAAAACCTTCTTGGCTGGTTTTTTTAACCCGTTTTGTTTTTGAGGCTATAATTTCCGCATTATCAGCCCTGACAATATGGGCATTTAATTGAACAGGAACGGTGTAAAAAGTTTTTCCATAGATGAGTTTCTGTTCTGGTTTGCCGGCTGTCACTCCACCGCGCACAACCAAATCTGCACCCATTCTAAAGGCTAAATCAGCTAGTTCCGGATCAGCCAGTGCTCTTGCTTTGTCTTGCTCCTGCACATCTTTCCATTGTTTAGGATCAACAATTTTAAATCCTTTTCCTAATAAAACCTCCTGAAATTTATAGGTTGCAGTTTTTTCTGAGCTCTCCTGCCCATCAAACTTTTCCTCAAGAAGTACCATAAGTCTGGGTTTATTTTTACTCTCATATAAGAGTTTTTGGGCGGAGAGGTCCTTGCGCAAATCACCCTTAGAAACCTCAACCGCTGCCTTTACCTGATAGAGTCCAAACTCCTCAGATACATTTAAAATCATATGACTTTTGACATATTTTACTGCATCTTTTAGAAGACTGTCAGGTTTTGAATTTTTATCCAAATCATTAGATTGGGGCGACAAGGAATCAATCCCTTCGCGTACAGCATGTCGTAAAGCGTTTTGCAAGGCTGTTTCCTGGGTGTAGCCTCTACCTTCCACCACTACTTTGATACTGGAACCAAATGAGGAAGCCACCAAACCAACCCATACATAAGTCAATAAAAGATGAATTTTCATAGTCTCACTCCCTTACCCTTTAAAATCAAGTTGAATGTTTAGACTCGGAACCAAAAAAGACGAATATAAGTCGATCTGCCTTACTCAATTAAAACAATTCGCAAGCATGGCAATCTTTTCTATTCCTGTACAGTATCTAAAAACAACAAAGATTTTTAAAGGCCAACTGTGATGCTTATCAACATTTAGCCTTATTTGGGCAAAACATCCGGGTCCCCAAAAACTGAGTGATTCGGTTATTTACTCGTATTTACAAAGGCATTATACAAAGCCCGAATGGCATTTTCATAGTCAGACCGGGCCACTCCTACGATTATGTTTACTTCTGAGCTACCCTGGTCTATAACTCGTACATTTACCCCGGCCTTGCTTAGAGCTGTAAATAGAGTCGCCGCAATTCCTACTCTTTGGCTCATACCTTCTCCAACAGTGGCAATCAAAGAAAGGTCTTCTGAAACAGTTATATTGTCAGGCGCCAGGGCTTCTCGTATAGAGGATTCAATTTCCTCAATTTTTTCGCCTATTTCTTCCTTTTGTACAAGCACCGACATAGAATCAATACCGGTAGGTGCATGCTCAAAATTTACTCCCAGCGCTTCAAAAATACCCAGAACTCTTCGACCAAATCCCTTCTCTTTATTCATCATATACTTTTCAATATTAAAGAGAACCACATCCTTGATCCCAGCAATTCCAGCGATTAAAGAATCATCTTCGGGAATTTCTGGAACAATTTGTGTACCGGGATCATTGGGTCGATTAGTATTCTTTATATGAATGGGGATACCTCTTTCCCGCACAGGTTCAATGGCTTCATTGTGAAAAACCTTGGCCCCCATATAGGATAATTCGCGTATTTCTCTATACGATACATAATCCATGGGTTTGGCATTTTCTACAATGGATGGGTCAGCCATCAGTAAACCAGAAACATCGGTCCAGTTTTCATAAGCAACAGACATGGCAGCCCGCGCCGCAATGGCACCACTGATATCAGAGCCACCTCGTGAAAAGGTTTTAACATGACCTTTTACATCTAGCCCATAAAAACCTGGTAGTACATAGAGGCGGGATGGATCATGCATTTTTTGCCCTAGAATTTGATAGGTCCGTGGATCAATACGACCACGACTATCAAAAAAGATGCTCTCTGCCGCATCAATAAAAATGGCTCCTAAAAACCTTGCAACAAGAACTGCATTGAGGTATTCACCTCGGGATGCAACATAATCTTTTCCTTCACCACCTTGGATAGCTGCCTTAACCTTGGAGAGTGCACCTGCCATCCCACAATCCAAACCAAGATCTTTTTCAATTTCCAAAAAGCGTTCTTCTATTTTAATCCAGATTCCATCAATTGCTAATCCCTTTTGGGCCATTTCATAACAACCGTATAGAAGGTCTGTAATTTTGATATCCTTTGAGTTTTTTTTACCTGGAGCCGAAACAACAACAATTTTTCGCTTGGGGTTTGCCAAAACTATTGATTTAATTTTTTGAAATTGCTCAGCAGTAGCCAAACTGGTACCGCCAAATTTACAGGTAATCCGTTCCATAAATTCTCAGGGTTAAATTATTGAGTTCTTAATAATAAAAAAATGCTCAAGCACTTCGATTTTCTGCCGATAAACCTTATAGGAGACTTTATGTGCAACTTGCAGCTTCCACCTTCAAGCCCCTATGGATCCAACGCCAAGGCTGGATTGTGTGAAGATGTTGCGCATAATTCATCATTCACACTGCTACAAATAAAAAAGGAAGGCATTGAAGCCTCCCTTTTTATGTCCCCTTTCAGGGCCCTGTCACCTGTTTACCAGGCAGCAGTAGTTTCGCTACAGAAGTTATCGACAAATGAACTCTTCTTCTTTAGAGGTTTTTTATGAGTTTATCCCTCATAGCCTCTAATTTGGCTCCACCTGCTCAACTCCGTCTATCAAAGACCAATTGGGACAAACCAGCCAAAATATCCCTTTCCTCTTCATCACCTTCAGCAAGTGCCAGTGAAAGCCTTACGGGAAAATCTGAGGATCAAATTTCCAGGATTAATACTATTAAAGAGCGCATCAAATCTGGGTTTTACTCTTCTCATGCAGTTTCGGCTGATATTTCAGATAAATTAGGAACCCTTTTAGACAACTTTACTTAACAGTCTACCGGAAAACTTGCTTTTTACAGCAGATTATAATTTTTAAGGGCTTAAAATATGACCGGGGCAGCAGCTCCCTTTCACTTTTCTGGCTTACAACAAAACCTAAAGGGGAAGACCCTTAAGTCCCTGTGCATTTAGATGTATACAGGGGGTTTACAGCTCAAATATAGGCAGTTTTCCTTGCCCAATATTCAGGAGCCTCTCCTGGTCCGCGGATTGGCTCGCCGCTATCTTTGATTTTTAAGTGAACCTGGCATTTACTTTGTACGTCCTATATATGTGGAAAACTCAAGCTGCCTCCCTGCCCCCTCCCTTTCTCTCTCCGGCCGTCATTTGTTTCGCCGTATTTGGTATAGAGAAAAGCCTGGTCACCTTGATCTCACCCAATTAGCTCTCTATTTTGTCAGGGTTTATAAAACAGCCTTTCCCGATCTAGATGTCTGCATACTTAAACTGCCTCGGCCAGGTTCTAAACTGGCAGTATTTCCCGAAAATCCTTCCCTAAAACCAGCAGATGATTTACATGCGCTTTTTTCTCGATTAAAACCTAATTACTCCTTACAAACAACTTTAAAAACTTATCACCGTCCTCCACGCCAGCTTGCAAGAAGCCCCGGTTTGCGTTTACATGCCTCCGAGTTTTTAGGTGGCTTACCCCACTTAAGCATTAAACCTAATACGCTTAAAGCTTCCCAAGGGGCCCACCTACCTGGACTGCAATCCCTATTTGACAAGGCAGGTAATATTTATGCCTTGCCCTGCCTTAAAACTTCACGGGAAAGTTTTTGGGTATGTATTTGGTGTCCTCCCCAAAAATTTTGGGGTTTACGCACCCTTAGCCAAGCACAGCGGCTTGTCGACCTTCTTAAAAATCAACTGAACTCGCAACTGAGTCAAACACTCCAAAATGAAATTCAAAACCTCAGGCAGTCTGAACTTAATCTTGCCACAGTTGTCCACCAACTCAAAGAGCCTTTGGCACAGGCTCAAACTCTAGCAGATACGCTAATTGCTTCCGGCTCACCAAGCTATTCAAATTATTTTTCACAAACTCGTATATTTTTAAACCAACTCTTGATGTATCTCAATACAAAGCAATTGCCCTTAAAAACCCACTCTCTTATCTATTTTCTTGACCAACTTAATTTGGGCTTCAGGGATAGCCTTAAAGCTCGTGGTATTGAATTTTCCATTCAGTATCCTGATGTTGATATATGTATCCAAATCCATCAAGTCGCACTTTATCAGGTCTTTGAAAACCTTATTACCAATGCTTCTGATCCTAATCTTCCCCTTTCACATATAAGTATCACTATTGAATCCACCAATAAATTGTGCACGCTCATACTTTCTGATAATGGCCCTGGACTCGATCCCCAAATTTCTGCCAGTCTGGGTAAACCTTATCAGCCCAGCAGCAACTCAAGTGGTTTGGGTTTATATATTTGTAAAAAACTCCTTGAACTGCATGGCGGACAATTCCTGTATGCTCACAGGAGTCCCTACCGGGGTGGCTCCTTTATCATCTCGCTTCCGCTTCACACTTGAGTTAAACTCACACATGAAAGGCGATGTAGCAACTTCTCCCCAATGGCTCCTTCTGGAAGATAATCCCCTTGATGCTCTTGCTTGCCTTGATGTTTTTAAAAGCACAGAAATTTCTTGTATACATCTGAAAAATCTGCACAACACCTTCAAATGGCTAAATGATGGAGGGCAGCCTAAGGCAGCTCTTCTAGATTTACAATTGCCAGATGGTAACTGCCTCGATCTAGTAAGTTATCTTCATCATCGATTCCCAAGCCTTCCTATCTATATAGCTTCGGCTTTCGCCGAGGTGCCCATGGTCGTTCAAGCCATTCAGTTAGGAGCCCTCGATTTCCTCGAAAAACCTTTAAAACGCGATAAACTGTTGAGCCTTATCGAAAATTCGCAGCCTTTGCAAACAAATTCACCAATGAAATCAAATAGATCTAACAGTATGGGTCCTTTCGATAGCCAGGTCGAAAGCCAAAACCATTCTGATGTTTTACTTAAAACCTCTTATTTCAATCCGTTTTTTATAAAGAATAGTATTAAAATAAAATCTCACTTCGAAAGATCCGCAACTAAAGAAATACCTGCAGAAACTTGCAAGATTGATTTTGCAGGAGGCACCCTTATCTATACTTCTGAATCACCCCTTAAAGAAACTCTAGACCTCTCTAAACTAGTTGCCAACAAAGAGTGCCCCTTATACATCAAAGGCGAAAGCGGAACTGGAAAAGAAATTTTAGCACGATATATACATCATTTGAGCAAGGGAAATAATAAAGCATTTATTCCGGTCAATTGTGGTGCCATTCCTGCTCACCTTATGGAAAGCCTTTTTTTTGGACACCTAAAAGGTGCCTTTACGGGCGCCCATCAAGATCAAACGGGTTATTTTTGCGCTGCCGAAGGTGGAACTCTTTTCTTAGATGAGATAGCCGAATTACCCCTAGGTCTGCAATCCAAATTACTGCGTGTTTTACAAGAGGGTGAGGTTACACCCCTTGGAAGTATACGCCCAAAGCCCGTTCATTTTCGTTTGATGAGTGCTTCACATAAAGATCTCAAACAGCTTGTTGAACAAGGAGCCTTTCGCGAAGATCTTTATTACCGCATACATGTCTTTCCCTTAGCCCTGCCTTCCTTAAGACAAAGGCCCATGGATCTCCCTGCACTGATTAATGGATTTTTACCTGATATCTCTAGTCTGGAACCCCAAGATCTCAATCTAATTCAAACTTACCCTTGGCCAGGTAACATACGAGAACTAAAAAATGTATGCGAGAGGTACTCTATACTGAGATCTATGGGCTTGGGTTGGGAACAGGCCCTCGAGCAACCCTCCCTCATGAATTCCAACCAAACTGAATCTTCTTCAATCCATCACACCAGGACAGTCAAAAATTCTCCCGATTTTCTAACAAGCCCTTCCACAAGCAACTCTTCCACCCATAAAACTTTGTTTCCTCCAGCCCTACCCATCAATACTTCAGATTTTGAAGCCAGTTCCCAATCAGATCCTGCTGGGCAGAACGAAGAATTAATATTTAAAAAAGCTGGCTCCCTAAAGCTCATTCTCCAGGCCCTAAAAGAAAATGGCTTTAATCGCGAAGGAGCTGCTAAGTCTTTGGGTATTTCAAAGCGCACCTTGCAATATAGGTTAGCGTCTTTTCGCCAAAAATAAGACTTTTCTCAAATTCCTCGCCATTTTCAACTTATCCTGTTATTTTATAGGCTGTACACAAACTTGGATATTAAATGAGATCGTTTTCAAAATCTTTCAGATCACTTTTGGCTTGTATGGTCTTGGGTATTAGTTTTATACCCAGTTATAATTTTGCAAATCCTGCCTCCAATAACAGCTTACCCGAAGTCGAAATCGACAGTGCAACGGGCAAACCCAAAATATTTAATTACAAACAAGACCTTAAAGGGTTTACCCACCCCGGTCTCGATTTACAAAATTTCACTAAAAAAAATCTCGTTATCTTTTATTTCTCTGCGCTTTGTCCTCATTGTCAAAATGCAGCGCCCTTAGTTTCCTCTACTGCCCAAACGCTTAAAGGACAAAATGTGTCCCTAATAGCTATTGCTGTAGCACAAAATACCGATTCGGAAATTTCTCAATATATCAGTAACGGTAAATTTACAGCACCGCTTTTTCAGGACCAAAAAAACTTTGGCCGACAGTATGGTAACGGCCGCGTACCACTTACCCTTGTTGTTCATGCCAATGGCCAATACCGTCGTTTACCTGGGTTTGAACCCCACACCCCTGCCCTTATTAAAAAAGCTTTTAATCTTAAGTAGTTATTGGTTTTTAATTTCAATTAGGGTCTGCTGAATAACGCTAATTTTAGCAGCTGACCCTAATTCTTTATAAAAAATAGGAGGGGGGGTACCGCGTCCCCCCTCCTATTTGCTCGTTTACGAGTGCCTTCACTTACCCTCAGGCACCTTTCGTTGCACTCACAAATACCTTCCCCCCGCTAGTTTGGCTATGCAAAAAGGTTAATTTGGGTCTGCTGAATTACGCTAATTTTAGCCTTTATAATCGCTTCGTAAAATTTCATATTCAAAAATAATCTCGCTTCTTTCTCGATTTTAATAGTTTTAAGTTACATATGGAATACTATATCTTTGGCCTTTTGCTTTTATGTAACGGTTTTTTTGCCCTTTCCGAAATAGCTCTTGTCTCCAGTAAACCAAATCGACTAGAGCAATTTAAGAATTCCGGTAAAAAAGGCGCATTTTTCGCGCTAAAATTACAATCAGATTCAGAAAATTTTTTGTCAGCCATCCAGGTAGGTATAACCCTCATTGGAATTGTTACGGGTGTCTATAGCGGTAGCCGGGTTGCCCAAGATATAGTTCCCTTTTTAAAAATTCTCCCCTGGATAGGTCAATATGCTAATCAGGTTTCTCTAGCTTTATCTATTGTCTTTATTACTTATCTCTCTATAGTTATCGGTGAATTGGTACCCAAAACCATTGCCCTGAATAATCCCGAAAAAATCGCGATATTTGTAGCACCAATTATTTTTGCCTTCAGCAGAGCCTTTCACCCTGTTGTCCATATTCTTTCGATTTCTACCGGCCTCCTCAATAAGCTCATGCACATCCCAAAGAGATCTGAATCCTTAACCGAATCAGATTTACGCTACCTTCTGGCTACTGCTTCATCACAGGGAATTCTTGCAAAACAACAGACTGATTTACATGAAAAATTATTTACTTTCTCGGATAAAAAAGCCAAACACCTGGTTACCCATCGCACTGAAGTTGAATGGCTAGATATTGAATTGTCGCCGTCCGAACTTAAAGAACAATTAACGCAAAAACAGCACAGTAACCTGGTCGTTTGTAAGAACAGTTTGGACAATTTTTTGGGTACCCTTTCTATAAAAGATGTATTTAAAGTGCATTTAATCGGCGATACATCCTTGCTTAAATCCTATATTCGCCCTCCTATAATTGTACCAGAAATAACTGATGCCACCCGCATTTTAGAAATCTTTAAAACCCAAAAAGCACATATACTCTTTGTTGTTAACGAGTATGGGGGTTTTGAAGGTATCATTACCCTGCATAATATTATCGAAAACTTTATAGGAAGCCTGCAAGATAAAGGTGAAGAACCTGATGTCCTTATCCGGGAGGATAAATCCGTGCTTGTAAGCGGAGATGCCCCTATAGAAACATTATTGCAGATTATGGATGGGCTGGTTATTGATTTTGATCGTATCGACTATAAAACCGTAGCCGGTTTTATTTTGGCTATCACTCATCACATACCAAAAATTGGCGAAATTATTAATCATCAGGGCTACAAAATTGAAATTTTGGATCTAGATGGCAATCGCATCGACAAAATAATGGTTTCCAAATTGCCCGATTAGGCAATATAATTAGAGGTGTGTTAGATTAAAAATCTACTCAACTCATATAAAACACATTTTAGGGATCTCTTGATCAAATGCATATATATATATAAAATGCATAAGAAGTAGCAATTTTTTTTATTCGTATCCTCAGTCTAGTATTTCCTACAAGCCTATTTAAGCTTTTGGCAAAAAGATTTATGGGCAAAAGAGAATTTCTCGGAATTCTGATAATACCTATGCAGCTAAACGAGTTAATCCTTTTTACTGATTTTTTTTCCCAAATCAATAAAGGGTTTTTCTATGTATTTGTAACTAAAAAAAGATACAAGAACCACAATAGGGGTTAAGCCCATTATATACATACTGAATACAAAAGGTGTTAGAGGTTTGGATGCTAAATGAGGGTGCAGTAATTTAAAAAGAATAAACAGAAGCATTCCATGCCATAAATAGGTACTGTAGCAAATTTCCCCTAAGAACTTTAAAAAACTGGTTTTTAGCAAGCCAAAAACGCTTTGCCCTAAAGCGATAAGGGTAAAAAGGAGGGTAATTAATAATTTACACCCTAAGTTATTGGGTGTTGGAAAGAGTACAATAGCACCTAATATTGCAATAACTAAAATACCAAGTGCTGGGCTCGAAAAATACTTTTTATAATTTGGCCAATATTTAATGATAAAAGGTGCTATGGCACCACCTGCAAATGAATACCAATGATGTTGTTCAAATTCATTGAAATGGTAGTAAATTGCTATAGCCATTAGACCTGATAATACAAATAAAAGTTTAACTTTCAGTTTGCCAATAAGGATTCCAAAAAGCGGTAAGCAAAAATAAAACATCCATTCATAAGGCAGGGACCAATTTACTTTTGCAATAATTATACCTGTATATTTATACAAATTTATACTTGGCTCGTATGTATATGTGAACAGGGACCAGTGTACTACCTGCTTAAATACATTCAATGGCGCTTCAAAAAAATGCCCTTTGCTTTGCCATACAACAATTGCCAGAAGCAGACCAACAACCGCATAATATAAGGGGGCTAATCTGAGAAATCGCGAAACCAAAAATCCCTTCAAATTAAAATCGCGACCCTTTTGATTAAGTAATTTTCCTACAAATAAAAAGGAGGCAATGTCGTTAAGTTAAGAAATACTTGCATAGCAAGGGTTCCATTTTTTGTTTGAATTTGTTTTTATTCTTTCAAAGCTTCTCCCTGGCCTTACTATTTCCACATAGATACTCATTTGTGTTA
>Ga0116204_1001229_pt1 | contig 14392 bp, 12 predicted proteins | sample LakKivwa52mmetaG_FD_94481 | JGI IMG/M metagenome (GOLD analysis project Ga0116204, IMG submission 94481) | Anoxic lake water microbial communities from Lake Kivu, Rwanda to study Microbial Dark Matter (Phase II) - Lake Kivu water 52m metaG | ecosystem: Environmental > Aquatic > Freshwater > Lake...
AGACAATACTCCAGGGACAAGTGGGAGAAATACTGGAAAGAAAAACTCGGCATCAAGGGCTATTTCAACATTGAGATTTTAGCGGTTTCGTAACGATGCCGGAACTTTTGAACGTTACCAATCCATTTGGACAGGTTATGCCTTATCCTTGCCAATCGCGTATCAGCCACATGACCGATGTTTCCTGCAAGAATATCGACGTTTACAACAGCAAGACGCCCTGTTCTTATCAGGCTCGGCAGCTTGAGACCTGAGTCTTGGAAATCAGGATCGTCTGGAGAGATAGTCTCATCGAAACCAGGTATTTCTTGACTGAATTGGGACGAAATCATGCAGATGAGCCAGTCCTCGTGCTGGCCTGGCAGTTTTCGAACGACGAGCGCCGGGCGGAGCTTTCCCGTCTGCCGATCGGTCTGGGGAAAGCGAAAGAGAACGATCTGGCCTTCCGTGATCACGTAAAAGACTCCTTGAGATCCTCAAGAGAATATGGAGAAATTTCGCTTTCCATGCCGCGCATTGCAGACGACAACGAGAAGTCAGGCCAATCCCTCTCTTCGATCTTGTGTCTTAGGTATTCCACATAATCAAGCACTTCGGCTTTCTTCGATTCGGGCAGTTCGTGAATGTGTTGGATGAGCTTTTCTTCCAGACTCATGATGCTTCCTCCTTGATCACTTTATATCACAAAGCCATCAGCATATCAAAACACCCAATTCTCTGTATCACACCGGCCTCAGCGGCGTGCCAAAGGCTGTGATGAAAACCGCCGAACGTTCCTGCGGTCGACTTGAGTACGTGGTTGGGCAGTCTTTATATCCAATGTCAATAACTAATCACCTGTCTCCACACTACATTTTAATAATTAAGTATCCTGTCCCCGGAACTCCTACTCTACCCGGAACTCGCCCAAATACAGGCGCATGCCGAATTCGGGAACACCCATGATAATGATTCCCACAACCAATGCGGGCAGCGCCAGATACTCATAAGAATGACGGCATATAGGCTTTATGAACGACGCAAGCACCTCGAGTTCGGGGTCGCCTTTTGCCATATTGAGGAGCTTTGTTGCGTTCGTGTTGGCCACTCCGGCAGGAGCGTTCGGCACGTAGAACACCGGGTTTGCCCCTTTCTCCAACAAGAAGCGACGGCGGAACCCGATACCGAGCGATCCGAAGTTGGCGACATGAGTCGAAACCTGCGAAAGTCGAAGCTCGGTGAAGCACAAGCGCTTGCGAGGGCTTACAGGCTGACGGGCGTTCAGTGCGCCATGGAGATTCTGAATATCACCTTTGCTTTGTGTAAGCCGGAGACCAACTCTGTAAAACGCAACGAGGCGGTCAACGTATCGTGCTCGGAGGCGCGAGTCGAGAGGACGCCCAGCCCATCGACTGTCGGTCCAGTGAATCAAGATGTCTGGATGCACGCTCATGTCACTCGCGAACAATAAATATACAGTTTGGATATCCTCTCGATTACGTCCGTTTTCTCTTCGTTATATACAGACTGTGTAAGACGGCTCATAATTGGTCCACTGGGCTTCGCTCTTGGGGCTGTAATGGCGTGATTGTTTGGCTTCCCGGAGGCTGATCGAGGGGTTTCGGTTTTGGACGAATCTGAGCACCATCGGTATGCGGAAGATGCGTCCTTCCCGCCTCGGGAGTGGTCCGGTTGGAGGTAATTATTTTCTGCGTTGTTCTCGTTTCAGTCATTCCTTTTTCCCAAATCATGTTGACGCATGCGGGAAGGAACCTGCGAACCAGTAACGGCAGGCAGCCGTCAGCCGAAAAAAGGTAAGACAATAGAGCACTATAACCCTCGTTTGTCAATCATTATGATCACTTTGTCTTTTCATTCACATTGAATGATGGCCGCGCGCATCTGTTTTTTCTTGACAAAAAAGAGGTTCCTCATTGTATAGTGCAAAACAATATTCCGCAGAATGAACCAGTGGGGACGATATGCCGATACGTGATATTACGGACAGAGAAAACAGCCCGATGCGTTCGCTGGAGCGAGCCCTCCACCTCTTGGCTGTCCTGGAAGAGGGGGGTTGGCCGATGGGCGTGACGGAGCTGGGACGCGCCAGCCAACTGTCCAAAGCCACGGTCCTTCGGATCGTGTCGGTCCTGGAGAAGTATGGGTTTGCCGAGAAGAGACGGGGAAGATATCGGCTCGGAGCAGCCGCGCTTCCGCTTGCCCATGCGTATGTACTCGGGAACGAACTGACCCGGGTAGCGCTGCCGGTTCTACAGGAGCTGGCCCAGACATCGGAGGAGACGGCTTCGCTTTACGTGCGGTTGCATTTCAAGCGGATACTCGTGCAGCGGGTCGAGGGACTCCACCCCCTGCGGTTCGTCCTGCCCATCGGGCAGCGTATGCCTCTCCATGTGGGGGCGGGAAAAGTCCTGGCGGCGGCGATGCCGCCCGAAGAGTTGGAGCAGATGCTGGACGAACTGGGGGAGATGTATCTATCAAGCGGAGAGAGATTGACACGGAAGGCACTGCTTGCAGAACTCGACCGTGTCCGAAGGCAGGGTTATTCGGTTTCCCATGGTGAACAAATGTTGGGTACCGTGGCCGTGGCTGCTCCGATCATCGATGCCGACGGGGCAACGATTGCCGCCGTGTCGGCGGTCGGTACGGCCGACAGGTTGACGCCGAAGAAGATAGAATGGCTGACCATGGAAGTGCAGGCTGCCGCCAAAGGGATCGCCGCGAGGTATGATGCCGGCCTGCGCAGCAGATAAACCACTTCTTGAAAGGAAAAAGGGATATGACAATAAAGGGATTCCCAAAATTTAACGTGGTCGAAGGGTGGGAGAAACTGCCCGCGGGATACATCCACAAGGATGTGGACGGGGTGGCGGTCGATTCCAAGGACAACGTCTACCTGATGACGCGGCAGGATGCGAGGGTGATTGTCTACGACAGGAAAGGGAATTTTCTCCGTTCGTGGGGCGAGGATACCTTCACCCCGCGCACGCACGGGATAGCGATCGGGCCGGACGATATGGTGTACACCGTGGACGACGGCGACCATACCGTACGTAAATTCACCCCCGAAGGGAAGCAATTGATGCTGATCGGCACCCCCGGCAAGGCCTCGGACACCGGCTACGACGGGAAGAGCCACGCCAGCGTCAAGCGTGGCGGGCCTCCGTTCAACCGGCCGACCGATGTCGCCGTCGCCCCCGACGGAGAGCTTTACGTCTGCGACGGGTACGGCAACGCGCGGGTGCACCGCTTCACCGCCGACGGAACGCTTATCCAGTCCTGGGGGGAGCCCGGAACGGGACCCGGTCAGTTTCGCCTGCCGCACGGCATCGGGATTTCGCCCGACAACCGTGTCTTCGTCACCGACCGCGAGAACGATCGGATCCACATCTACTCCCGTGACGGCCGACTTCTCGAGATGTGGAACCATGTCCAGCGGCCCACGGACATTTCATTCGACAGGGAGGACCGGATCTATGTATCGGAGCTTTGGTGGCGGGTCGGACAGGAGTCGTTCACCAACGGCCGGATCAACTACGACCTCCCCGGCGGCGTGCGGGTCCTGGACCTTTCGGGCAACGTGCTTTTACACTGGTGCAGTGCCGACCGGGAGGCCCCGGGGAGCTTCGTCGCCCCGCACACCCTTTGCGTGGATTCGCATGGGGATCTCTACGTGGGCGAGGTCACCTGGACATTCGGCATCGCACGCGGCGGCGTACGCGAGGACGCCCATACCTTTCAGAAATTCGCGCGCTCCTGACGGTTCGAAGAACGATATTCTGAAATACCTGTGAACAAAGGAGAGAGGGATGGATCTCTTGAATGCGAAAACATTCGTTGAAAAAATCCTCGGCGCCCCCGAAGGCGCCATTGTTTTCCGCAAGCCCGATATTGTGCTCACGCACGACAGCACCGTTAGCGTCAAGAAGACCTTTGAAAAGATGGGTGGAGGAAAATTGTTTGATCCCGATCAACTTCTCATCGTGCTGGATCACAACACTCCGCCGACAAGCACAAGGTTCGCCAATGATTACAAAGTGATTCGCGACTTTGCCAAAGCACAGGGCGTCGCCCGTTTTTACGATGTGGGAAGAGGCATCTGCCACCAGTTGATGGCCGGACACGCCCGTCCGGGGATGATCATCGTGGGGAGCGACAGTCACACCTGCACTGCCGGCGCTTTCAACACACTGGCTGTCGGGGTCGACCGAACCGAGGCCGCCGGTTTATACAAACGCGGCGAAACCTGGTTCCGGGTGCCGAAGTCGATGAAAATCGACCTGAAAGGCAAGCTTCGCCCCGGGGTATATGCCAAAGACCTCTCGTTGTGGATCATTGGAAAAATCGGCGCCGACGGCGCCAATTATATGGGCATCGAATTCCACGGGGAAGGGGTGAAAACCCTCTCCGTCTCGGAACGTATGACCCTGGCCAACCTGGCTTCGGAAATGGGCGCCAAGAACGCCGTCTTTCCGGCAGATGATCTCCTGGCCCAATTTCTGGGCAGAGGAATGAAACCGGGCGTCTGGGCCGATCCGGGTGTAACGTACGCCGTGGAGATGGAGATCGACCTGGACGATATATTTCCGGTAGTGGCCGCTCCCCACAGCGTTGAGAACATCAAAGCCGTAGCCGAAGTCGAAGGCATTAAAATCGACGAGGCGGTGATCGGCACCTGCACCAACGGCCGTCTGGACGACCTTCGCATCGCCGCCGGGGTGCTCGAAGGGAAAAAGGTGGCGGACGGCGTTCAACTGCTCGTCATTCCCGCTTCGCAGGACATTTATCTACAGGCCGTTGAAGAAGGCATCATGACCCGGCTGATCAAGGCCGGGGCCGTTATTCTGGCTTCTTCGTGCGGACCGTGTTTTGGCAGCGGTCAGGGCATTCCGGCCGATGGGCATACCGTCATTTCTACCGCCAACCGGAACTTCCTGGGGCGGATGGGCAATCCAAAGGCCAGCATCTACCTGGCCTCTCCGGCTACCGTGGCCATGTCGGCCTTGTCGGGCTGCATCACCGATCCGCGGGGGAAGACACACGCCGAGGCATATGAAACCACGATCGCTGCCGGCGTCACCCCTTTGATTCCGGAGGGTGAAAACCGCAGGATCGGCGCCGTATGGAACTACGCCGGCACCGATAACCTCAATACCGACCAGATGACCGCCGGGAGCGTCGCCTATAATATCCTGAGCTCCGATGCCTCTGCCATTGTTCCGCATCTCTTCAAAGGCTTTGACGGGTCGTTTGCCGAAAACGTAAAACCGGGCGACATCATCATCTCCGGTGATAATTTTGGTTGCGGCAGCTCGCGCGAGCATCCCGCGGTGGGCTTGGTGCACGCCGGAGTCAAAGCCGTGATCGTCAAGAGCGTGAACCGGATCTTCTACCGTGCGGCGATCAACCAGGGGCTGCTGCTGATCGTTCATCGGGAAGCCGTGGAAGCTTACAACCCGGGGGATGCCGTGGACGTGGACTTCAAGGCCGGTAGTATCCGGATCGGCAACCGTGCATTCTTTTTCGAACCCCCTCCCGAAGCCCTGACGGGGATCATTGAGAAGAAAGGGTTGGTGAATTGGCTCAAAGGTTCGTAATGAAAGGATGGATATGGGATTCAATCTGATTGAAAAGTTGATCAAATCGCATCTGGTCTCGGGGGAAATGCAGATCGGCGCCGAGATCGCTATTGCCATCGACCAGACGTTGACCGAGGATCCGCTGGGCACGATTGCCTATCTTCAATTTGAGGCCATGGGGATTCCGAAGGTCAGGACCAAGCTTTCGGTATCCTACGTGGATCATTGTATGCTTCAGGAAGGTTTTGAACATTCCGACGATCATCGGTATCTGCAGACCACCGCGGAAAAATACGGCATTTTGTTTTCAAAACCCGGAAACGGCATCTGCCACCAGGTGCACCTGGAGCGTTTCAGTCGTCCGGGCGAGACGCTGATCGGCGCCGACAGCCATACGCCCATGTGCGGCGCGGTCGGCATGCTCGCCATAGGCGCGGGCGGACTCGACGTGGCGGTCGCGATGGCGGGCGGGGAATTTTACCTCACCTACCCGAAAGTGGTGCGTGTCAATTTGCAGGGGCGATTGAGGCCCTGGTCGACCGCCAAGGACATCATCCTGACGATTTTGAAGAAAATGACGACAAAGGGCAACGTGGGAAAGGCCATCGAATACAGCGGCGACGGGATCAGGGCCCTGAGCGTTCCCGAGCGATCGACGATCACCAATATGGGGGCTGAGCTCGGCATCACCACTTCCGTATTTCCCAGCGACGCGGTCACGAGGCAGTTTTTCGCGGCCCAGGGGCGTGAGGCCCAGTGGCTTGAATTTCTGCCCGATCCGGACGCCGGGTACGACGAAGTCATCGATATCGATCTTGACGTCATCGTGCCCAGTGTTGCTTTACCGCACTCACCGGACAATGTGTGCACGGTGAGAGAAGCGGGGCCGATCGAAGTCCATCAGGTGATGATCGGAAGCTGCACAAATTCATCCTATCGGGATCTCATGGTTGTCGCCCGCATGCTCAAAGGCGGGCAGGTTCATCCTGACGTGAGTTTCGGGGTGGCGGCGGGCAGCCGGCAGGTATTGAGAATGATAGCGGACAATGGCGCGCTCAATGATATCATCGATTCCGGGGCGCGAATTCTGGAATCATCGTGCGGTTTTTGCGCCGGCTATGGACAATCCCCGCAATCCGGAGGGGTATCCGTCCGGACCAGCAACCGGAATTTTCAGGGGAGATGTGGAACCCAAGATGCAAAAGTGTATCTGGTCAGCCCGGAGGTGGCGGTGGCAACTGCTTTAGCCGGCAAACTGACCGATCCCCGGGATCTGCACATGGCATATCCCGATATTCTGCTTCCTGTAAAATTCCACATTGATGACAGTATGGTCATCCGACCGGGTCATCGCGACGTCGAAGTGTTCCGCGGTCCCAACATCGGTCAGCCGCCCCATCTCACGCCCCTGCCTAAGGCGTTGCGGGCAGGGGTCGCCATCAAGGTCGGCGATAAAATCACGACGGATCATATTATTCCCACCGGACCGGTGAGCAGGTATCGATCCAACATTCCCAAGTCGAGCGATTTCATCTTTGTCAATGTCGATCCTCTCTTTGTCCAGCGCTGTAAGGACAATAGGAAAAAGGAAGCGGGATCGGTCATTGTCGCGGGGTTGAGCTACGGTCAGGGTTCTTCGCGCGAGCATGCCGCCCTTTGCCCCGCCTACCTTGGCGTGCGGGCGGTGATCGCCAAGAGCATCGAGCGCATCCATATGGCGAATCTTGTCAATTTCGGGATCCTGCCCCTTACGTTCAACAACCAGCAAGACTATGAAGGGATACAGGTAGGCGATGAGCTCTTCATTGCAGACACTGAGCGGGCATTGAACCAGTCCGTGATCACCGTAAAAAATATCACCCAGGATCGTGAGTTTGATGTATCGTTTCGTCTGACGCCGCGACAGATTGCGATCATTCGAGCGGGAGGTCTTCTGAATGACGTCGGAAAGTAGCGTTGACGGCTTCGTAAAAAAGGCCGGATGTTGCGTTGCGCTTCATCCCTCGTCGTTGCGGCGTACGGCAAAGTACGCCTCACTCCTCGGATCTCGCGCGCATTGCCCGCGGCCTTTTTACGAAGCCGTCACATTTTCGCGACCTTTTAAGATTTTTCAAATAGATCGTCAGCGTTGGAGAAGTCGATTGGTATGCTGAAAAGGGAGAGTATCCACGAGCCGAACCGCGCCGATGTCAAAGTGATCTTCGCCCTGACCCTGATCCATTTTACGGGTGATTTTTACATCTCCTTCATCAATCCGCTCCTGCCGGTCCTCGCCGAACGGTTCGCCCTCTCGCTCGTCCAGGTTGGCCTCCTCGCCGGGCTGATGAAGGTGCTTGCCTTCGTCGTCCAGCCCGCCGTAGGCTACTACGCCGACCGCTACCGTTCGCGCATCTTCATCCTCGGGGGGCCGATGCTGTCCCTCGTCTCCATCGCCCTTATCGGACTCGCGTCTTCCTATCCGATGCTCCTGCTGTTCATTGCGCTGGCATCGATCGGCGCCTCCATGTTCCATCCCTCTGTCGCCGGCATGATCGCCGGCTATGCGGGACGTCATTTCGGCTTTTCGATGTCTATCTTCAATATGGGAGGGACGCTCGCCTTCGGAATCGGACCGCTCATTGTGGCTTATGCCGTCGCCGGCTTTGGGCTTTCGGCATTGCTGTGGATGGCGATTCCGGGGCTGGCCTTGATGATATTACTCTTCAGGATCGTTCCCCCGCCACGGGGTGAAGGGCTTCGCGGGCAGGGGTTTCTCGGCGCGGTGCGGACAGCCTTCGGCGAAGCCTGGAAGGCGGTTCTCCTGATCTGGGTGGTCATGGTCCTACGCGCCTTTGTGACCCAATCCTTCCTCGCCTTTATCCCCATCTTCTACTCCCGGGAGGGCCATTCCCTGGTCTCCATCGGGTTTGTCATATCCCTTTTCACCGTAGCCGGCGCCCTGAGCGGCGTGATTGCCGGCCACCTCTCCGACCGGATCGGTTACAAACCGATATACTACGTCACCTTCGGACTGGGCGCTCCCTGTATGATGATGATGCTTTTCCTTCAAGGCGCCTGGGTCTATGTAGCAGCCACAGTGGCGGGAGGTTTGCTGTTCTCCACGCAGGCGCTTGGTCTGGTCATGGCGCAGAAACTGGCGCCCAAAGGCAAGTCGATGGTCTCGAGCCTGATGATGGGCCTTGCGATGGGGGTGGGAGGGATGCTCATCCCGGTCGTGGGCTACATGGCCGATCTCTACTCCCTCCGGGCGGTCCTCTATGGTCTGGCCGTGGTTTTACTCCTGAGCATCGGCTTGGTCTATTTCTTTCCGGAAAAGCGTCTCCGCGAGCAGCCCTTTGTCGGGTAAGGAACCCGCAGTCATACTCCAATTTTTATGGCGCTATTGCAGTAGACGGTGGTCGATCCGACGGAGTATGATCAGATCCTCTGACCGGGTGATGAAACATCCCCTTCTGCGGCGGTATCGCACCTGATAACGATCCGCTCCGTTGGCGGGCATCAGAGAACGGGCGCTGCGGGGCGCCCGTTCGGTTACCGGAGAACCTTCATCGACTTGATGATAACCGGTCTTTCCGGGACGTCCCGGAAGCCCTTCTGTATGCCGGTCTTAGCGGCGGCGATCTTGTTCACAACGTCCATCCCCTCACTGACTTTGCCGAAGACCGCATACCCATATCCCTGCTGCGTCTTGTCACGATGGTTCAGGGCGCCGTTGTCGACCACATTGATGAAGAACTGGGCCGTGGCGGAATCGACCACCATGGTGCGGGCCATGGCGAGCGTGCCGCGCAGGTTCTTCAGACCATTGTCCGCTTCATTCTTGATCGGCGGGTTGGTCTGCTTCTGATTCAGGTTGGCCGTGAATCCCCCGCCCTGAATCATGAAGTTGGGAATTACCCGGTGGTAGACGGTGCCGTCATAGAATCCGCCGGTGACATAGTCCAGGAAGTTCTTTACCGAGATCGGCGCCTCCTTGGCGAAGAGTTCGAGTTTCACATTCCCCAAGCTGGTTTCCATAAGTACGATAGGGTTCCTGGCGGCCGGTTCGGCCGCCCCCGAGACGCCGGCGCATAGAATCGGGAGACCATAGGCCAGGACGACCAGAATCTTTTTCAGCATTGTTTCCTCCTTGGTGTAACGAACAACTGGATCACCATGCCGTAACGCCGCCGTCCACCGGGAAGGCCACGCCGTTGATGAACGCAGCCTCATCCGAGGCCAGATAAAGCGCGGCGCCGGCCACATCCTCCATACCGGCGAGACGGCCCAGGGGCACCTCGTCAAGGCGCTCCTGCCGGCGGTCGGGGTTCTTCAGCATCTCCTGAACCAGGGGGGTCTCCACCGTGCTGGGGCAGAGGATATTGGCCCGGATGTTGTCCTTGGCATAGCGTACGGCCACCGACCGGGTCAGTTGGGAAAGTGCTCCCTTGACCGTGGTGTAGGCCTCGTGGGTGAACTTGTGGCCGATGAGGCTGCAGACCGAGCCCATGTTGATGATGCAGCCGCCGCCGTTTCGGCGCATCAATGGCAGGGTGTGCTTGATGCCAAGGAAAGGCCCGCGGACATTCACGGCCAGCATCATGTCAAGGCTCTCGACGCTCATCTCCTCGATGGGCTGGCGGATGTTGATTCCGGCGTTATTCACCAGGACATCGAGCTTGCCTGCCTTGTCGATCAGCACGCGAAGCGCGTCCTTCCAACTCTCCTCGTCGGCGACATCCAGGCGGACGAACCAGGCTTGGGCGCCCCGGGAGATTAGCTCGGCTGCGGCGGCCCGGCCCTGGTCCTCTTTGAGGTCGCCGAGAAAAACCAGGGCGCCCTCAAGACTGAACCGGCGGGCGATGGCAAGTCCCAGACCTTGAGAAGCACCGGTGACGAGAGCAACTTTGTCTTTGAGACGCATGGAACACTCCTTTGATCGCCGCCGCCATGGGTCGGGGCATTGTGGAAATAGGCGTTGATGCAGCGGGAAATCCAGGACACTCCCACTTTAATGGGGGCGCCTGAGCGCTTCCAAATTGACGTTTTCGGATATCCTACGTCTTGCCGCTTGTCAAGATTTTTTCAAAACCTTTATAGTGGTTCGAATGAAAGTGTGGTAAGTTGAGCGAGGTGGACACCAACGCTCAGGCAAGAAACCATTTTGCTCGATAAGGACTGAAGATGAATGATTTGCTGTTGGCATTTTACGGCGATGATTTTACCGGTTCAGCGGACGCGATGGAGGCGCTGACTGTAAATGGCGTGCCGACTGTGTTGTTTCTCGGCCAGCCTGATCCTGCTTTACTGAAAGGACGATTGAAAAGCGTTCGGGCCGTGGGCGTAGCCGGAACCAGCCGAACCATGACTCCCTCGCAAATGGACGGGGAATTACCAGGGCAGTTTCAAATGCTCAAAGATCTGGGAGTCCCTATTATCCATTACAAAGTCTGCGCGACTTTTGACTCATCAGCCAAGATCGGCAGTATCGGGTATGCGGCCGATATTGCATTCCGCGTGATCAAACCACGATTCGGCGTCATTGTCCAGGGCGTTCCGGTTCTCGGACGCTATATAGTATTTGGTAATCATTTCACAACTGTAGGGAATCAGACGTATCGTCTTGATCGTCACCCGATGATGAGCAGACACCCTATTACCCCTATGGACGAAGGAGACCTGCGATACCATTTTGCCAAACAAACGGCAAAAAAAGTGGAACTGGTTGATCTGTTGCAGTTAAGCAAACCATTTGATTCAATCTCCAGCCAATTTGACCGGTACATTGACGAAGGAAATGAAATTATCCTTTTCGACACCTTGGATGACAAGAATCTGCTCACTATTGGCCGGTTGATCAATGAAAAAACCGGTTCACAACCGATTTATGCCATTGGTTCTTCTGGATTTGAGTATGCGATGGCGCACTATTGGCAGTCTGCAGGGATCGTTTCGAAACCGGACCCGATTCCTCCGGCGGGACCGGTGGACCGGCTGATCGTCGTCAGCGGCAGTGCGGCAGACAGGACGGCCGAACAAATCAAATACGCCATGGATCACGGCTTTGAGGGGATTCGACTTAACACGGATCTGCTGATTAATCATGAAACCGGTAAGGACGAACGGAATCGCGTGATCCAGCTCTCACTCAAGTTTCTTCGGGAAAGGAAAAGCATTATCCTCTTCTCTACCATGGGACCGGATGATCCATACATCCCAAAAACCAAAGATAAAATGAAATCTTTGGGTATTGATGTCAATGAAGTCGGAAAACATCTTGGAAAACAGCAAGGGGTCATACTGCGTGAATTAGTGGAAATCACAGGACTGAAAAGGGTATGCGTTGCAGGAGGAGACACCTGCAGTTATGTGCTGCGGCAAATGGATATACATTCGCTGGAGCTGTTGATGCCGATTACTCCGGCGGCGCCTCTCTGTCGTGCGTTCTCCGATAATTCAACGTTTGAAGGTCTCCAGGTTGCTTCAAAAGGCGGACAGATAGGTGCACCTGAATATTTTATTCAAGTCTTAAACGGACAAAGAGCGTGATAAAATCTCCTTGACATGCATGATTCTTTTCCATATCGTCAATCCGTATAAAGGGCAATTTCTTGTCAATTCCATTAAAAGGAAAGGAGGAGCGTGATGAAGGACCATCCGAAGAAGGGAAAGGAAAGGGTGAAGTTAAGCCGGCGTGATTTTCTCAAGGCAGGAGCGGCCGGCTTGGGTGTAGCTGCCATGGGAGGGCTGCCCGAAAAGCTTTTCGCCGCCAAGGCGCCGGTGTTTAAGAAGGGGACAAAACTCTCAATACTGCAGGGCTCTTATTTCATTGCGCCTTCGCAGGATCTGTACAAGAGGCAGGCCCAGGAGTGGGGCCAGGCGAACGGCGTTGAGATGGTTACCGACTTCCTGAACTGGCCGGACCTGCAGCCCAAGATTGCGGCCTCCGTCCAGGCCGGCGGTTACGACATCGTAGAACTGTGGGGCGGATGGAACTATCTCTATAAAGACAACCTGGTGGAGATGGGCGATATTGCCGAGGCTTTCGGAAAGAGAAATGGCGGGTGGGAAAGATATGTTGAGCTCTCCTACAAGGTTGGAAACCGCGTCCTGGGAGTTCCTCATGGCTATTCCAATGCTTCCATGGCCTACCGGATTAGTATGTTCAAGGAAGCCGAATGCCCGAACGCCGAGGATGGGAACAAGATTGATTTGACCTGGGACGAGTACTTCGCCATCGGCAAGAAATTGAAGGCAAAAGGGAAACCGTTCGGGCAGGCGCTCGGTCACAGCACCGGGGATCCTCCGGGATTCTGCTATCCCTACATGTGGTCCTATGGAGCCATGGAAGTGGAAAAGGACGGCAAGACCATAGCCTTCAATAAGCCCCAGTTTGTAGAGGGAATGCGGAAGTTCATTCAGGGCTGGAAGGATGCCTATGACGAAACCGGAACCTCCTGGGACGACAGTAACAACAACCGCGCTTATCTTGCCGGACAAATCTCCAGCACCTTCAACGGTTCCAGCATCTATTTTGCCGCAAAGAAGAATCAACCGGAGATAGCCGCAGACACGCACCACATTCTGATCCCCAAAGGACCGGCCGGCCGGTTCTACTGGCTGGATACCCGGACATTTGCCATCCTGAAGAACTCAAAAAATATACCGGCAGCCAAAGCATTCTTAAAGTGGTGGTTCGAAGAAAAACAGTTCGGCGACTGGTGGCGCAGCCAGGAAGGATATATGCTCCAGCCGGTGAAAAAATATTACACCGATCCTGTCTGGTTCAAAGATCCAAAAATGGCCCCCTTCCGGGAACAGCCCAAATATGGGCTTAATATGGGCTATTCCGGCCCGCCCAATGAAAAAGCAGCCATGGCGTGGTCAAAGTATATCGTAGTTGACACCTTTGCCAAGGCTGTCCAGGAGAAAGATGCCAAAAAGGCGATTGAATGGGGCGCGGAACAGTTGAAACGGATATATGACAGATAATTCCTAATGCGATAGGGGGTGGATTGAAAACCAATCCATCCCCTTTATTTTTTTGAATATGGACTCCTTAGAAATTAATAAGAGAGAGTTTTTTTGAGCTGTTCAAAGGGCATATCTCCTATAGCAGCGAATCCTCGATTAAAATCCTTTTCCATGAGGGACTTCTTTGACAGGGAGAGGAATCTCGGCATCATTCTCATGTTGCCGGGGGCCATCCTCCTGATTGCTTTCATGGCCTATCCCTTTTTTCTTGGTACCTGGCTCTCCCTGACGGACAGCAGGATCGGACGAGTCGGACAATTTATCGGCCTCAGGAATTTCGTTGACCTCCTAAGTGACACCATCTTTCACCAAACCGCCAAGAATACGTTCATATATGCTATGGTAACCGTCCCCTTTAAAGCGATGCTCGGCTTGGGACTGGCTTTAGTCTTGAACCGGCATATGCGGTTCAGCAGCCCGGTCCGCGCCGCCGTGATGATGCCCTGGATCGTTCCCACCGCGCTCAGCTCTCTGGGTTGGTTCATGATCTTCGATCCTGTCTTCAGTCCAATAAGCTGGCTCTTTAAAAATTTGGGTTTAATCAGTAAGAACATCAATTTTCTGGGAGATCCCGGTTTGGCGATTGCCTCGGTTTGCTGGGTCAATATCTGGCGCGGAGTCCCCTTTTTCGGAATCACCATCCTTGCCGGGCTTCAGGCGGTTCCCCAGGAGCTGCATGAGGCCGCGGCGATCGACGGGGCCTCATGGTGGCATAGGTTCCGTCATGTGACCATCCCTTCGATCAAGGGAGTGGTTCTGATTGCCTCTCTCCTGTCCATCATCTGGACCTTCGCGGATTTCCA
>Ga0116204_1001230_pt1 | contig 14377 bp, 7 predicted proteins | sample LakKivwa52mmetaG_FD_94481 | JGI IMG/M metagenome (GOLD analysis project Ga0116204, IMG submission 94481) | Anoxic lake water microbial communities from Lake Kivu, Rwanda to study Microbial Dark Matter (Phase II) - Lake Kivu water 52m metaG | ecosystem: Environmental > Aquatic > Freshwater > Lake ...
AAAACCGGCTTATAAAAGGAGGGCTCTACTCCCTTGCCTTGGTGGGAGGTTTTTATTGTATGATCATCCTATTGGAGTACTTTTCGTGGTACAACACGGTAACCCGATCTGTTTTCTTTTACCTGTTTGTCGGTGTGTCGCTATTCATTCTTGCCAGGTATGTGCTTGTTCCTCTTGCAAAGCTCAGGAAAATAGGGAAGATCATCACGCATGAACAGGCTGCAACCATCATAGGCACCCATTTCCCGGACGTGAAAGACCGGCTGTTGAATACGCTGCAGCTAAAACACTTGGAGGAAACCAATGGCGCCAGCAGAGACCTCATCGAGGCAAGCATCAATCAGAAGATCAATAAACTTCAGCCAATTCCTTTTACAGAAGCTGTCAACCTGAAGGAAAACAAGAAATACCTCAGATACGCCTTACCACCGGTCCTTTTCTTACTTGCCGCCCTGCTGGTTTCCCCCTCGCTGATCACTGGTCCTTCAGACCGGATTTTGCATCACCGGCAGGTTTATGAGAAGCCAGCACCGTTCTCTGTCCAGGTACTCAATCCTGAACTGAAAGCCATTCAGCAGGATGATTTTACACTCAAAATCAAAATTACAGGTGAAGAAATCCCGGATCAGTTCTTTCTTGAAACAACCGGAATGAATTACCGGATGGAAAAGGAAAACACGGTCAGCTTTAGTTATACTTTCCGTAATCTTCAGCAGAACACTTCTTTCATAATCCGTTCCGATGATTACAATTCAAAGGAATATACCATCCGTATCCTGCCCAAACCCATTATCCTTTCTTTTGAAATTGAAGCCAATTATCCCTCATACCTGGGACGAAACAATGAAACGTTTTCGAATAATGGTGACCTGACGGTTCCCGAAGGCACTCGGCTGGACTGGAAGTTTTTCACACGCGATACCCGTAAGCTCCTGTTTCGCTATGGAGAACAGATTTCGGAACTAAAGGCTGAGAATTCCAACTCATTCAGGGTAAGCAACCGGATTTTTTCAGGAATAACGTATTCAGTTGTATCAGAGAATGAGTATTTTACTAACCGGGATTCGCTTTCCTATTCTATCAGCGTGATTCCCGACCTGTATCCTTCCATTTCGGTGGACGAATTTTCCGATTCTACATACGACAATCGCCTCTATTTCAGGGGAACGGTAAAAGATGATTACGGTATATCGAGGCTTGTATTCAACCATTCGGTGAAAAGGGCCGGGGATGAACAGGCCACAGAGTCCCGTACGAAGGATATTGCCATCGACAAGGCTGTTAACCAGCAACAGTTTTACTATTTCCTGGATATCGCCACACTGTATGTCAGTCCGGGTGATGAAATCGAATACTTTTTTGAGGTTTGGGACAATGATGGGGTGCGTGGTTCCAAAGCCACACGTTCACAGAAGCGTATTTTCAAGGTACCCACACTGGAAGAGATAGAGAAGATGACTGAAGAGAAGAACGAAGGTATCAAGGACCGGATGCAGCAGATCATGGACCAGTCGAAACTCTTGCAAAAGCAGATTGATGACATGAACAGGCGCCTGGTGGATAAGAAGGAGTTGGGATGGCAGGAGAAGCAGCAGTTGAAGCAGATGCTGGAGAAGCATCAGTCGTTGCAGCAGCAGATGGAGCAGGTACAAAACGAGAATCAGGAAAAGAACCGGGATGAACAGTTATATAAGGAATTATCGCCTGAATTGATTGAAAAGCAACAGCAACTGGAAAAGCTTTTCCAACAGATAATGCCGGAAGAAATGAAAAAGATGTTCGAGGAGCTGCAAAAGATGCTGGATAAGCTGGATAAGGATAAGGTTGCGGATATGCTGGAGAAAATGAAGTTGGATTCAAAAGACCTGGAGAAGCAACTCGACAGAAGCCTGGAGCTATTTAAGCAACTGGAATTCGAGAAGAAATTGCAGGAAACGATCGATAAGTTGGATAAGCTTGCGGAGGAACAGAACAAGCTTTCGGAAGAGACCAAAGATGCAAAGAAAGAAGAAAATCCAACGTTAAAAGAGAAGCAGGAACAATTAAACAGGGAGTTCAAGGGCATTCGCGAGGATCTCGATGACTTGAAGAAAAAGAACAATGAGCTTGAAGATCCAAACAATTTAAAGGATACGGATCAGGATGAAAAAGCCATAGAGGACGAGATGAATAACAGCAAGGAGAGCCTGAACCAAAACAAGAACAAGGGCGCTTCGCAGTCGCAGAAGAATGCATCTGGCGGAATGAAGAAACTAAAGGAGAAGTTAAATGAAATGCAGGAAGAGATGGAGGAGGAGAATAATGCTGAGGATGAAGCAGCGTTGAGGGAAATCCTGGATAACCTGGTGAAGATTTCGTTCAAGCAGGAAGATCTTATTGAAAAACTTGGGGTGATAGGGACTAATAATCCCAGGTATGTAAAGGTGATTGAAGAACAGAACCGTCTTAAGGATGATCTGAAGATGGTAGAGGACAGTCTGTTCGCCATAAGCAAACGCCAGCCCATTATTGAACCATTCATTATGCGGGAGATCGCATCGATCAACAGCAATGTGGAGGATGCTGTTAAGTCGCTGAATGACAGGGTGGTAGCTACTGCGAAGAGTAAACAACAATACATAATGACATCAGTTAACAACCTGGCATTGATGTTAGCGGAAAGCCTTAAGCAGATGCACCAGCAGAACCAAAAGAAAGGAAAAGGGTCATCGAGTGGTTCCTGCAGCAAGCCAGGTGGATCAGGGGATAAAATGAAGTCGTTGAGGAAAATGCAGGAACAGTTGAACAAGCAGATGCAGCAGATGAAAGATGGTATGGAGAAGCCTGGGCAAGGAAAAAAGGGACAGAAGCAGATGAGTGAGCAATTGGCTCGTATGGCTGCGCAACAGGAGGCCCTTCGTAAGCAAATGCAGGAAATAGGGGAGGAGTTGCAGAATCAGGGAACAGGGACAGAAAAGAGCATAAAAGAGATGCTTCAGAAAATGGAACAAACGGAAACAGACCTGGTAAATAGGCGAATTACCCAGGAAACCTTATACAGGCAGCAAGAGATTCTGACCAGGCTGCTGGAGTCGGAAAAGGCTTTGCAACAGCGGGAGTTGGATGAGAAGAGAGAATCGAATGAAGCCAGGGACATATTTTACAATAATCCTTCTAAGTTTTTTGAATACAAGAAACTTAAGGAGAATGAAAATGAAATGATCCGCACGGTTCCGCCCAATTTTAAACCGTTTTATAAAAGCAAAGCCAACACCTATTTTGTTACGTTTGAATAGTAAGGGTATGATTCAGTTCACTTCACATGGGATTCCTTTTCAACTGCGAAATAAGAGTAAGGTTAAGCAATGGATCAGGGAAATACTTGTATCAGAAGGAAAGCAAGCAGGAGAATTGGCTTTTGTTTTCTGCGATGACGCCTATTTGGCAGAAATGAACCTGAGGTACCTCAACCATACTACGTTGACAGATATTATTACGTTCGATTATAGTGAGAAGAAGGCTTTATCCGGAGATATTCTGATCAGTATTGATCGCGTTCAGGATAATTCGGAAAAGTATTCCACAACGTTCAACGATGAATTGGGAAGAGTGATGGCACATGGAGTGCTGCATCTGATCGGTTATAATGACAAAACCACTGAACAAAAAGTGGAAATGAGAGACAGGGAAGAAAAATACAAACGCTCTTTCCCCAATAGATGAAACAGGTATGGGAGAACAGAAAATGAGGTGTTACGAAATTGTTTCACGTGAAACATATTCAGAAAATTGTTTAAGGAATACGATATAATAGTAGTAGGTGCAGGTCATGCCGGTTGTGAAGCAGCCGCCGCAGCGGCAAATCTTGGGTCTTCGGTTCTTCTGGTAACCATGAATATGGGTACCATTGCTCAGCTGTCATGCAATCCGGCAATGGGGGGCATTGCAAAAGGGCAAATTGTAAGGGAGATTGATGCATTGGGTGGATATTCCGGAATCATTACCGACAAAACCATGATCCAATTCAGGATGCTGAACCGTTCAAAGGGTCCTGCTATGTGGAGCCCCAGGGCACAAAGCGACCGGATGCGATTCTCAGAAGCCTGGAGGATGCAACTCGAAAGTCTGGAACATATCGATTTTTGGCAGGACACCGTGGTGGGTCTCGACGTAAAAGATAACCGGGTAAGGGGTGTTTATACTGCAATGGGACAACACATTTCAGGCAAATCAGTCATCCTGACCAATGGAACCTTCCTGAATGGAATTATTCATATCGGAACAAAGTCTTTTGGGGGCGGTAGAATAGGGGAGAGGTCAGCTCAGGGATTAACAGAGAAACTGGTATCTATCGGATTCGAAGCAAAGCGTTTGAAAACGGGCACACCAGTCCGGATTGACGGCCGATCCATTGACTTTACCCGGATGCTGGAACAAAAAGGTGATGAAAATCCCTGGAAATTCTCCTTCACCGGAACCGAACCATTAAAAGAGCAAAGGAGCTGTTATATTACCTACACCAGCCCTGAAGTACATGAAATACTCAAAACCGGATTCGATGAATCACCTATGTTTGCAGGTAGGATTGCCGGAGTCGGGCCCAGGTATTGTCCATCCATAGAGGATAAGATCAATCGGTTTTCGGATAAAACCAGGCACCAATTGTTTGTTGAGCCAGAGGGGTGGAATACGATTGAATACTACCTCAATGGATTCTCTTCTTCCTTGCCGGAGGATATTCAATTGAAAGGATTGCATCGGATTGAAGGATTGGAAAATGCCAGGATATTTCGCCCCGGGTATGCTATTGAGTACGATTATTTTCCTCCTGTGCAGCTTAACTATACCCTGGAAACTCACCTGGTGGAGAACCTGTATTTTGCGGGTCAGATCAATGGCACTACCGGTTATGAAGAAGCTGCCGCTCAGGGACTGATGGCGGGTATTAATGCCAGCCTGAAACTGAAGGATAAAGACCCCTTTATCTTAAAAAGGTCTGAAGCATATATCGGGGTTTTGATCGATGACCTGATCACCAAGGGAGTGGATGAACCCTACCGTATGTTTACTTCCCGTGCCGAATACCGCATTCTGTTGCGACAGGATAATGCTGATCTCCGGTTGACCCAAAGAAGTTATCGTATGGGACTGGCTTCCGAAGAACGAAAAAACAGGGTAGATTCGAAAAAGGACGCTATTGCTGAGTTGATCTCATTTCTGATGGAACAGAGTGTCTCACCTGACCAGGTGAATGGATTCCTGGAAGAGATGGGCACAGCCGCAATCCGGCAAAAGGCTAAACTTTCGGCTTTGTTACTCCGTCCTCAGGTGTCTCTGGAACCGCTCATCAATCACCTGGATTTTGTAAAGGATTTTGTCATGAAATCAGGGTACAGTGATCCTGAAGTGCTGGAAGAAACAGAGATCCTGGTGAAGTATGAAGGATATATCAGTAAGGAGCAGGAAATTGCCGAAAAACTTTCCAGATTTGAAGACATCCACCTTCATGATGGATTTGATTATGGCTCGCTGACAGCTCTGTCGTTTGAGGCGAGGGAGAAGTTGAGCCGAAACAGACCTTCAACCATAGGCCAGGCATCCAGGATTGCCGGGGTTTCACCTTCCGACATCGCTGTTTTGCTTGTCTATCTGGGACGCTAAAGGTTGTTTCACGTGAAACGTTATGTTACCATTACCCCGATTCCTATCGATCAATGAGATAAAAAAAAGAGAATCTTTAGCAATGGAAGAATTAGCCGGTTGTCCGATTTGCAACTCTTCAGAAAGAAAACCTTTTCTTTCCTGCGTTGATCATTTTCTTTCAAAGGAGACTTTCCAGATCGTTGAATGTTTGGTTTGTGGGTTAAGATATACGAATCCCAGACCAGCATCTGGTCAATTAGGTAAATATTATCAATCCCCGGAGTATATTTCGCATACCAACACGCATAAGGGAATCTTCAACAGGATTTACCAACTGGTAAGAAACTATACCTTGTCAGGAAAATATCGACTCATTACGCAGTATATTCATACAGGAACCATTCTGGATATCGGTTGTGCCAGTGGGGAGTTTCTGCATGTTATGAAATCAAGGGGATGGAAAGCTACAGGAATTGAACCGGACGAGAAGACGCGCCAGAGGGCTATCGAAAACTATGGAATTGATGTAATCGATGAATCGGGACTTACAGTTATTCCAGATGGTACAATTGACGTAATCACCTTGTGGCATGTGCTGGAACATGTACCAGACCTGAATGGAAGATTGAAGGAAATCCATAGGATCTTGAAAAGAGAGGGACTTGTGATCATAGCAGTCCCCATTTCAGATTCCTTTGATGCCGGAAAATATTCTGCCCATTGGGCAGGGTATGATGTTCCCCGTCACTTGTATCATTTTACAAAAAAAACAATGATGATCCTTCTCGAGCGCCATTCCTTTCAACTTATAAAAACCTTGCCCATGAAATTCGATGCCTTTTATGTAAGTCTGCTCAGTGAAAAATACAAGCAGGGAAAAATGAAATGGCTGAGTGGATTTTGGAATGGTTATTGCTCAAATCGTGAAGCCAGTAAGTCTGGTGACTATTCCAGCCTTATATTCATTTCCCGGAAAAGGAGCGAAAAATAAGTCCATAATTAAAGGTATCCCCTCTTCCGGAAGTTTGGTATTAAAAAAGGAAGATCGTGTTTTATAGGGCTTTATTTTAAGCCACTTTTTTAACCTATTCATGAAAATTTTAACCTAAAAAATGGTCTCAGGGAAAAAACTCATGCGATTGATTGTCATCCTGGTCTTAGGGTGTTTACTGTTTTTTCTCTCTTCTGCTCTATTATCCTTTTTCTTAAACAGGTATAATGACCCGGTCAATACCACTGCAAGACTGAATGCAAAAATCAGTCATATACAAAAGGAAATTTCCATTGAATTGAGCAGGCTTAACTCCAATCTCAGTTCAGATGGATTTGAATACCTGCCCCTTTTTGTTGAAGATTACAAAAATGAATTCTCCCGGAATGGCAGAATTTACCATCTTTATTTCAGAGATTCACTGGTTGCATGGTCGGATAATGTGTTTCCTGTCCCCGAACTCCTGGATCAAGGGTATTCATCCCTATCCTTTCTGAAAAGTTCAAACGGTTATTATCTTAAAGAGAAATTATTCTCCAATGACTGGACAATCATTGGGTTACAAGTTATAAAATATAACTATCGCTTTAAGAATGAACTTCTTCCTCAAGGTTTCTTTCGCCATCTGAAAATTCCAGACAATACCGATATTGCACCAGAAGATACGGATTATAAGGTTTTCGACAGCAACGGGAATAAGCTTTTTAGCCTTTCATTCGAAAATACCTATGAACCTGGAGCCATTTGGATTTTCCTGATTTTTTTACTCTTTGCTGCCAGTTACCTATGCCTTATCGCAGCGCTTTTTATTTCGTATGTTTATCTGATCCGAATGTATGGCCACCGGAAGTGGCTTATCCTGTTTTTCATAGCTGATGTTATAGTTATCAGGGCATTCCAGTTCTATTTCAAGTTCCCGGGCTTTCTTCATTCAACCGAACTCTTTAGCCCTGTACACTTTGCCTCATCCAATATTATCCCTTCACTGGGAGACCTGTTGCTCAATACCATTCTCATCCTTCAGATTGCCTTCTATTTCTTCAGGTATTTTCTCGGCAAGCAAATCAAAAGGAGCAAACCAGCCGTTCTCAGGATTGGAATTCTCCTTATAGGCTTTGCTGCATATTTTTTGGTCTTTGAAGCAACGAAAATCGTCCTTGAAAGCCTGGTGATGAACTCCGGAATAGCCCTCCAGTTCCATAACCTCATTTCTCTTGATGAGTTCAGCTTTGCCGGTTTGGTAATTATCGTGGTGATCCTGTTTTCGTTCATGCTTATAGCCGAAAGCATTATAAGATTGTTAATCAGCGTTTTAGATAACAAAAGGACGTTTTGGACTCTTTCGGTTAGCGCATTTCTGATCGTTACAATCTGGTATGGGTTAAGCGGGAGAGACCTGGTTCTTGTTGCATTGCTTTCCGCGCTTTTCCTTATCATCAGTGTAAGGCAGGTATGGCTCCCCAATCGCTGGATGCATTCTCCCGGAATATTTCTGGTGATGCTGGTCGTCGCCATCATTGGAACCTATATTATTAATTCCCTCACCAACAAAAAGGAAAAGGCCACACGGGAGATAATGGCAAGCCATCTGTCGGATTCAAGGGATAAACTTGCTGAATACTATTACCGATCGACTGCCATCTGCATCCTCAACGACCCCACACTTGCCTCTATTCTTTTAAATTCAAGGAAGGATTCATTCCCTGAATCCAATGCCGTTTCTTACCTGGAGCGTATGTACTTCCGGGAATTATGGAAGAAATACCATATACAGTTTACCTTTTGCCATTCAGGTAAAAAATTGAGTATTAAGCCGGAAAACCGGATAACAGACTGTGAGAGTTATTTTGATGATCAGATAAAGCGGTTTCTCAAGCCCATCGATACGCTGGGGCTTTATTTCCTGAAGCAGTCTGTCGATCTTACTTACTACCTGGGTAAGCTATCGCTCACCTATCCACCCCCCCAACCTTACACCCTATTTATCGAGATTGATTCAAAAAGTGCAAACAAAGGACTTGGTTACCCGGAATTGTTGATGGACCGATCATTTCCGGCGTCAGAAAACCTGGCAGGCTATTCCTATTCCTTTTATTTCGATGGAGAACTGGTGAAGAATGTCGGGAGATATACCTATAATGTGAAGCAACCCCTTCAAAAAAGTTCCGGTAGCCAAAACCGGTTTTTTAATCAAAACGGGTATTCTCATCTTATGTATCCGGTCGACGGTAAAACCACCCTTATCCTGAGCAGGGAGTTACCGGGAATTTCTGATCTTATCGCACCATTCTCTTTCATCTTCATCTTCCTTATCCTATGCTTGTTTTTCATTCTGTCAGTGACAGGTAATTATTTTTCCATCCGCAACATTACCCTGACCTTTCGACTTCGTCTGCAGGTATTCATGGTAGCAATTATACTTGGCTCTTCCGTTCTGATGGGATTAATAACGTTGGTGTACCTTAACCAATTGAATTTCAACAAGAACAAGGAAATTATCAATGAAAAGATGAACACGATCCTGGTGGATTTAGAGAATAAACTTGGAAACACCAGCAAGATTATGCCTGAAATGTTCGAAGAGTTGGATGCATCGCTAATCAGTCTCTCCAATTCTAATTTCACGGATATCAATCTCTATGGCCAGGATGGTTACCTGGTTGCCTCATCCAGGAGTCAGGTTTTCGAAAACGGTTTAATATCCGCGCAACAAAATCCCAATAGTCTGATAAAACTACACTACGATCAAATGTCATTTTTTATTCACAGGGAAAAGATAGGGAAGTATAAATTCCTATCTGCATATGCACCTTTGAGGAACTATGAAAACAAACTGATTGGGTATATCAATCTCCCGTATTTTGCACGTCAGGAAGATTTACGGCAGGAAATGTTGAAGCTTTTGACCACCTACGCGAATGTTTATATCATTATGACTGCGCTGGCAGTATTCCTGGCATTGCTGATTTCAAGGTTTTTTACACGACCTCTGCAACTCATCCGCACCCAGTTGGGCAACCTTCAGTTGGGCAGGAGGAATGCCAAGGTGGAATGGAACAGGTCGGATGAGATTGGTGACCTTGTTTCGGAATATAACAGGATGATCGATGAACTGACCAGGAGCGCAGAATTGCTGGCAAAATCGGAACGCGAAAGCGCTTGGAGAGAGATGGCAAGACAGGTCGCCCATGAAATCAAGAACCCGCTTACACCTATCAAGTTGAGTATTCAGCACTTGATCAAAGCCTGGGATGATCGGGCTCCTGACTGGGAAAGCCGTCTGCAGCGGTTTTCTCAAACCCTAATTCAGCAAATCGAAACCCTGTCGGCAATTGCTACAGAATTCTCCGATTTTGCGCAAATGCCACCCTCACACCTTCAACAAATAGATATACAGCGAGTTATTTCTCATTCAGCCCAACTTTTCAGGGATATTGACCAGGTTTGCATCCAATATCCTGAAACCAAAGGGATGTTTTCTGTTTATGCAGATGAAAACCAAATGCTACGGGTTTTTAATAACCTGATAAAAAACTCTATTCAGGCTATTCCTTCAGAACAAAAAGGAGTTATCTCGATTCAACTGGAGAACATTGACAATAAGTGTTTTATAATGTTTTCGGATAATGGAACCGGAATTCCATCCGAACAGCAGAGCCGGATCTTTTCACCCAATTTTACAACAAAATCGGCAGGAATGGGACTGGGATTAGCCATGGTCAAGAACATCGTTGACAACTCCGGTGGGAAGATCTGGTTTGAATCACGCATTGGAGTCGGGACAACCTTTTATATTCTGCTTCCATCCAAACCGCCGGCTTAACGAATCTTCCGAATGTTGAATTTCAGTACTTTTGAAGACTGAAATAATGCCCAGTTGAATCAGATCCGACAACTTGCATCACAAACAGCCATTTATGGATTAAGCTCCATTGGAGCGCGTTTCATTAATTTCTTCTTTGTACCGATCTATACACGGGTGCTTTCACCTGGCAACTATGGGCTTGCCAGTGAATTGCTGGCTTACATTGCATTATTACAGGTTGTACTGACTTTCGGGCTGGAGACGGGATTTTTCCGTTTTGCAAACAAGGAAAAAGAAAAAGCAGGCTTACTGTTTTCAACCACCTCTTCCTGGTTACTGGTTTCTTCGGGAATTTTTATAGTACTTGTATTCCTGCTCTCCGGAACGATCAGCCGATCGATGGGCCATTCAGCCATATACCTTCAATTCGTTGCGTTGATCCTCGCAATCGATTGTTTTACAGCCATATACTTTGCAAGGCTCAGGTATGAGAATAAGCCCTGGCTGTTTGCCGTATTCAAGACCATAAAGATCCTCTCTGAAGTCGGGTTTAACCTGTTATTATTCTTTGTATTGCCTGGTTGGTTCTTGAAGCATCCTGATTCTATTCTATTGAACTATATACCTCCACAACCCGATTACGGTTACATCCTGCTGGCCATTTTACTGAGTGCAATTGTATCGCTGGTTTTGTTCATCCCTTCTATTGTAAAGACCAGGTTCCGGTTTTCACCGGAGTTGTGGAAAAAGCTGATGGTATACTCGCTTCCCCTCATGATAGCTGGATTGCCGGGAATAGCCAATGATTATATCGACCGGATCCTGTTTCGTTATTTTTCCCCTGACGCCACTCCCTGGCTTGACCAGCTAGGTATATACAGCGCCGTGATCAAGCTTGCCGTATTCATAACCTTATTTGTTCAGATGTTCCGGTATGCAGCAGAACCCTTTTTCTTTTCTTCAGCTCAACAGGAGAATATAAAGAAGACCTACGCTGATGTGATGAAGTACTTCATAGCGTTTTGCATGTTCCTCTTCCTCGGAATAGTCTTTTATGCAGATCTGTTTGCTCTTATTCTGGGAAAGGAATACCGGACGGGAATGGATGTCTTGCCGGTGATCCTCCTTGCCAATATTTTCCTCGGCATTTCGTTTAATTTATCTATGTGGTTTAAACTTTCAGAACAAACCCGTTATGCGGTATATATAACCTTGACGGGCCTAGCTGTCACGGTACTCATTGATGTTGTTTTCATGCCTGTTTACGGTTATTATGCTGCAGCCAGCAGCCACCTGGTGAGTTATACAGTGATGATAGTGATCAGTTACCGGCTCAGCCTGCGCCATTATCCCATTCCATATGATCTGAAAGCCATATTCATTTATTTTGCCGCTGGTTTAGGATTATTTGGCATTAGCTTACTTACCCGTGATGCTGCTGGATGGATACGATTCCCGGTCAACACTTTCCTGCTGGCTATTTATGCAGTTTTTGTTGTCCGGAAAGAGAAAATGAAGGTGGCAGACGTGCTTATCCGTTTGATGAGAAAGAAATAAAACAACAATAATTGGATGCGAATGGTAGTTAACATTGTGAATGAATCACCTTATCCCTTACCGGACTATGCGACCATACACTCGGCAGGAATGGACCTGCGGGCTAATCTGAAGGAGTCCGCCGAACTTAAGCCACTGCAACGAATGCTGGTTCCTACCGGGTTGTATATCGAGTTACCGGAAGGGTTCGAAGCCCAGATCAGACCCAGGAGTGGGCTTGCGGCCAAACATGGAATTTCTATAGTAAACACACCGGGTACCATTGATCCGGATTACCGGGGTGAGATCAGGGTAATCCTTATCAACCTCTCGGATACATTGTTCACCCTTAACCCCGGAGAAAGAATAGCCCAAATGGTGATTGCCCGTTTTGAACATATTTCCTGGAATGAAGTTACTTCATTGAACACAACCGATAGGGGAGCCGGAGGCTTTGGGCATACTGGCACTCACTGACATTAAATTAAGATAAATATAAATCTGTCATGAACTTTAAAGCTCTTATATACATATTACTGCTTGTTTTTTGCATCTCACCCTCATTGTTATCTGCACAGGAAAAGGAAAAAGAAAAAAAACGCCAGAAAGGACAGGAAGTTGGTACAATGATCGACAGGAAGGCTTCATCGGAGCATTTTATCGATGGAATAAAAGCGCGGATGCTGGGCGACTACACCAAAGCCACTGCAAGTTTCAACAAGAGCCTTGAATTGGATCCTTCGAATGATGCAGCTATGTATGAACTTTCTCAGATCCATTTTTCACAGGGTGATTTTATTTCTGCTGCAAACCTGATTGAAAAAGCCATCGGTATCGATCCTGAAAATCAGTATTACCGACTGTTTTCCCTCAATGTTTATGGGAAATCAGGAAGAAAGGAGGATTTACTCAAGAGCTGTCAGCAACTGACCAAACGATACCCCGGGAATATCGATTACCTGTATGAATTATCATCGGCATATCTCATGAACAATAAACCTGATGATGCCATCAGGACTTACAATGAAATCGAAGAAATCCTGGGGGTCACCGAAGAAATCTCCCTGCAGAAAAACCGGATTTATATGCTGCAGGATAAACCGGAAAAAGCTATCCGGGAAATTGAAAACCTGATAGACATGTTTCCGGATGATGCCGGAAGGTATTATTCCATGCTTGCTGAAATTCATATGCAGAATAATAAGCCGGAAATCGCTGCATCCTATTACCATAAGATCATTGAAATTGATCCGTCCAATCCCTATGTCCACATTTCGTTGGCGGATTTTTACCGGAAAAAGGGCGACAGGGAGCGCTCCTTTGATGAACTTAAACTGGGTTTTGCGAACCCGGCGCTTGAGGTTGATACCAAAATCAGGATCCTGATGGCTTATTATTCCATTGATGAGATCTATCGAACCAAGATCGGAGAAAGCTATAGTTTATCCGATATCATTCTCCAGGCACATCCCGGCGACCCGAAGGCACTCTCGCTTAATGGTGAACTTCTGTTCAATGATAAAAAGTATGAAGAAGCCCGTTCACGATTCAGGCAGGTACTGGAATTAGACAGCAGCCGTTACTCCATATGGGAGAGTTTGCTGCAAACAGAAGCCTCACTTTCTGACTGGCAATCGCTGGACATTGAAAGCACCAGAGCAATGGATCTTTTTCCATTCCAGCCTCTGCCGTACTTTTTCAAAGGAATGGCGCTTATGCAGTTAAAAAAGCCCGAAGATGCCATAAAGGTTCTTTCATCCGGCTCAAGGCTTGTTACCTCCAATGATCAATTACTCGCCTTATTTCATGCCAACCTGGGAGATGCATATAACCAGACCAGCCAGCATAAACTGTCGGATGAATCGTATGAAAAGGCACTGAAAATTGAGCCGGAAAACTCCTACGTTCTGAACAACTATGCCTATTACCTTTCGCTCCGAGGCGAAAACCTTGACAAAGCGCTGGTGATGGCCAGGAAAGGGGCAATACTCGACTCGTTGAATCCCGCCAATCTCGACACATATGGATGGGTTTTCTACAAGATGGGCAATTACCCGGAAGCAAAAGAATGGGTAGGGAAGGCCCTGCTCCTAAGTACAAAAGACGATCCGGACCTTTTGGAACACTATGGTGACATCCTGTTTAAACTGGGAGAAGCGTCACAGGCATTGGAATATTGGAACAGGGCATCAAAAGCTGGTGGCGGATCGGTTTTACTTGAGCAGAAGATCAGGGAAAAGAAACTTATCGAATAATAAAGGTTTTCATCGAATGACTAAGACTATCGGAGGATTGGCCATTATCCTCATTCTGTTACAGGGGTGTACTTCCAGCAGAAAGACGATTCGTGAGCCATTGAAAGAACAGGGAGCAGAGTTTCTTATCAATAAACTGAAAGAAAATGAGTTAAAGTTTAATTCAAT
>Ga0116204_1001232_pt1 | contig 14372 bp, 9 predicted proteins | sample LakKivwa52mmetaG_FD_94481 | JGI IMG/M metagenome (GOLD analysis project Ga0116204, IMG submission 94481) | Anoxic lake water microbial communities from Lake Kivu, Rwanda to study Microbial Dark Matter (Phase II) - Lake Kivu water 52m metaG | ecosystem: Environmental > Aquatic > Freshwater > Lake ...
CATGTTTCTGGACGATGATGAAGACCTGCGCTTGCTGGTAGAAATGGCATTCCGGAAAGCGGGGCACACTCTCATGGGAGCTGCAAATGTCCAGCAGGCCCTGCAATTGGTGAGCACAAACGTCTTTGATTTCCTGATCATAGACATGAACCTCCTGGGAATGAGCGGGATCGAAGCCATAAACGAAATCCGAAAGAGCGGTTGCCAAAGCCCGGTTATAATCTTTTCGGGAGGAATGGAACCCTCGAATTCCGAAGATCTGCAAAGCCTTGGTGTTATCCGCATCATGGAAAAAACCCACAATCAAAAAAATCTGGTTGACTATATCGAGAGCTTGATGAGATATGGAATCAAATAGAACAGAAGCAACACAGCAATGTCTGAACCCTTATGGAGGTGAAAAATGAGATCCGCATTGATTGTATTTATATTACTCAGTATCAGCATTCTGATGGCCACCCAGGTGAGTGGTGACGTTTCCGGAACCTGGGATGTGGCAGGCAATCCCTATCAGATTGTTGGAGATATCACAATTCCGGCCGGACAGAACCTTACCATCCAGCCAGGAGTGTTGGTAGAGGCAATGGGAAATTTCCGGATAACAGCACAGGGCACCCTAATAGCTGTGGCAACCGAGGCAGACAGCATCCGCTTTTTGAATGGACAGGCAGATCCCCATGCTCTCTGGAAGGGCATCCGGCTGGAAAACACCGCACTACTCAGCAATTTCTCAAACTGCTATATCGAAAATGCAGAATATGGGATCAACTCCATTAATTCTCCGGCCAATATCTACAACAGCACTTTCAACCGGAACACCAAAGGCATCCAGACCTATGGAATTGGAACTGCCAATCCCGCATTTGTATTGATCAGCCATTGCATTATCAAGTATAGCGGTGAGAACGGAGTGCTGATCGTGCAAAACTCCAATACCACAGTTAGCAATTGCGAAATCTTTGCCAACGGCCAGACCTCCACCTACAGAGGTGCAATCCAACTCTCCAACCAATCCGCTGGCGGCAGCAACAACCCCAGCATCATTTATAATCATATTCATCACAACCGCTGGCAGGGAATAACAGCCTGGGACATCGTGGCCGCCAATGCCATCCAACCCGAAATAGCAAATAACCTTATTGAGTATAACCTGACAGGAATTTATCTGCTCAATGCCTCCGGTTATGTACACGACAATATTATCCGTTACAACTTCATTCCGGATGATATGAATTCCGGTGCCGGGATTATGGTAAGTGGTGCTACTTCTGTGCCCTATTTTGAACGGAATGTCATCAGACATAACTTCACCGGTTTTTATATTACGAACAATGCCATGCCAGTGCTGGGAGACCTCAGCATCTATCATGCCTGGGCTCAGGGAGAAAACATCATTCAGGATAATATCGATGCCCAGGGAGTTCACCATTCCGTTGTCTGCGCCTCCTATCCCAATGCCTCAAATGTGATCAAAGCCGAGAACAACTATTGGGATTTTAACACCGCTGCCGAAATTGCATCCTATATCACCGACCACGAGGATGATGCAGCCCTGCCAAGCATTGATTTTGAGCCCTTCCTGATCTTTCAAAACACGGTTTCGGTCGATGGAGTCTGGACTTATGCCGGCCAGTTCCTAATCACCAATCCCCAAGCTGAGATTGTTGCAGCCGATGATGGAGAGATCCTTGCTGCTGTTCCCATCAGTTCTGGCAATTTCAGCATCAGCTTTCCCGCTCAGGAGAATTTCTATCTGCTGATTATGGCAGATGTTATTGGTGCGGAAAGAACTGTCTTTGGGGCCTATGGTGGAGTTTTTGAACCGGCAGTTGTTGAATGCAGTCCCGGCACCATCCAGATTGTCCTGATCCAAACAATAGTAGTATCCGACCAGGAGCCCTGGTCTTATGAAAGGGTAGGCACTCCAACTTTGGAAAACAACGTCTCCGTCTATCCGGTGCAAAGGGGTTTCTTTGTCTATGCCCCCAAGGAAATCAACTATCTCTACCAGGATGAGGACTATCTCTATCTCAAGCGCCACAAACGCTTAACCCCGCAGGGTGAACAGACCTTCCTGCTCCCCCCTTTCAGTATCTGGCAAAAAGTTCAGAACCTCCAGAGCGACGATAACTGGATCAAGACGGAAATAATTGATGACAGCGGAACCATACTCCAGTCCCAGGTTTTACTTAATTATGTTTATACCGATATCGCCTTCAGCCCTGCCAATCCGGTCTTCCCGCTCTACAGGCAGACAGCTCCCAGCGGAGATATCATCCTGCAGGATCTCTTTGCCACTAACAAAATGCGGTTCATTTATGCCGAAAATAATATCATCCGTGCCTACAGGATCGATGACTCCCTGGTTGAGCCGGACGGAACCTCCTTCCCTCTGGTTCAGAACAATACCTGGCGGCTAAATCCCTGGGGATTAATGCCAAGGCCATCGAACCTGGCATACCGGATCTACTCGGTTGAACCGGAAATCAGCTCAAACACTCTGATCCGCTTTTTCTGGCAGGCCCCATGTCCCTCGCAGGAGGTCTGGACCGGATACCGCATCTATAACAACACCACAGTCATAGCGGAGATCCCTTACAACCAAAGCACTTATGACTATATCATTCCCAGCGGGATGAGCTTTATCCGGGTGGCTGCCTTCAATCCGGAAGCTGAGTCCGAACTCAGTGATGGTGTTGTGCTGGAGACAGTTGGAGCCGATGATCCGGCCTTGCCCACCCCCTCCTTCAGCTATGGCCCCAATCCTTTCAATCCCAGAAGCGGAAGTATTTTCAAAGCCAGGATCAGCTATCCCCGGGCAAGCAATACGAAGCTCAATATTTATAATCTGAAGGGACAATTGGTAAAAACTACCAGCTTCGGGAATAAAACTTGCATTGACTTCGCATGGGATGGAACTGATCTTCTCAACCGGGATTGCAGCGCCGGTGTTTATTTCCTTGTGCTATCCGCTGATGGATATCCTCCCACCAGGAAAAAGATTATACTGATCAAGTAAATGGACGGAATATGAAACATATCCTTCTTGTTGATGATGATGCCCAGTTTCTGGAAACCATGGCAGAACTGCTGGCTCAACGTGATTATCGGGTGACCTCCACCACCGATTGTCTGGAAGCGGTCGATATCCTCCAGAAAGATCCGGTGGATGTCCTGATAACTGATATTGTCATGCCCCGCTATGATGGACTCGAACTGATTATCACGGTTAGGGAACAATATCCCGAGCTCAAGATCATTGCCATCTCCGGTGGCGGAAAGATCGATAAAAAGACCTATCTTATGATGGCCAAAGGCCTGAGAGCAGATGCCGTGCTGGAAAAACCCTTCCTCTGCTCGGAACTCGATGATCTGATCAAATCCCTATAAAGTAATAAACGACACCGCTTGGGAAGGACTTTGCGTCCTCTTGTGCGGTGTCGTTTTCTATTTCTAATCCTGCCGGGCTTTATGCCATCCTGCGAAACAGGAAGTATAAATATCCCAGGAGCACAATATCCTGGTGTTCGTCCGGACGCAGGATAATGGGTTTGAACTCATCGTTCAGGGAGAGCAAAACGACGGTTTTTCTCTTGTCGTCAAGGGTCATTTTCTTCAGGGTTATGGAGCCGTCAATGCGCACGGCACAGATCCTTCCGGAGAGTTTTTCCCAATTCTGACTCTGCCGGATCAGGACGGCATCCCCGTGTTTGATCTCCGGTTCCATGCTCTGTCCATTTACTCGCAGGCAGATAAAATCATTCTTGCTGCCATGAACGATATCCCGGCGCACCGTTACAACATCCAAAACCATTCCCTGATTTTCCAGTGGAGCACCGGCAGCAATCTCTCCCATCACTTCCAGATCTATGACATCGCTTTTGAAGAGATCGTCCTTGGTCTGGATGATCTCCTTTAACCGGATGTCAAGCATAGTCTGCAAGCGGTCGAGCTGATGCTCTGCAGATATTGTTCCCCGCTTTTTGGGGTTTTGGAACATAGTCCCCTCTCCGGTCAACAACCAGTGCAGATCCACCCCCCAACGCTTGTTCAATAGTAGTATGGTATCTAAGGACGGCTTAATCTTCCCGCTTTCCATCTGGGAAATGGCCGAGCCCTTGACATTGATCTCGACTGCCAGATCATTTTGCAGCAAATTTAAGAATTTGCGGACACTCTTGATGCGATCACCAATCATTGTTCCTCCCGGTTACTTGTGGGCTCAGCTTCCGGTATCAAGCACTGCTTGAACTAATCCCACTTAAGTATTGATGTCTTATATGATACAATATATTCAGCTCTGCTTATTTTGTCAAGTGCTATTTGAGACTTTTTTCTCATCACTACTTTGTTCTGCCTTATTTCCAAATAAGTTAGCCGCCATTTTGGGTTGGACTTAGACAATCCAGCCCTATAAGCACTACGGTACCATTACGGTACCATTACGGTACCACTACGGTAGCATTACGGTAAATTACCGTAATGCTACCGTAGTGGTACCGTAATGGTACCGTAGTGCTTATGAGGGTGATTTCTGTAGGCGCAAAATTTGCAGTGGAAACCGGATAGCGGGAAATGGGGTTTATGATATCGTTAACATTATCATCAACAGAGAGTTACGCGGATGAGGCAGATGGAGTTTCAGAATAGGATACATACAGACAAGCCCGGTGGGGGTACCGGGCTTGTTTTGGGGATGGTTTTGTTAGCTTATTTGAGGAGGAGAAGCTTTTTCCTGAGAGGTTGGTTGTTTCCCGCTCTGAATTCGGCAAAGTATATTCCGCTGGCACAAGGGATTCCATTGTCATCTTTTCCGTTCCAGGCCTGGTGATAGGTTCCGGTGGTTTTGAAGCCTGTGTGCAGGGTTCTCACCTTTTGTCCCTTGAGGTTATGGATGCAGAGGGTGACGTCTTCATTCTTGGCAAGCTGGTATTGGATGGTCATATTGGTTCCCGGATTGGGGAAGATGCTTCTGATGTATGAGGAAAGGCCGATCAGAGGGGGTGTTTCCTCCTCCTGGCTTTGCTCGAAGATTGCCAGGCAAGGACCATAGATGTGACAGAAGCCATCAAACTCCATTTGTTCCAGCCAGTAGTAGTAGTTTCCGGAATAGTTGATTTCGGCGTCGTTGTAAGTATAGTTTTGGACCGAGGAAGTGTTTGTTGCCGGGATGATATTGGGGTTAATGAGTATTGCTGAATCAAGCTCTGGCACAAGATTCCGGTAGAGACGATAGCCAATCAGGTTGGACTCGGTTTGAGTAGTCCAGGCAATCTGCACAATTCCATCAGCAATTCCCTGAGCTGTGAAAGATGAGAGCACAACCGGCAGAGTAATATCGTCGGTGTTTCCCACCGTCCACTCGCTGAACCCGGTAACGTTGTTTGCCATGATGCGATTGGCATCGATTACTGTAACATCCGGCCACACCTGCCAATTGTCCTGCAGATCGATCTTGCGTAAGACCTGCCAGTTATTGGAATCTCCAAAACCCATTCCCATCAGGTTGAAAGTGATACTGGTATTGAAGGAAGCAAGATCGGTGGTAAATCCCCAAGATTGAGGCAGGATGGATTGGATTGGATCGGGAAACACTCCCTCGGGTTCAATTATATTTACAAAGACGCTCAGGTTGTTCAGATTTGCTTCGGCGCCGCCACCCACAGCAGCATTGAATTCAAAATCGACATCAAGTGATGGGAATGGGATCAGCACAGGCTCAATGGGATTGATTGGAACGAAAGCATTCCCTTGCTGGATTTCATGCTCTGCAGCGATAAGTCCAAGATCGAAACTATAATACCCGTAAAGGTTTTGTAATACATGATCCATGCTGCTCATCAGGAATTCAATCCTGTTTCCGACTGCCGGATTGGCAAATGTGTCCACCCAGTCCGGATCGGAATTAAAAACATCAACCACTCCCCAACCTTCGACCATAGTAGCTGCTCCAGAACCGATCGGACTCGCCCAGGTTGGGATATATTCCTGCATTTGTACCACACTTGGGTAGCTGACATATACCGTCAGGACACAATCCTCGACCCTTAGCACAAGTTCCTCACCACCACCGTCATCATGATAGATCAGTCCAACACCACTGGTATAGGTTCTTTTGTCACCGGCCTGTCCAATGATGTTCCAGGCAGCACCGGGATTGACAGTGTTCAGATGTTCCCATCCGGTCAGATTATACTGTTCAAATTCTATCCTGAAGCCACCCAAGCCATCAACATAGTCCAGGTTTTCTGCGGTGCACCAGGAGGAGGTTGGATCCATGGTTTCATCCACTGGATCATCGGTGCTGTAGAACCACTTGTAAGCGTAGTTATGCCAAGCATAGCCCCAAGCATTGGAATAGGTCAATGGATTCCTATCATGGGTCCACCAACCTGGGTCATCCGTGTCAAAAACCCATGGGGTTAGAATGGGATCTATCGGCATCGTACACTCAACATTTTCGATGCGGAAGGTAATTGGAACTTCCTGACTGAGAAGTTTATTTCCAATCAGAGCAAAAATGGCAACAAGAAGAACTAAGAGCCACTGCTTGAAACGAGACAAAGTTTTTGTTTCCATGTGTTCACCTCTTTATTTTTGAGTTATATGAGCATTGATATTTCAAAAGTTGTACCAAATGCGCAGTTGATTTGCAATGCCATGGCAAACCAATGCCATTATTATATTTAGCTCTTCTTTCCTGATTGGAGAACAGCGGGGTTAGAGTCAAAACTGTGCGATATAGAACACATTCATTATGTGCTTATGTTCAATATCGCACAGCTCAGATGTCTATGAAATTGCAGTGATTGAGGGCTGTTATTTTGTAGAGTTCGGAATATTCAAGTCATTGTCATTAAATGCAATGCCTGGTGGGATCAGAAGCTTGAGTCCGAGATGCCATATTTTTTTAGTTTCCGGATCAGGGCATAACGTGAAATTCCGAGAAGTTCTGCAGCTTTGCTTTGGTTGTTTCCAGTTCTAAGCATTGCCTCTTTGATCTGCTTTACCTGAGATGAAATCAGGTCTTCGGGATGGTTGTTCAAATGGCTCTTTGTGAACACAGGAAAGTCCTTTAGGGTGATTTTACCGGTTCGGTTGATGATCAAAGCCCGTTCCACCAGGTTTCTCAGTTCTCTTACATTCCCTGGGAAAGGATACTCTTTGAGTCGATCAACGATGCCTGGTTCAATCGCTGGGATCGTCAGACCATTTTTCCGGCAGAAATAATCAAGATAGTGATGCAGCAGGGGTTCGATATCATCGATTCTTTCCCTTAGCGGAGGGATGTTGATCTTGAAAGTAGAAAACCGGTAGAAGAGATCACTCCGGAATTGTCCGGATACCTGCAGGGCATCCAAATCCTTGTTGGTTGCACAGATGAAGCGTACATCCGCAGAGGTTTCGGTGTTGCAACCCAGTTTCATGAAGCGTTTTTCCTCCAGGGCTCGTAGTAGTTTGGATTGTAGATTCAGGGGCATGTCGCTGATCTCATCCAGAAAGAGGGTTCCCTTGTCACAGTATTCCAAATAGCCCTTTTTATCGCTGAGGGCACCAGTGAAGGCACCTTTTTTGTGGCCGAAGAATTCGCTTTCCATCAGGTTTTCCGGAATGGCTGCACAGTTCACGGGGATGAACCGGTTCTGCTTTCTGGGGCTGGAAAAATGGATAATTCGGGCAATGATCTCTTTGCCGGTTCCGCTTTCTCCACTGATGATAACAGATGTATCCGGGAAGCTGGCCACTCCGATGGCGTTGTCCAAAATATCCCTGATGGCGACACTTTTGCCAATGAAGGTCTTATCGATATCCCGTTCCAGCGCTTCCGAGATGAGCGAGGTTTCGCTGCTGAGTTGTTTGATCTTCTGCTGGAGGGAGACGAACTTGGTGGTGCGTTCGATTGCAATGATCAGATCTGCCTGGCGGAAGGGTTTTTTGAGATAATCCGCCGCTCCGTTGCGCAATGCATTGATCACGGTGTCCATATCCCCATGTCCGGAAATCACGATGATTTCAAGTTCCGGATGCTGGGCTTTAACTTTTTTCAATACCGAGATGCCATCCATTTCCGGAAGCATCACATCGAGGATCATGATGTCAAAATCCTCTTTGGTCAGGAGAGTAAAGGCATCCGAGGGACAGCTTGCACTCTTTACCCGGAAGCCCTTGCGGTTCAGGTATTCGCCAAGTTCATGACTGATGCGCTGTTCATCGTCCAGGATCAAAACCCTAAGTTCCATTCTTATTCCTCAAATCTTACATCTTACATTTTACATCTTACGTCTTACGATTCACGTCTCACTCACAATCGTGACCGTTGCCACAGTGCCCTTCCCAACTTCGGACTCCAAAGTTAGGGTAGCATTCATTCTTTTCAATATGCCGGCAGAAATGGAAAGACCCAAGCCGGTGCCTTTGTCCAATTCCTTGGTGCTGAAAAAGATATCAAAGACCTTATCCATGATCTCGGGCGGGATACCGCATCCGTTATCTTCCACTTTTATGATCACATTTCCTGGTTCCAGCAGACCGGAAATGCTTATGATCCCCCCGGTATTGTAATCGCTGGTTCTGAAGGGTTCTAAGTCGGTGTTCTTTTCAGGGCTGGAAGATGCCTGGTTGAGATTTTCCCGTTTGGAGAAGATGGCGTCCCTGGCATTGGTCAGGAGGTTCAGGATAACCTGTTCAAATTTATACTGATTGGCATGGATGCGAGGAAGATTGGGATCGAGATCAAGTTCGATTTTGATGCCATGTTTTTCAAATCTGTCTTTGACCATCTGGCGGGCATTGTTGATAGCCAGACTGGGATCAAAGCCCTCAACCGGGATTTCCTCGCTTTGCTTGGAAAAGCGGCGGATGTGCTCTATGACGGATTGCATCCTGGAGATGTCCTCAAACAAATAGGAGAGTTTTTGTTCCAGATAGCTGGCATCAATGGTCTTATCCTGAATAGCGAGGACGATGTTTTCCAGGGTCAGGGATAGCGTCTGCATGGGTTGATTCAGTTCATGGGCAAACCCGGCAGCGAGTTCTCCCAAAATGGCCAGACGGGATTGCCTCAAGGCCTTTTGAGCTTGTTCCTGACGGTGCTGAACCTCGACTTCCACTCTTTTTTCGAGTTCCTGATTGAGCAGGTTGAGTTCTCTACGGCTGGCATTGATCCTGCGGTTGAGCTTGAGCACACTGCTGAACCTCCAAACCAGGATCAAAGCAATCAGAGTGACCAGGAAGATGATGATGAAGAGATAGTTACGCATGTGACGGCTGCGTTTCAGGTCTTGCCTGGAAAGCTCATTGCTTTGGGTCAGGAGCATGATGTTCCGTTCTTTTTCCAGGAGTTCATATTTCACTTCGAGTTCGCTTAATTGCTTCATTTTTTGCACGTTAGCCAGGCTGTCCGTGAGGGTGTGGAAGATCTTGAAAGCATCGAGGGCTTTCAAATGAGCTCCGGTTTCTTCATAGTACTCGGATTGAAGTTTATAGAAAATGCGGTTAAGCTCATAAAAATGTGATCTTTGAACCAGTAGGGCGGCTTTGTCCAGATACGCTTTTGCATCCTGCAAGCGGTTCAGCTTCAGGGATATATCAGCAAGGTTGTTCAGGGTCGAAAGAATGCTCTGGATGTCTTTGGAATTCTCTTTTAGCGACAGGGATTCCAGATAGGCCTTCCTTGCTTTTTCCAGATCTCCGGTGAAGAGATAGAGCACTCCGAGATTGTTGAGAGTGCTGGCAATGCGGGCATTATCTTTTTGTATGCGATAGATTTCAAGGGCCTGGTAGTTGAAACTGAAGGCCTTGTCATAATCCTCCATGTGGCGGTAGGTCACACCTATTGAGGAAAGGGTTGCCGCTATCTGAAGCGGATCCTTGATCTTCTGTCGGAGCTTGAGTGCCTGCATTTGATAGTCCAGGGTCTGGGTATAGTTACCTGTCTTGAGATAGTATATACTCATATTCATCAAAGCATTTGCCAATCCGGATGGTTCACCCTGGATTTTCTTCAGTTCCAGGGCTTGCTGATAATGCTCCAGACTTTTTGAAAATGAACCGATCTTCAGGTATATGTTTCCGAGGTTGTTGTGAATGAAAGCCAGGTTCCTGCTATTGGAGATTTTTTGGGATAGAGTAAGGGCTTCATTATACCAGGTGATGGCATTGGGAAGATCTCCGGCAAGGTCATACACGCTTGCAATCTGGGAGATGATATAGATCTGGTCGTTTCTGTGATTACGCTTTATCGCAAGAGGAAGGGCTTCCTGATAAAACTTAATAGCTGAGGGATAGTCCTTATTTTCCACTGCCTGATCACCAAGCGAGATCAGTTCATTGGTCTGCTTTTGAAGATTATCTTCCTTTGCTGCCGTTGCAGTGCGGGAGTCCTGAGTTATACCGGATTTCTCCGGTTTCTGGGATATATCATTGCTTTTCCGGCCAGAAAGCAAAGCAGCCGTCATACCAATCAACAGGAAGAAGGCTATCCCTTTCATATTCATGATGATCTATCGTGGGAAAACATCAAACCTGGATATCTTCCTCGATCCCCTCGATGATGATATGGATGATTAGGGTGTGGATCTCCTGGATCCGGTCTGTGGTCTCTGCCCGAACAATAAGCTCATAATCACAGGCATCCTTCAGGGCTCCACCATCCTTTCCCAGCAGAGCAATAGTGAAACAGCCAAGCTCCTGTGCCTTGCGGATGGCTTTGATCACATTGGGAGAATTCCCACTGGTGGAGATCCCGATCACTACATCGTTGGGCTGGGCATAGGCTTGAACTCCACGCGCAAAGACCTCCTCAAAACCATAATCATTGGCCACACAGGTTAGATGGGATGGATCGCTGATTGCTATGGCAGGATAGGGAATGCGCTCTTTTCTAAATCTGCCGGTTAGCTCTTCTGCAAAGTGCATGGCATCACACATACTGCCACCATTACCAAAAATGATCACCTTGTTTTTGTGGGCGAAGGCATTTTTGATCAGATCGATTACAGCAGAGATGGTTTCGAGGTTCTCCTTGCAGGAAATGAAGCCTTGTAAAACATCCTGAGCAGTGATCAGCGATTTGGAAACAAGTTCTTTCATGCCATCTGCCCCCATTACAGGTTTTCTTTGACCTTGACCTTGGTCTTGAGTTCGGCTTCCTCTATCTCTTCAAATTCCTTCAAAGTGTCATTAATCAGCCGAACCCTTTCTTTATAGGGCAGGAAGGCACTTTTGAAACCATTCAGGATGACGTATTTTATGGTGGCATACTCCAGCCCCAAAAGCTCGATCGCCAGCATGAACTCATCGGTTAAAGTGGTCGAAGAGATCGTGCGGTTGTCTGTATTGAGCGTGACCCTGAGGCCATAATCAATATAGAAATCAATGGGATGGGATTGGATGTTTGGCACCGCTTTGGTGTGGAAATTACTTTTGAGACAAATCTCCAATGGAATGCGATGGTCGTTCACATAGTTCAAAAGGTCGCCATCTTCAACCAATCTGGTTCCATGTCCGATCCTGTGGGTTCCACAATAATGCAAGGCCTGGTGAATGCTCTCGGGGCCGTATGCCTCTCCGGCATGGATGGTGATATTGAGATTATTCTTTAGCGCCAGATCGAAAGCATCCTTATGATCCTTGGCCGGATGGTTATATTCTCCACCTGCCAGGTCAAAACCGATAACACCTTTGTTTTTGAAAGCGATAGCCAGCTCTGCGAGCTTCACGGAGGTGGTTGGATCCATATTCCTGATCCCGCAGATGATGACACCTGTCTTGATCCGGAAGTCCTTTTCGGCCATCTTCAAACCATCAATGACGGCCTGGGAGATTTCGGTAAGTTTCAAGCCCGCCTGAGTATGCAGGATGGGTGAATAACGCACTTCCATATAGCGGATGTTTTCGGCTGCGGCATCTTCGGCCAGTTCATAAGCAGCCCGGCGCAGTCCTTCTTTGCTCTGAAGCACCAGATTAACGATATGAAAACCGCGCAGGTAATCATCCAGGCTTTCACATTTATCATCACAACAGATGATCTTCTTGAGTTCTTCCAGATCGAGGGTTGGCAACGTAACATTTTGTTGCTTGGCCAGGTCAATTATGGTCTCTACCCGGATGGAGCCGTCCAGATGGACGTGCAGATCGGTCTTGGGGAGCTTATGAATGAACTCCCGGGTCATTTTTATCTTCATGATAACCTCACTTATCTAATCAAATACTTGATTTGGCCCCGGTTGACGATATTATGCAACCTTGGTTCCAAATTCTATCAAAAGATGATATTTCTAAAATTCCTCACCATGCCATGCGTAGCATAAGTACTTATCGGATAGCACATAAAACAATAAGTCACAACGCTTTCTTGGTTTTTAGCAGAATTATAATGCCGATCAGAGCCGGAACCAAATCGTGAAACAGGAATAGTGTCAGAGTAGCCGACACCGCCTGCTGAGCAGTAAAACCAGCCGGCTCAAGGAAATAGATCGCAAAGCTTTCCCTAAGGCCAAGACCTGAAATCGTGATCGGGATGGTATTTGCAAAATTGGTTAGCGCAATCCGTTGCACCGTTTGCAGGAAAGTGATCGGAAAAAATCCTCTGAGCAGTACCCACATCTGCAGGAAGGTTGTGCAAACATACAAGATCTGAAATCCAATTATCCGGGGTGCACGTCTGCCATATTCCGGTTTGAGGGCAGCCGTCCGTTCAAACCTGCCCAGTCCGAAATATATCAACAGCGGAAAGCTGGTACAGACAGCCACAAACAGCACCCGGAACCAGAGTGGAACCATCCCGAAATATAGCAAACCCGCCCAGCCGGCAAAGAGCCAGGTAGTCCAGGTCATAAAGAACTTTTCGGAAAATACAGACAGCAGCGAAGCGATCTTACTGCTATTCTGAACATAAAACATCTTGCCATAAGTGGCTGTTCCACCGGGTATTACAAAGCGTAAAGCATTACCAATCAGATAGGATGACAGGACGTCGCTGCGTCTGAAGTCATATCTGGGATTCAGCAACAGCGAGTATTTCCAGTTCTTATACTGCGTAAAATGTTTAAAAACAGTGGTTATTAGCATCACAAAAAAGACAAATAGCGGGAGATGCAAAATGGTGGAAAGCACCTCCCCCAGTGAAAACTTGCGGAACACAAACCAGAGAATGGCAGCGGTGATCACCAGTTTTAGCAACCACAAAAAGTATTTTAAGCCCCTGCCTTTCATCCTCTTATCTTATCATTCCCGGTTTTAGGGGTTGACATTCTTACGGCGGGTCGGGATCTTATGCTGCTTCATCTTGCGAAACAGATTTGTCCGGTCGATGCCCAGCACACCTGCTGTGGTGACAACGTTCCAGTTATGAACCGCCAGTTGCTGGATTATATATTCCCGCTCAAAGCGTTTGAGCGCTGTTTTCAAAGAAAAATCCAGTTCATCCTCCCGGCTGTGAAAGATATCGAAATCCTCTTCTTTCAAAAAGTTACCAGAGCTCAATTCGACCGCTCTCAGCAGAGTGTTTTCCAATTCCCGGATGTTTCCAACCCATTCATATTCCATCAGTTTCTGCATCAGTTCATTGCTCATGATCTTGGGTTCCTGACCCCGGCGGGAAGCGAAACTGCTCAGAAAGTGTTCCACCAAAAGCGGAATATCCTCCTTTCGTTGACGTAAAGGCGGAAGCTCGATACTGAGGATGTTCAGACGCTGAAAAAGATCCTGCCGGAAGCTGCCATCAAGCACCATTTGCTGCAGATTCTTGTTTGAAGCAGCCAGGATGCGGACATCAAAGAAGGTTACCTTGGTCGAGCCAACCTTGCGGAACTGCCTATCCTGCAAGACCCTCAATAGCTTGGCTTGCTGTTCGATGGTGAGTTCCTCGATCTCATCCATCAAAAGTGTTCCCCCGTTGGCCTGTTCAAAAAAGCCGATGTGCTCATTGATTGCTCCGGTGAATGATCCCTTGGCATGACCAAACATTTCACTTTCAAACAAAGAGGCAGGAATTGCTGCGCAATTGAATGCCACAAAGTTCTTGTTTGCCCTCGGCCCCAGGAGATGGACAGCTCTGGCCACCAGTTCTTTTCCGGTTCCCGTCTCTCCGGTAATTAAAACATTGGCATCAGAGGTGGAAAACTTGATGATCCGCTCATAGATATTTTTCATAACCTGAGACGCTCCAACCATGTGTGATTTGGTTCGGATCAGTTCATATTCCAGGAATTTCTTGGAAAGAGCTTTCTCGATGGTCAGCAGCAAAAGGTCATTGTCAATCGGTTTTTCCAGAAAGTGGAAAGCGCCCATCTTAACAGCTTCAATCGCACTTTTGACACTAACGTTGGCACTCATCATAATCACAGAAACGTAGGGGCGTTCCTTAAGAG
>Ga0116204_1001234_pt1 | contig 14367 bp, 8 predicted proteins | sample LakKivwa52mmetaG_FD_94481 | JGI IMG/M metagenome (GOLD analysis project Ga0116204, IMG submission 94481) | Anoxic lake water microbial communities from Lake Kivu, Rwanda to study Microbial Dark Matter (Phase II) - Lake Kivu water 52m metaG | ecosystem: Environmental > Aquatic > Freshwater > Lake ...
AGAAATTGAAAACACTTTTCTTAAAATCTTTTCAATATTTTCCTTCTCTTTGTAAGTAGGGATAACAACCAATCTGTCAGTCACAAAATTCTATTAATAAAATGATATTTTTTACAAAGATAAAAAATTTTAGTATTGAAATGTTTACACAATGTTAACTTTTAGAAAATATTAAATTACAAATTTTACAAACACACATCTGTTTCTGCACATCAGCATTTATTTAAATGATTTTCTGATACTTATACACCATTTATTCTATATCTTAAAAAAACAGTATTTTTACACAATGAAAAACTTTGTGCGTTTGCTTCTATCACCTCTTTTGCTCTTTTACCTGCCTGTGGTAATTATCAGAAACAAATTATTTGATGCCGGAATTTTTCGTTCAGTATCTTTTCCTGTTCCATTGATTAGTGTTGGTAATTTAACAATGGGAGGAACAGGCAAGACGCCTCACACAGAATACCTGACCCGCTTACTACTTGAAGAAGAAAGACCGGTTGCAATTCTCAGTCGTGGATATGGTCGCAAAACCAATGGATTTATCATTGTCAGAGATGAACATTCTCACATTGATGTGGGAGATGAACCCTGCCAGTATTATCATCGGCTTCATAAAGAGAATGTCGTTATAGCTGTTGACTCAAACCGCAGAAGGGGAATCCGCAATCTTATGCAAACATTTCCCAGCCTAAAAGCGATTATACTGGACGATGCATTTCAGCACAGATATGTCCAACCTGGGTTAAATATTGTTCTGTCTGATTATTACAATCCCTTTTTTAAAGACAAAATTTTTCCTCTTGGCGATTTGAGAGAACCCCGTTATGGAATCAAACGCGCACAAATCATAATAATTACCAAATCTCCGGCTGTGGTTTCGCCACTTGTCAGAAAAGATATTTTGTCAAAATTACCCTCCAAAAGGAAACAACATTTATTTTTTTCAAAAATCATATATGGTGAAATTACTTCCATTGACCATCAAAATGTTTTGAAATTGAAAAATGAACTGGCAACAATTTTTCTTATTACAGGAATTGCAAACCCATATCCACTTGAAGAACACCTGAGAACCAAATGTTTGCGACTAGAAACCTTTAAATTCAGAGACCATCATCGTTATTCCGTAACGGATATTCAAAAAATTCTGAATAATTTTGACGCTCATTTATCAACCAATAAAATCATCATTACAACAGAAAAAGATGTTATGCGCTTAAATTCACCTGAGATTCTTAATTTGATGAAAGGATATCCGGTGTATTATATTCCCATACAAATCGAACCTGTTAAAGACAATAGAACTGAATTTGATCACCTAATTTTACAATATGTCAGCAAAAATCATTGAAACCAGTAATTTTATCAGAAATCACTTTGGAGATATCCCTGAAATTGGGATTATTCTTGGATCAGGACTGGGAAATCTCGGAGAAAACATTGAAAACCAAAAACTTATTCCTTATTCTGATATTCCTAACTTTCCTGTCTCAACAGTCAAAGGGCATAAAGGACAATTGATCTCCGGAACATTCGGAGGCAAAAAAGTCATCGCTCTACAGGGGAGATTTCACTTTTATGAAGGATATTCAATGAGTGAAGTTACATTTCCTGTTAGAGTTTTTAAAGAACTCGGTGTGAAACTGCTGATTGTGTCAAATGCTGCAGGCGGAATGAATCCTGAATTTAACATTGGTGACATCATGATCATCAACGACCATATCAATCTTTTTCCCACCAATCCTTTGATGGGAAAAAATGATGACTCGCTGGGTCCCAGATTTCCGGAAATGAGTGAGCCGTATGACCTGAATATTATTCAGAAAGCTGAAGAAATTGCAAAAAAAATCAATATTCATGTTCAGAAAGGAGTGTATGTGGGTGTATCCGGTCCATGCTTTGAAACACCTGCCGAGTATAGAGCATTCAGAATTTTAGGTGGCGATGCTGTGGGAATGTCAACTGTTCCGGAGGTTATTGCTGCAAGACACGGTGGGTTGCCTTGTTTTGCATGCAGTGTGATTACTGATCTTGGCGGTGGTGAGATTGCTGAGAAAGTTTCACATGAGGATGTCATTAAAGCAGCAACTGCAGCAGAACCAAAATTAACGGCTCTCATCAGGCAATTATTAATAGAATTGTAATCATTCGATAAACATTTTGTGTATTTCATTAGAATTAAGAACAAAATTTCATCAATTCAGAATAGTAACGTCAGAAATTAAACTAATTTAAGAGAAGCCTCATGCTGGTCAAAACATACGGATGTTCAATCTACGGAATTAATGCGATTCCTATCACTGTTGAAGTTCACATTGATACCGGTATACAGTTTCTGATGGTTGGGCTTCCGGATAATGCGGTCAAAGAAAGCCATCAACGTATTGACGCCGCATTAAAAAATTCAGGGTATAAAATCCCCGGGAAAAAAATAACAATAAATCTGGCTCCTGCCGATATCCGAAAAGAAGGTTCGGCATATGACCTGACCATTGCCATTGCCATACTTGCAGCATCGGGACAAATTCAGTCTGATTTGCTTGATAAATTCATCATTATGGGAGAATTATCACTTGATGGGAGTATTCTGCCTGTGAAAGGTGCTCTTCCCATTGCCATCGAGGCACGGAAAAACGGTTTTGAAGGCTTTATTCTTCCTGAGCAAAATGCAAGGGAAGCGGCAATCATCAGTGATTTGAAAGTTTATGGTGTTACGAATATTCAACAAGTAATTGATATCTGCAATGGTTCATCAGATGTTGTTCCGGTGACTTTGGATATTAACGAAGTGTTTTCGTCTGAACATAAAGTTTATGATTTTGATTTTTCAGATGTCAAAGGACAGGAAAATGTGAAAAGAGCTCTTGAAATCGCAGCAGCAGGAGGACATAATGTGATTATGATCGGCCCACCGGGCGCCGGGAAAACAATGCTCGCCAAGCGAATACCAACAATTTTGCCCCCGTTAACAATTGATGAAGCACTCGAAACAACAAAAATTCATTCTGTTGCCGGAAAAACCATGAAGAATTCTTCACTTATCACTTCCCGACCGTTCAGGTCACCCCACCATACAAGCAGTGATGTAGCCATTGTCGGTGGCGGAACATTTCCACAACCTGGAGAAATTTCACTGGCTCATAACGGAGTTCTATTTCTGGATGAGTTGCCTGAATTTAAACGCACAGTGCTTGAAGTGATGCGACAGCCACTTGAAGACAGAGTGGTAACCATTTCACGTGCCCGTTTTGCAGTTGATTATCCTGCAAGTTTTATGCTGATTGCCTCAATGAATCCTTGTCCCTGCGGCTACTATAACCATCCCGATAAAGACTGCACCTGTATGTCAGGAAGCGTAAAAAGATATATTAACAGAATTTCAGGACCACTGCTTGACAGAATTGATATACACATCGAAGTTGTTCCGGTTCCGTTTCGTGAACTGACAACCACGAGAGAAAACGAAAACAGTGAACAGGTCAGACAAAGGGTTATCAAAGCCAGAAAAATTCAGGATGCCAGATATTCAGAAATTCCGGGTATCTATTGCAATGCTCAGATCCATTCCAAACAATTGAAAGCATTTTGTGTTCTTTCTTCAGAAAGTCAGACACTGCTCAAAACTGCCATGGAAAAACTCAGTCTTTCAGCAAGGGCTTACGACAGAATTTTGAAAGTTGCCCGCACCATCGCAGATCTGGAAGCAAGCGAAGACATCAAAGTGGAACACATCGCCGAAGCAATTCAATACAGAAGCCTCGATCGGGAAACCTGGGGAAACTAAACGAAGAGGTCTTGAAATATGTTTAAATATCTCTTTAAAGTATTCATCCTGCAATTTTTATTCTTTTTGCCTCTGCAAGCCTGTTCTCAGTTGGATAGCTCTACTGTTCTTACAGCTGATACATTATGGCAGGTTCATATCAAAGCAGGAATGCCCATTGACAATGATCCCTCCAATGATTATCTGATTTTACGTCCTCAGTATGTGTTGAGCTATTGCTCAGAAAAAAACACTGCCAACTGGGTAGCCTGGCAGCTCAGTAGTGAGTGGTTTGGTGAAGTACCGCGATTTAAAGGAAGTTTCATCAACGATACGCTGTTGCCAGATACATTTTCAAAAGTCCGTCACAGTAACTACACAAACAGTGGATATGACAGAGGTCATATGGTCAGAAGTGAAGAACGAACAGCAACTTTTGAAGACAATAAATCAACATTTTATCTTACCAATGTATTGCCTCAGACACCTGACCTGAACCGTGGCGTTTGGCTGGATTTTGAGTACTATTGCGAGAATCTTTGCAAAAACGAAAACAAAACACTTTATATTTTTGCAGGAGGAGTGTTTCACTCAGACTCAACCCTGAAAGGAGAAGGCATGATTGCAGTTCCGGATTCCTGCTTTAAAATTGTGCTTGTGCTTGATAACAGCAATGATATTAACAATGTAAGCAGAAAAACGACAATCATCGCTGTGCTGATGCCAAATATTCAGGGTATCAGACGTGAACAATGGGAAAGTTATACAACAACAGTTCGACACATTGAACAATCAACGGGCTATGATTTCTTCAACAGTTGGGAAGATGCGCTTGAGGAATATCTTGAGACAAAGAAATATCGATAAAAGAGTATTGATCAGGGAAGGAATAATCAGACATTCAGTTCAAGCAAAACAGGACAATGATCTGAAAACATCACATCAGACTCAATGCTGACATTGCTGATTGCATCTTTCAGTTGATCGGTGACAACATTGTAATCAATCCTCCATCCCAGATTTTTTTGTCGGGCATTTGCTCTGAAGCTCCACCAGGTATAATGATGCGGTTCCTTGTTCAAATATCTGAATGAATCCACATAGCCGTCATTCAAAAAACACTCCATCCAATCACGCTCTTCCGGCAGAAAACCTGAAACATTTTTATTTCGCACAGGGTCATGAATATCAATTGCCCGGTGACAAATATTATAATCTCCCGAAATCACAAGATTTGGTCTGCTCTTACGAAGTTCATTGATATACAAATGAAAATCCTGCAACCATTGCATTTTGAATGCCTGTCTTTCATCTCCGGATGATCCAGAAGGGTGATATACGCTGATAATTGATATATCTCCGAAATCAGCCCTGATCAGTCTTCCTTCATTATCATATTTTTCAATGCCCATTCCTTTTGTCACTTGATCAGGCATACATTTTGTCAAAATTGCAGTACCGCTATACCCCTTCTTTTTTGCAGAAAACCAGAAAGTGTGATATCCAAGAGATAAAAATTCAAAAACAGGAATATGCTCTTCGTTTGCTTTGATTTCCTGAAGACAAATAACATCCGGATTGCTTTCATTCAGATATTCAATAAAACCTTTATAAATTCCTGATCTTATTCCGTTAATATTATACGTCATTATTTTCATACCTGCGTCAATTAAAATAAAAAAACCCCACACAAATATGCGGGGTTTCTATAAAAAATCATGAAGTCAATTAAAAACTGATACGAGCTCCGATTGTATGAATACCCTGATACGGATTTGTAGCACGATATGCATAATCAATTGCAAAGTTTGAACCTTCTTCTTTCTTCAGAGGAACCTGAATGGTAACACCAGCAGCAGGACCTGTATAAGCAGTTGTTCGTTCAGGCATTGCTTTGGTAATTCCTTCTTCATAATGATACCCTGCTCTGAACATGAACATGTTTTTAAAGTTATATTCAAGACCAATTAAAAAATTGTCTTTCTGAAAAGAATTTGAAACAAATGTACCTGAAGCAGTAATTGTATGATCTTCACCAATAAAGAAATCATAAGAAGCACCGATATTCAGCAAAGCAGGTAATTCAAAATTTGCAGATCTGTGCTGAACAGTCAATTGATTATCGGAACCAAGAATATTTCCGCGAAATGTTAATCCGTCACCATCAAACTTCATTGCCGGTCCTACATTTTTCAATGCAATACCGAATTTGATATTGTCCCTTTCTCCGGTAACATATTGGATACCTGCATCAATAGAAAGCCCCTGAGCACTGTTGTCAGCAATAGACTCACTGATAATCTTGAATACAATACCGCCATAAATGCTATTGGAGAAAGCTTTTGCATATGAAACCCCGATATTGAGCAAATTTGGTGAGAATTTTCCGATACCTCCTTCAGGTTGGTTTACTGTAGTGATATCAATCTCACCAAATTTCATATTCATAACACTCAACCCAAGAACTGCAGTTTCACTGACTCTTTGTGTAAACCCAAACGCACTGATTGAAACATCTGATCCCTTAAGCCAATCTGTATATGAGAATGCAACCTGAGTTTTCTGGGTAAATGCCGTACCTGCAACATTGAGATACATTGCCTCAAGACCTCTGATTCCGGAAGTATTACAAGCAGCCCATCCCTGGCTACGGGCAAAAGGGAATATTAACAGCTCTGAAGCTCCTGCCTGTCCTGCTCTGTCTTCATTTCCTGCCAAAACACTGTTTGATGGAAATAACACAAGAACCAGCAGGGATATAAGAAAAATATTTAAAATTACTTTTTTCATTGTTTCTGTATTTATCATTAATAATCCGTTATTTTTAGAATGCATTCAAATCAAGAGGCCTCAATGAACCAAACCATTTCACTGTTCTTTCACCAACTCCTGGTACATTCACATGTATCAGATACATACCTCCTGATATTGGAATACCGGCATAATTTTTCAAATCCCACTCAATGATTGTGGTTGGGTCATCTTTAGTGAACTGACGAATCAATGTACCACTAACAGTAAAAATTGAAACAGTACAAATTTGCGGTAAATTCGTGATTTTCACAAGGTTGTCAACCTGAGTTTCTTCGTACAAACTGAAAGAATAATATGGGTTAGGCACAACATTAATCAAAGCCAGAGCACTTTCTGCAGTGGGAAGATCACCTGTAATTGTTTCAAGATCCCATGTTGAAAACCTGAACAAAGGCCAGTTATCATTCTGAGGAGAAGCAGAGGTATTCAGTGGAGAATTACTATAATGTCTTGCATAAGGTCTTGAAACCCTGATACGAACTCTGACATCATTTCCTTCGGGTAACCATTCTTCATCTGATGCAAGCATGGGAATACTTACCCACATGATTGACTGGAACAACTGCCGCATTGCAAGATTGAAATTTGAAGTATTTGTAAGCTTTCCTCTTGCCCAGGCTCCTTCATCATATGCCGGAGATAAATCTGCTGTACTTGTTTGGAGACTTCCGAAAATATAGAGAAAATGTTTTCCACCCCAAAGGATATCACCCAGAGGCGTTTGATAATTCGAAGTGGGATTAAATTTCATGTCATTTCCGTTTTCTCCCACGAGCCAGCTACTTTCACCAAACATCACGTTGAGGCGCTCACCGGTTTCAACATTTATTGCATATCCCGGGAACCAACCCATTCCTGTTCCTGTTCCGTCAGGCAAGCCTTCTTTATTTACAGACTGTGCTTTTCTGATCCCTAGTTTATCTACCTGATCAATGGCCAAAGTTTTATCATCTCCTGTTTCCACAACCGGACAACGTGTCCATTTTGATTTATCTGCGGTAAATACAACATCAACGCTGTAGAGATTTTCCATTTTATTGGATGCATGAACCAACTGAGTTGCAAAAGCAGGCCCGTTAAAACCATCCTGATCACCCTTGGCAACCATACGATACGGGGCCCAGGTTCCACCAATAATTTTTTCAAAGTGTGACTCAGGATCAAGGAAATTATTCGGATCATAAGAATTATTCGTAGCATCATTTGGATCAGCCGTAGTCCCTGAACGAATCCAATTGTAAGAGCTTGGACCATTGATATCTGGGACACCTGTTAACCATCTTCTGGAACTGTCAGCAAAAACAATGCTTGATTCTAATACTCCATTGGTTGGATGCAATAAATCACCCGGTTTTAAAGACTGGCTAATATTAAAAGATAAACCAAGTTCGGGCAACAATTGTTCATTGAAGAATGCAATTGATTTATCTGAATTCCATGATTGAATGATATTATCATTTTCGTCCACCTCCATCAAAACCCAGGCGGCAGAATCAATATTATTATTATCAACGTTAAATTTAACGATGAAATTTCCACCCTTCACCATCAGAGGATCAACAACTTTAATATCCAGAGGTCCACGGTTATTTATGTAGGTAGGCGTGTTGAAAAATCCATCTGCTAATATCTTTGCACTACTTTCAGGTGTAAGTTCAAGAATATTGTTTCCGTTACCATGTCCTTCAATACGGGTAATTTTCGGACCGGCACCATATTGAGCCTGAATCACTGTACCATTTGATAAAGGAGATGAAATGTGAGGAATAGCGGTGCTTACTTTAATATTGTTACGACCTGCCAGATATGGTTTTTGCTGACCAAATAAACTCTGAACACCGGGTTCCTGTGATTCCGGATCCTGAGAATACTTTTCATATTCATTAAAACCATAAGCGATGGCCATAAAATAATATTTCTTATTATTGACAAGACGTTTATCTCCTGTTGCAAACTTATCTTCAAGGATTCTGAATGAATGAACGATACCATTATCAGCGCCATTGACTTCTTCAACAGGCACAACAGCAGCGAGATCTTCTGAATAATAGAAATTAATCAATCTTGCTACTCCGTTTTTAACATCACACTGAGCAACAAGTCTTACTTTTGTAGCATCGTGAATGTCAGTCGCACTTACGGTTGCATCTTTGACCTGATAAATCTGATATCCTTCAAATCTGTATACTGAATCATTTCTTTCAGAAGGTGGTGTTCCATCAGGAGATACAATAGAAGGATCGATTTCTTCGTAGGTTTCATTGAAGTTATTACTCGTTGGAGCAGGTCTGTTTGAAATATAAAGTATTAATTCCCTGTCTAGTTCACGAATTGTAATATCAGGTGCATCGGGTCCGTCAACAACCTTGAAACAGTTGTCAAACAATCTCTGACATTTATCATCAACCCTTCTGAGCAATTCTACTGAAGCAAATGGTCCACCGGATGTAGCCCTTGCCCAGGGAATACCAACAGTAATATAGTTTACAGCGCCAGGCTCTAGAGTGAAGGGACCTGCCGATTGCATAAAACGCCTGTCAAAAGGTTGATTTCCTGCCACTTCTTCTGTCCAGTATTTTGGACCATTGGGCAATTGACCACCTGTTCCCCAGTTACATTCATCAGTATCTCCTGGGAACATAAAATCACATTCAGGACCATAAGCACCGGAATTAACGTGTGCATTGCCACCGTAAAGCATTTTTGTACCGTCTTTCCAAATTCCTTTGAGCAGGTTATAATATTCAGGAGCAATATCAGGATCTGATTGGGCTTCAAATCCTCCGTTATTATGATACACAAATCTTCTCATCCCAAAACGTTCATCATCAACAATATTATTTCCAAAATTCACTCCATTGATACTGACATCACAGATTTGAGTCAAAACAGTTTCTCCGTTAATCACAGAAACACTAAATTTTGGATTATCAATTCCATCTGGATCCATGTAGGGTCCCTGAAAAAAGTCAACTCCGATTGCCGGGGGCTGATCACCGTAATGATTGAATGCACCACTTCCGTCAACGGCTTCACCGTTATAGCTGTATCCCAGGCCTCTGACCACATCACAACCAACGAAGTCATCTTGTGGATCACCAACGTCTGAGTCAACCCACTGTGAAAAATAAGTTTCTGTTAAGCGATACGTAGAACGATTGACAATCTCATACGAATAAAATGTCATATTATTGATTTCATCATTTGTTGTAAAGGCAAAAGCCTGTGCACGGATTTCAAGTCCGATGGGTGAACCGCCGGTTTCAGTATGCACATTTCCTTTATCATTGAATACCCACCATAATGTCTGGTCACCTTTAAGCACCTGATCAACCAGCAAACCGCCCTTTTCTGAAGGGGGACCGTAGTTTGGATCAGAACCCATTGTTGGCTGACGATCGGCACCAAGAGGAAGAGATGAGGGACATAACACATTTCCAATATCATAATAAGGATAATCACCATTTTCATAATTATATTCTCCATCACCATCAAGATCAAAAAACGGAGCAAGATATCTTGCCTGATTTTTTGCAGCATTACCGTGAGCCGGATAATCTATGATGGATCTTGGAATTTTGTATTCCGGGTATTCTGAGGGGTTTTGAAACCAGGCAATAAACTCATCAACATCACTTCTTAAAATAGTAAAATGTCTGTCATATTCAATACATGTTTCTGCATCAACAGAAGCCGTTCCGTCTGTAGTAAGCGGACCGGGCCAATAATCATTCCCAACCTGTCTGTATCTGAGAGCCGCAAGTTTCAACTGACCGTTAACGTCAAGACCACCAATCCACAATGAAGCAGAAAACATTGAATGCTTTCTGGATCCTTTCGGGATTTCATATAAGGGGTCGCCCGACAAATCCCACCACATATCACCACCGGTATTGATTCTTGTTCTTACATTATTCAGGTCAAGAATTGTATATGATGCTGCCGGTAAACAACCTGCTGCAGAAGAACGATTTTCAATTCCGCCTTTTTTGCCTCCTCCTGCCGGTACAGGATTCTTATCGGCACTGACTGTCATCAGTGTAAAAACCCAGATGCTTATTGCTAATATTATCTTTTTCATAGTATTATTACTTTATTATTTACAACTAAAAACTAAACATAATACCCAATCTGATTCTTCTGGGCAAACTGTAATTATACGGGCTGTTTACTTTCAGAGCATATTGTTCTCTGAAAGCAGTGGGATCAAGCTGCGCCTCAATGCCTGCTTGATATTCTGCTGCAGCAAGATATCCGTCATCATCAGGATTTCCTGTTGCACGATAGACACTCATAATATTTTTCGCATTCAGTACATTAAGAATTTCCAGATATACATTTGCATAAGTAACCTTTTTCTTATTTGCACCAAATTTGATTGCAATATCCTTGTCAATTCTGGCATTCATAGTAAACTGCCATGGAAGCCTTGAGCCATTTAATGAACCCTGAAGAACATACGAACCTCCTCCTATTTGAGTAGGAACAATTGAACTGGAGCGGCTGTAAGGAACACCTGATCCGCCGACAAAAGTGATGTTAGCTCCGGTATTAGCCAAAATGGGAATCGTTTTGATTTTATCAGATCCGTCTTTCATTTTTCTGTTTAAAGTGGGACCGTTGTAATTCTTTCCATCCTGGAAACGATAATCCAGAACCAGAGAGAAATTATGACGTCTGTCAAAGTCGAGTGGGTTGATGATACGAAGATTTGGCTGACCTGATCTTACAAGATTCACCGCAGAAGTAGCAGATGATCCTGTTCCGTCAGCAAACTGAAGTGTATAGCTGGCTTTGATCCAGATATTTGCACTTCTTCTCAGGTCGTATGAAATGGTCATCCCTTTAACGGTACCAAAGTCAATGTTATTATAAGACAGGTATGAAGTAGGGTAAGCTTCAGAAAATCTATATGCCTGAACAAGATTTCTGATTTCACGATAATATGCAGAAAACTTAATCGCTGATTTCACATTAAGCATTTGCTGGAATCCCAACTCATAATCAATTGTCAATTCAGGTTTCAAATTCGGATTGTTCAAAAGGTTGGTCCCCTGAGCAGTAATAAAATAATAATCTGTGGGGTCTAAACGTAATCCTCCGGATGGTCTTTTTGACAACACATCGTAATGTGCAAAAAACAAAGCTTCGTCAGAAATAGGGAAAGAGAAAGAAATACGTGGCATCACAGTCACCTGAGGTTCGTAATCTTTAAATGCATCAGCAGTAGGTCTTGTTAAACTCGGGTCAACAAGATACGGCGCAATACCACCCGGTCCGCGCAAAAGTGTAGGGTCAGTAATTTCAAGACCCTGATTGTTATACCATGTACCTTCATTACGATACCCTAATATTCCGGTTGGATTTCTTACATCATCAACATAAACAACATAGTCTGAACCCATATTGGATGGATGATCTCCAAATTCTGAAACTTCGGAAACTGTTTTGGCTTCATACAACAGATATGGGTCTTTAAGTACTTTTTGATTGGCATCAAAGCGGTCAACACGAACTCCAATATTGAAAATCAAATCTCTGAATGCAAATTTATCCTGAATATATCCGGCAATGTATATCGGCTCAAATGCAGGAATATCTCTGGTATTATTTCCAAATTCATCTTTTTTACTGAAAAAATCTTCAAAGCTTGGTTTATTCGTCAATTTTTTACCGGTGTGATCATACCCGTAATATGAAACATACGGACTTGTTCCTTCATTGAGCAATTCATCAGCACTGAACCAGTCAATAGTCATCATTGAAGGATCATAACTGTCAACATCAAGCCAGTCTAGACCATCAAGCGGAAGATTTAACGCCTGGCGTAGATTATAATCAACAAAAGACTGAGATGCTCCATCATACAGTCTGTTGTACCAGACAGTATCCTGAAAAATTCCCCACTCATCAAATACAAGAATAGGGTTAGCAGTATCAATTTCGGCGATATGTTTGTTGGCAAGCTGGCGCATTCTGTACCATAAACCAACAGGAGAAGTTGCATATTGTCTGTCAATACGTTGTTCATACTGGAACCCGAACTGGAAAGAATGTCTGCCAATATCAGCAGATGCATTGGCATTCACGCCATATTGAGTAAGATCAGCTTTTGTATATGAATTATATACTGTTCCGGGGCTGGCCCATAATCCAAGAATAGATGGTGGAAGTTCTCCGTTGAGGAGGCCACCACCGCTCTGAACAAGACTAGCATTTGAATAGAGGCCTGATTCAACAGGATATAATTCATAAAAATTTTGGGTATATGTTGCCAAGACAGGGTTAAAATCGTAGTTAGGCTCAAACCAGTATAAAAGATCACGAAAACCATTATGAACAAACACATCAGAAAGACCGAGTTCAGTGAGATCAGTAAGCTCATAAGATCGAACTTTTGTTGTTGTAAATTTTCCCAAATATCCATAATCAAACATGTTATCCTTATGATTCGGATCCTGAACGATTGAATTATATCTGGAATAATCTACCTGAATCTGATAAAATACGTTTGAAATCGGAGAATTGCTTGCTGTATCAGATGGAAATCTTTGGGCAAATCTACCATACACACGCCATGTATTATCAATAACCTGCGGATTGTTTTTGTAATTAAATAAACTATAATCATGAATATAAGCAAGTCCGTTGTTATAGTTTAAAGAACCTCCAAACGAAAGATTGGTATTCTGGGTTGTTTTAACATCAATTTTACCGGCAAGATTAATACTTAAATCATTGTCATTAATTTTGGTTTTCATTTTTTCAAGATCGGAATTTCTGATATACGATCCATTCTGAAAAGAACCAAATCCCAGACCTGATGGCCTGAGGGGTTGATCTTCCAGAGAAGCCAGAACTTCATCATTGGCTTTCCATGTGCCGATAGATGTTGGAAATGGTCTTGAATCTTTATTCGTTTCAATTTCTCCAGAAAGGAAAAACCCTAATAATGCGGTAGAATTTAAGCTATCTTTTCCTTTAATCAAAGGTCCCTGAACGTTGAATCCCAATAGATTAAACCCATAAGGGTCAAGGAACTGAGATGTAACAAATTCAACACCACCTCCGAATTTTCTTGAAGCTCCTCGGGTTGTAATCTGAATAATTCCTCCGGTAGCATCGCCATACTGAGCAGGAAGTCCTCCGGTAATAACAGTAACCTGTTCCAGGGCCCCCTTTGGAAGACTGCTGGAACCACGAACCCTGACACCATCAATGTAGTAAACAGTACCTTCAGAACGTTGTCCACGGATGCTACCTACCTCACCATCCTGAGAGAAAACACCGCCAACGGTAACTGCAATTGCACCGGCATCACGACCGGGCATTTTTTCAATTTCCTCTTTGGTCAATGATCCACCTGAAGCACCTCCATCTTTTTCAATAAGAGGGACTTTATAGTCAATCACTTCAAAAGTAGTTAATGTCACTGATGTAGATTCCATCTCAATATTGAGAAATGTAATCTTGTCAGGATTAATAACCACACCCTGAACCAAAAGAGGTTTAAAGCCAACATAAGTTGCTTTCACGTCATATCGTCCTGCCGGTATCGGTCGGATAGTATATTCACCATCAAAATTTGATGTAGTACCTCCCGCCTGTTTTCCGGCAACTTCAACAACGATGTTGCCAAATGGGATTGGCTCTCCGGTTTCTTTATCAATGAGTTTGCCCATGAGCGTTCCGCTGCTTTGGGTAAAACCGGTAATGCTGAAAAGCATTATTAAAATAAATCCACTGAGTAGTTTTCTTAACATAAGGAACCTTTTTATTTTAAA
>Ga0116204_1001235_pt1 | contig 14363 bp, 12 predicted proteins | sample LakKivwa52mmetaG_FD_94481 | JGI IMG/M metagenome (GOLD analysis project Ga0116204, IMG submission 94481) | Anoxic lake water microbial communities from Lake Kivu, Rwanda to study Microbial Dark Matter (Phase II) - Lake Kivu water 52m metaG | ecosystem: Environmental > Aquatic > Freshwater > Lake...
GGGGCTGTTGAAAAAGTCCTTTGTGAACCTTTGTGATAACCTTTGTGTCTCTTTGTGGTAAAATATAAATCATTGAACCACAAAGGATCACAAAGTACAACTCAAAGTAACACAAAGGAAAAAACAGGAAAAAAGTAACTTTTTCACCAGCCTTAATTAAAAGGGGGGGCGCTATTAATTATTTTATTTCTTGTACTTCTTCACCCTGCTTCTGTCGGGGCACTCTTTAAGAATGGCTTTTATTGTCTTCCCGAGCTTCGGATGAATAAGGTCACCGGCTATCTCTTTTAAAGGAACAAGAGCAAATTTTCTCTTATGAAGTTCAGGATGCGGTATTTTAAGTGAAGCTGTGTCAAGCACAGTGTCACCACAAAGAAGGATATCAATATCAATCAGCCTTGAAGCATATCCCTTGCTATCCCTCAGCCTTCCCATCTGCGCTTCTATCATAAGGATCCTGCCAAGCAGTCCTGACGGTTTAAACCTGGTGTTCACCTCAACGGCCATATTCAGAAAACTGCTTTCGCTGCTGAAGCCCCATGGCTCGGTCTCAAAGAGCGATGACATTCTCATTACCCTTCCGATATGCTCCCCTATCAGCCTGAGAGCTTCATCAATGTTCTTTCCCCTGTCCCCGAGATTTGTCCCGATACCCAGATGTACTATCATTTTCTGCCTCTTTGACCGGATCACCACGGTTGCAAATATACCTTTAATATATTCAACTTGTTTTTGATCATAAAATGATTTATTTTTAAAGGTATTCATATATTTAGATTTCATTTTAAAACTATTGCCATGAAAAATTTTCTTATCTATACACTTGCCACTATCACCGGCATAATCCTTGCTTCACTTATCTTCTTCTTCGCCATGCTTGGGAGCCTCGGTGCGATGATTGCCGCCGGCGAAAAACCTGTTTCAATAAGCGACAATTCAATACTCGTACTTAAGGCAGGAGTACCGATTCCTGACCGCAGTGATCCGAATCCTTTTGCCGGGATTGATATTACGGACATGACATTTACACCGGTGGCAGGCCTCAATGATATCCTGAAGAACCTTGAAAAAGCGGCGACCGATACAAAAATCAAAGGTGTCCTTATTGAGAACGGGCTTCTTCCTTCAGGATGGGCTACATCTGAAGAGATAAGGAACGCCCTGGCAGGGTTCCGGGAAACAAGCGGCAAGTTTGTAATAGCCTGGTCAGATTATTTGCTTCAGCAGGAAGGATATTATCTCTCATCCGTCGCTGATAAAATATATATAAGTCCCGGTTCAATGGTCGACTTCAAGGGACTTACCGGCGATGTGATGTTTTATAAAAAGGCTCTGGAAAAACTGGGGGTTGAAGTCCAGGTAATAAGACACGGAAAATTCAAAGGTGCCGTGGAACCTTATATTCTTGATAAGCTCTCAAAGGAAAATGAAGAGCAGATCAGGGACTATATAGGGTCAATATGGAATCATGCCGTTGAGCGGATGTCAGTTTCGAGGGGGATCCCGGCAGCTGAGCTTAACAGACTGGCTGACAGGCTTGCAGGTTATGTCCCGGTATCAGCTTTTGAGAACAGGCTTGTCGACGGACTCATTTACCGTGATGCCCTGATCGATACACTCAAAATCCTGTCAGGCCTTACCACTAAAGATAAGATCCAGCTTGTGCCGATGACAAAATATACAAAGGTCCCAGGTCAGAAAAAACAGGCAGTCTCAAAGAATAAAATTTCCGTTATATACGCTGCGGGAATAATAGTAAGGGGAAAAGGAAACGAATATAATATCGGCGGCACCAATTATTCCGACATTATCAGAAAAGAGAGACTCGACAGTAACGTGAAAGCAATTGTCCTGAGGGTGAATTCCCCCGGCGGCGATGCTGTTTCATCAGATAATATCTGGAGAGAACTCAACCTTGCTGCAGAGGTAAAACCCGTTGTCATATCAATGGGCAACTATGCAGCCTCAGGAGGTTACTACATCTCCGCTCCGGGAACAAAGATATATTCAAATCCGACGACCATCACAGGGTCAATCGGTGTGTTCGGCATTATTCCGAATACAGGCAGGTTCCTTGAACAGAAGCTGGGAATAACCACACAGTCGGTAAATACGAACAAATACTCCGATTTCCCTTCGCCCTTCCGCGCCATGAGCTCCTATGAGAAAGACATTATGCAGATGGACATTGAGTATATTTACAGCACCTTCACCGGCAAGGTGGCACAGGGAAGGAATATTAACGTGGCATATGTTGACAGTATCGGACAGGGCCGCGTATGGAGCGGAACCAAAGCTCTTAAGATCGGACTGGCTGATGAGACAGGCGGACTGACGGAAGCCATCAACGGGGCTGCCGGCCTGGCAGGTATTGATGCTTACAGCGTGAAGGAACTGCCTGCACTTCAGGATCCCTATACAAAGCTGCTTAAACAGCTCACCGGAGAGATCAGGATGAATCTCCTGAAAAAAGAATCGGGCCACTATTTCAGGATCTATGAAGAGATGAAGGAGCTGAAAGACCTTGAAGGGATACAGGCAAGATTGCCCTACTTCATTGAGATCCGCTGATCTATGAAGAAAAACAGAAGTATACTTCTTTACCCTTTTTCGCTGGTTTACGGATTGATCACCGCGATCAGGAATTTCCTTTATGATTCGGAATTATTAAAATCGGTTGAATTCCCGATACCCGTGATCTGTGTCGGCAATCTTGCTGCCGGAGGTACCGGAAAGACTCCCCATACCGAATACCTTGCCCGCCTCCTGGGAAAAGAATTCTCTGTTGCAATCCTCAGCAGGGGTTATAAGAGGAAGTCGCGCGGGTTCCGCATTGCAACAGCTGATTCAGGGGTTGACGATATCGGCGATGAACCTTTGCAGATGTACCGGAAATTTCCAGGTTTAACCATGGCTGTCGACAGGGACAGGGTTCATGGTGTCCGTGAGATCCTCAGGATAAAACCTGATACAAATGTAATTATCCTTGACGACGGTTTTCAGCACCGCAGAATAACTCCCGGTTATTCAATACTCCTTTCAGCTTATGACAGGCTTATGATAAGGGATCATATGCTGCCTTATGGAAACCTCAGGGAGAGTATCCATAATATGAGGAGAGCCGATATTATCCTTGTTACAAAATCACCTGAAACGGTTTCAGCGATCCAGCGAAGGATAATTGTGAAGGAGATCAGCAAAGCCCCTTACCAGAATCTCTATTTCACATCAATCACTTACGGGAATCCTCTGCAGGTGTTCGAAGGGGAAGAACCCGGGGAGGATATCTTTTCCGCTGAGATGAAAGAGGATACAGGCGTGTTGCTGGTCAGCGGGATCGCTGATCCGGAGCCTCTGGCTGAATATCTCAGGGCCAGGACAGCAGAACTGTCAATCATTTCTTTCGGAGATCATCACATGTTCAGGGATGATGATATTGAAAGGATAAAAAGTGCATGGGCCGCCCTTAAATCCCGCAGGAAATACCTGGTCACCACGGAAAAGGATGCTGTAAGGTTGAGAGAATTTGCTAATATTGCAGAGCCGTTCCGGTCGGCAATCTATTATATACCTGTCGGAATATGTTTTCTGAATGACGACAAGGAAGAGTTTGATAAACTGATTATTGATTATGTTAGAAAAAATAAACGAAACAACAGAATTTCTTAAGGGCAAAGGAATTGTTGATCCTGACGCAGGTATTATCCTGGGGACGGGACTGGGCGGACTGGCTGTAAAGATTGAAAACAGGATTGAAATTGACTACAGGGATATACCCAATTTTCCTGTTTCCACGGTGGAAGGGCATGAAGGAAAGCTCATTTATGGCGATTTCGGAAGGAAGAAGATCATAGCCATGAAGGGAAGGTTCCATTATTATGAAGGCTACGGATCTGACCTTATGGCGCTGCCGGTAAGAGTGCTCAAATATCTCGGGATCAAGTGCCTTTTCCTGTCAAACGCTGCAGGCGGAGTAAATCCTGCTTTCCAGGTAGGCGACATTATGATAATCACGGATCATATAAATCTTCTGCCCAATCCGCTGATCGGCATCAATGATGAACGGATAGGACCCCGTTTCCCGGATATGGGTGAAGCATACGATAAATACCTTATCAAAAAAGCGGTTTTGATCGCGCAGGACCTGAAGATCAAAGTTCAGAAAGGGGTTTATCTTGCGACGAGCGGTCCTACCTTTGAGACTCCTGCGGAGTATAAATACTTCAGGATCATCGGTGCCGATGCAGTCGGCATGTCCACAGTTCCTGAGGTTATTGTTGCAAGGCATATGAATCTTCCGTGTTTTGCAGTAAGCATTATCACCGACCTGGGCGTGGAAGGGAAGATTGAGTACACAACCCATGAATCTGTAATGCACGAAGCCGCAAAAACAGAAGAACGGATGACTTCTATCATGACGGAGATGATAGCAACACTGTAGTACTCTACATATACCCTAAAGGCTCCCCTCCTGGGAGGGGCCGGGGGTGGGTCGATTTCTTTCAATCCAATCCCCGATAACCCTCAAAACATTCCACATATTCCGTTTAACTTCAATATCATCAAATCTCAAGAAACGAACTCCAAGCTTTTCAAGTTGTTTTTGCCTTTCATCATCATACTCGTCTCTGTATATATGTGTATCGCCATCAATTTCAATCGCCAGAAGCAGATCCTTACAATAAAAATCCACTACAAAATTCCCAATTGGCCTTTGCCTGTCAAAATCATATCCGAGCATCTGCTTATTTCTTAGTTCGTTCCATAGTAAAATCTCTGATAACGTCATGTTTCTGCGGAGTTTTTTCGCAAGGTCTTTAAGGTCATGATTATATGGAATGATTATTCTTCTTTTTGCCATAATCTTTTATTTTAATACCCACCCCTAACCCCTCCCAGGAGGGGAACCAGATGATCCCTCTCTTTAGATGTTCGGGGTCATCTCACTACCGTACATACTTTTTTCCAGGATCTTGTTTTGCCTTTGTCGTTAAACAGCTCGATCAGGATTATGTATATTCCCCTCTCCACAAGGCTGCCGTTCCTGCAGGTCGCATCCCATACGATTGTTGCATTGCTGCCGGCCAGCATATTCTCGGCAATCCTCCTTATAAAACCCCCCGTTTCATTAAAAACAGTTACAGTGACCACATTGCCATAGCCTTCAAGATTCAGGTCAATGACTAGCATATCTTCATACCCGTCATTATCTGGGGAGATCCTGCCCGAGGAGAATATTACCTGGTCGTCCTGCAGGGGTATTGTGCTGTACACCGAATTCTCCCTTCCCGGGGTTCCCCATCCTGAGCTCTCCGATGCCGAATGCCAGTTCATGCTGCTCCCTGATAAGGCTTCAGGCCTTACTTTTTCAAGCGATATGCCCTCAACCCCGGAGAGCAGCGGATAGTGCATTTTCTCACTGTAAATGACATAATCAATCATCTTTAGCTCCCGGTTCATCAGAAGAAGATGGCCCCTGCTGTCAGGCATTGACGGAAGCGAACCGGCATAATGAATATTATCCTCTTCAGAGCGGAAATACCTGTCAACCACCTTTCGGGGGTCAGTGGTTGCAACATAATAGTCACCGGGAACCAGGCATTTTGGTTCTTCTGAAACCCGGTATGGCGCAGAAGTGTCGCCGGTCTCACTTACCGATGCCAGGTATAATCTTGATACATCAACACTCTTTTCGGAGCAATTAACCAGCTCGACATAGTCCGGATCGCCGGGCAATGGATTGAAAAGCAGCTCATTAAAGACTATATCTCCTTTCAGTGCCTGTTCCGGGATCCCAAACCGGTGACAGCTTCTTGAAGGCTGGTTGCCTGTATAATCAGCGACTTCATCCGATAAGTGTAATTCATAAACTTTACCCCGGATCAGCGGAAAGGAACTTTTAAGCCTGAATCTGCGGAGCAGGATATCGTCATGGGAAACTGACGACACAGGTTCATTCCCGATGTTTATTATTCCGGGCCTGGCCGGAAGCCCGGAAACAGTCTCGGATAACTGCATGCTCACTGTCACACTGTCAAGGGGAAAGGCATTGAGGATACCGTAAAATGAGATATCCGGGTTTGCACGGGATGCTGAATTGGTCCTGCCCGGGGTACCCCCTTTTGCTGAGGATGATGCTTCCCAGTTCCCTTCCATAAAGAATGGAAAATCAGTATCAATGATCTCAAGTGACCATCCGCCTGCCGCTTTCAGGGCGCTGCCATACCATTTTGATGAATACTCAACCCCATGTAACAGGTTGCCCAGGCTGTCAGACAGGCAGATCAGCTTACCGCTGTCGGTAAGTACCGGGAATGGCTTCAATCCCTGTGTCCTTCCGTATTCCCTGAACAAAGCGGTATCAGAAACCGAACACAATATAACATATTCACCGGGAGCTATTCCTATGCGTGGCATAAGAATTTTCTGATCACCTGCAGTATATATCCACCCGTCTGTATCGATTCCAAAGGCACTCCGGTTATGTATCTCAAAGAACTCTCTGCCGGGCAGTTTCACTTCAGGTAACGGATCAGCCATGATCTCCGTTATTATCACATCTCCTGCCTCAGCCCACACAGGCATGAATTTCACCTCTTTATTCGCGGTACAATTACCGGCCTTGTCGCACAAACTAATGATCGTGAGGCTGTTTTCTTGTTTGTTGCTGAACTCTTCACTGAATTTCAGAACCAGGCAGGTTTTTGTTTTGAATCTTACTTCTGTTACTGAATTCCCGGGATCGCCGCTGATGAAATTGGAGGGATTACAGTCATCTTCAGATATCTCCTCGTTAAAAGCAACTTCAAGCAGTTTTCTCCCTTTCACGCTGCATTCCAAAACAACCGGCGGTTCGGTATCCCTGTAAAACACACCACTGATCTCCAGGTCATCGAGCCAGAGTAACCTGTCACGGGTTGCCGTATACCTGTAATTAAGGAGGAACCAGGCAGGATTGAATAATTCACTGTCAAACCCGGACCCTGATCTGATAAGGGTATTATCAGAATAATAAACCGATATAATCCATCCTCCCGTACCGGTTCTTACGGCAACGATACCTGCGGCTCGGGCTGTACCAATATCATTCTGCCAGTTGATCCCGGTGTTCAGTATCACAGACACTGAGCCATTTTTTATCTTCCATAATCTCAGGGAATCATCATATCCTGTCAGATTTACCCCGACTGCAAATCCGTTTATCGAAGCGCCGCCGTAAAAAGAGACCGGATCAGCATCGGACATCAGGTATACAGCCCAGTTATTGGATGATGAAGGGTCACAGCCATGCCTGATAAGGAACTTCCACTGTGTCGCTCCTTTTTCAGGATGGAGGTCAGTCAGAGGCAATCCGATACAATCCGATCCTGATGCAGGATTGTCAAATACATGATGCAGGGAGAAATCGCCGCTGATACAACCTGTACCATCAGCTTTCCAGTGTACCTCATTCCCCTGAACCCAATTCACGATACTGCCTGACTCAAAATTGTCAATGATCTGCCCGTATGCCAATACAGGCACCAGTAGTGTCAGCAAAATTATTTTTTTCATACAGCGAGACGAAATGTCAAAATAAATTAATTTTGACCGTTTTTCAATATAGTAAATATAATCGATAATATTGATCTTTCAAAATCAAAATCCATGAAAACAGCAGTTGTCGGCGCAACAGGGATGGTTGGCCACACCATGATGAAAGTCCTTGAAGAGAGAAACTTCCCTTTATCACAGCTTATACCGGCCGCATCTGAGAAGTCGGCCGGGAAAGAGATCATCTTCAGGGATAAACCTGTAAAGGTTGTAAGCGTCATGGAAGCTTTGGATTCAAAACCGGTTTTTGCGATCTTTTCGGCAGGTGCGTCAATATCAAAAGAGTGGGCCCCCCGCTTTGCAGAGGCCGGCACGATAGTGATCGACAATTCTTCATTCTGGAGAATGAATAATAATGTCCCGCTTATTGTCCCCGAAATAAACAGCCATGTGCTTAAAAAAGGCGACAGGATAATTGCCAATCCGAATTGTTCCACCATCCAGATGGTGATGGCGCTTGCCCCTCTTCACAGGAAATACAGGATCAGGCGGCTTGTTGTCTCAACATATCAGTCTGTTACCGGCACCGGGGTTAAGGCTGTGGCACAGATGGAGAACGAAAGAAAGGGCATAAAGGGTGAGATGGCATATGCACATCCCATAGATATGAACTGCTTTCCGCATGGAGGTTCCTTTCAACCTGACGGGTACACCACCGAAGAGCAGAAACTGGTTGATGAAACACGTAAGATACTTGAAGATCAGTCAATTATGGTAACGGCAACCGTGGTTAGGATCCCTGTCGTGGGCGGTCATTCAGAAGCGGTTAATGTTGAATTTGAAAAGGATTTTAAGATTGATGATGTCATATCGCTTATCAGTAATTTCCCGGGTGTAGCAGTATATGATGATCCTGCAGAGAACAAATACCCGATGCCGGTCCTCTCACATAACAGGGATGAGGTTTTTGTCGGGAGGATAAGAAGGGATCTTTCCAGGGAAAGGTGTCTTAACCTGTGGATAGTATCCGACAATATCCGCAAGGGAGCCGCAACGAATGCGGTACAGATTGCGGAGTATATGGTGGCCAATAATCTCTATTGATTTCTGCTCTGTGGAACTCTGTGTCTTCTCTGTGGTCCCGAGTACTCGGGACCACAGAGGACACACAGAGGGTCACAGAGGATTATCCTCAGATTGATACAGGAAGTTGTTGTAGGGGTACCTTCTTATATGAATCTTCTTCACTTCCTCGTATAGCAGTCTCTTCAGCTCTTCGAGATTCTCCCTGGTCCTGGCAGAAATGAAAACAGTCGGATGGTTTTTGTCATTTGCCATCCATGTTCGTTTCAGATCACAAAGGGAAATGTTCTCCCTTCCCGCAGGGGTAAGATCATCTTCATCCTTTTCGGTATACGAAAACTCATCTATCTTGTTGAAGACAAGGATTACGGGCTTGTCGACTGATTTAAGATCAGCAAGTGTTTCATTCACAATATTTATCTGTTCTTCAAATCCCGGGTGAGAAATATCAACGATATGGATGAGCAGGTCTGACTCCCTGACTTCATCGAGTGTTGATTTGAATGATTTCACCAGGTCGTGGGGCAGCTTGCGGATAAACCCCACCGTATCGGACATAAGAAAAGGGAGGTTTTCAATTACTACTTTCCTGGTTGTTGTATCAAGGGTGGCAAACAGTTTGTTTTCGGCAAAAACATCTGATTTGCTGAGGAGGTTCATGATTGTCGATTTTCCCACGTTGGTATATCCCACCAGCGAAACCCTGACCATTTTCCCGCGGTTCTTCCGCTGGGCGGCCATCTGCACATCAATCTTTTTGAGTTGTTCTTTAAGATGAGCTATCTTATCCCTGATTATACGGCGGTCAGTTTCTATTTCCGTTTCACCCGGCCCCCTGAGCCCGATACCTCCCCTTTGCCGTTCAAGGTGTGTCCACAAACCTGCAAGCCTCGGCAGGAGATACTGGTACTGTGCAAGCTCCACCTGTGTTCTTGCATGAGATGTGCGCGCCCTTCCGGCGAAGATATCAAGAATAAGGTTTGTCCTGTCAAGTATCCTGCATCCCAGGGCTTTTTCAATATTCCTCAGCTGACCTGGCGACAGTTCATCATCAAAGATTGCTATGTCGATGTCATTTTCATCGACAAACCTTGCTATTTCCTGGGTTTTACCGGATCCGACAAAGGTTCTCGGGTCAGGGATATCAAGTTTCTGGATGAACCGTTTAACAGGCAGAACTCCGGCGGTCTCTGCCAGAAACGACAGCTCGTCAATGAAATCTTCTGTCTCGCGGTAGTCCTGTCCCGGATAATTTATGCCAATCAGGATTGCTGTTTCCTTCCTGCGGTCTGTTTCAATCATCTAATTCAGGTACCTCCTGGTTGACGAGACTGCCCCGCGGATCGCCATTTTAAGGTTCTCCGAACAACGCATTACCATTTCAAAATCAGACGGGAACGGCATCCTTACCGCCTTTGTCCGTTCAAGCTGTGAGGGGTTCAGCGCTCCGATATCACCAACAGCTCTTGCCGAGACATGTTCAAAAACGGTCTGCGCTCCTATCGGCTCTTTCCTGAGCAGAAGCTTTGGATTCATCTGGATCACTTCAACATCGCCTTCAATTGCGCAGGTTTTTGTCTGCATTGTTGAAATGAGTGCACACTGAAGTGTTTTGTATTTCTTTACTTTTATGTCATTGCCCAGGGTATCCTTCATAACATTGCCCCGCTTGTCGAGCTGATAGGCAAATCCATCCTCGACATCTCTTCTGACAACTGAATCTCTTTCCTCTATCCTGTCAGGACTTACCATAATATTCCTGACATTAACATTGACATAGTAGTCATAGTTAATATCCGGATCGAGGTTGAGAATATGGTATTCGAGCCAGTTTGAGTTAAGGGTCCTGAGATCCAGGGCAAGCAGATCTTCCTCAAACTCCCTGGGAAAAACAGTCATTGTGGTATTCTGGATTGATACAAAAACCCTGCTCATCCCGAGGTACCTGGCTTCAATGATTTTCTGATCAATTCCCTCATAATCCCCGACATACTCCTTGGCTCTGATAAATTCTTCATATGCCTGACGGTAATTATTTTTTATTCCTGTTTTCATCAGTTCATTCCCATGGTTATAGTAATAATCGGCCGACATGCGTTTTGCATTTACCATTTCAGGCATATAGTCAACATACGGGATCTCAACGGGCCTGTTTCCTATGCTGAGAGGCATAACTGTCCTGATCATCGATTGCCTTCCGCTCATTCTTTTGTAAATAAGATATATCTCATCCCAGTTCTGTGGTCTGTTTTCCATTTTAAGGTATCTTATCCTCTCATTATCCTGATCGGTTACTACATTATATGATCTCTCGAGTACATGAATCTGTTTCTCATTGCCGGGGTTTCTCCGCAGTTCCTTTACTGCCGTAGCTATTGCAGAATCATAATTGCCTCTCTGGAGCTGTTTTTTTGATGATGCGCAGCCCGAAAGGATTATGGCTGTTGCGAATAATATGCCGATATACTTTTTCATACAACTATATGTTTAATACCTGGGTGAAATTTAAGAAATTAGTTGAAATATTGAATAATCATCACTGTAAAATCTGTGAAAAGACGGGTTTCATATGATAAAGCTGAGCCACATTGAATATCTCACTCTGACTGGTTGCCCCCGCTGGAGTCCCGGGCTCCATTTTGGAGAGCTCTGGATTGCTGTCACTGCCTCATTATCAATAACCGGATCGACACCCCTGACAATAGTAACGTTGCTGACTGATCCGTCGGCTTCAACGATAAATGTAAGGAACACTCTTCCCTGTATCTTTTTATCAATTGCTTCCTGGGGATAGTTGGTCCTCTTCTGAATATATTCCCTGAATTTATTGATATCACCGCCCCGGAATGAAGGCATCACTTCAACCATTATAAAAGGTTCATCGTCACCGTAGCCTCCCTCCCCGTCAAAAAATTCATCGCCAAAGCCGGACCTGCTGCCATCAGCAAGTTCGCCTCCCGTATAAGCAAGCACCTCATCAGTGGCTGCAGGAACATTATCTATATTGAAAACAGAATCTACCACCACCGGAGGAACATATTTTACTGTCTGCTGGGCTGATTCTGATCTGGGTGGCGGCGGCGGTGCCGGGACAAAGAATTCCTCCTGTTCTTTTGGCGGTTCAAGGTTCTCCATTCTCACTGACACAAACCTGCCTCCGCCCACAATAAACTCATCTGAATGGGGTGTCAGGGAAAAAGGGATCAGGATTGCAGCAGATGCCAGGAGTGTGCTGACCACAATACCTGTCACCAGGGCAAGGTTGTATTTCCTGCGCAGCTGGTAAGCGCCGTATTCTTTGTTCCTCGATTCAAAGATCAGGTCATCAAACGATGGTATGGTGTTGTTTGTGGTCACGAAATAGTGTTAACCAAATGTTTTAAATTCAATTTTGGTGCCATATTTCCGGCGGCCGGGAACCCGTAATAATTCAATTGACCTGCAAAAGTACGAAATAGCCTTATCCCGTCAAAACAGAAACCGGGGCGGGGCATGTTAAATATTATTTAATTTTTTCGCTACATTTGCGGGGTCAGAATGGGGGTTTAGCTCAGTTGGCTAGAGCGTTAGACTGGCAGTCTAAAGGTCAGGGGTTCGATTCCCCTAATCTCCACCTCCGCCCTCCGAAGCTTTCTTTGACCGACGAAGACTTGGCGTAGTCGGTAGCGAAGGAGGGTTTTTTATTTCTTCCTCGTGAACACCTGGTTCACTGTAGGCCCCATGGGATTTATGTCAGAAGTCTTTACCTTCAGTTCCTGCCCGTCAGCGGAAAGAGTATATGCAACAGTACTGCCATAGACGTCCTTTCCAACCGTGCGGGTGCTTTTCACCGTTAGAGTCTTCTTATCGGCCGACCAGGTTGCCTGCTCTTTGTTAATACCCCCCTGCTCCTCCCTGCTCACCTCCCTGCCGTCGAGGTTGAAGGATGATTCACGTGTCATCATTTCATTTCCGTCCATATCAGCGAAAGTCACTTTGAATCTTATCAGCTGGGGAGTCTGGGTAATTACATTAGTGATCATAAAATCTTTATAGAATTCATCGCTTTTTTCAGCATCCTGAACCCAGGTGCCTGAAAAATCTGCTGCCTTCTGCGCAATAAGAAGAGAAGGGAAAATGAAAAGTGAAATTAAACCAAACAGAATGATCATCATACTGTTGCGTCTTCTTATTGATCCTGTCGCTTTCATGTCTTTTAAAATTAGTTGTCTGAATACGATTTAAGAACCGAAATTAAGCATATATTTTTTGTGTGTGTTATAAGCAGGCTCTTGCATATTAAAAGAATTTGTATATATTACAGAGTTATCCTTTTCATGAATCTTACTCAATTTTATAGGGTCTTTCTGATCGCAGTGTCTACTCATACTATTTGCATTGCCGCTTATTCCCAGTCCCCGGCGCTTAAAAATCTCGAAGCCGCGGTAGCTGCTGCCAGGACAAGGGTGGAGATGAATGAAAAAAAGGTGGCAGATGCTGACTCAGTTATTGCTGCAGGAAGGAGAATGATCAGTGAATCAAAGGCCGGACTTAAAGCTGTTGACTCAGAGAGCAGAAAGCTGGAAAAAGAATATGCCGCACAGCGCAAATCGCTCACCAGGCTCTCAAAATCAGGAGACAGAACCGTGGCAAACAAGGCAAAATCAGATCTGAGACTCCTTGAGACACACTATAAAACCGGCAACAGGGAGCTTGAAACAAGGTTCAGGGATGCCACGAGGCTGCAGACAACAGGTATCTCCGCTTTGCAGAGAGGCAGGACGGCCAGGAAGAATGCGATGGATGGACTCAGGGCTGCCGGTGATGCCCTGAAGGTTTCTCAGGCAAAATATGACAAGGCAGCAGGCACTGAAAAAGATGATGGGGGGAAAAACAGGAAATGATCCTGTCATCAGTCTTTGACACATCTGACAGAAAATCCCGCCGTTTTATTCCAGGTACTTCTTGCTGCTTCGACGCTGTTTGAGTAGAGGTATCGGCAATAAGCATTCTGTCCGTCGGCATGGAGCCCTGTGGAGGTCCAGAACACGGAATAATATCCGAGATGCCGGAAATCGAACTGAAACGACCAGTTGCGGGAGCCGCCCGGAACAGCAGTAAAGCCGCTTTCATTTGTTGCTCCGAGATTAGGACTTGCCCAGTGAACCTGGCTCACCTCTTTCATTTTCATTCCCGCATAGTTAGTACCTCCCAGATATTCCTCGAGGATGGTGAATTCCGCATCGGTTGGCACATGCCACCCGTCAGGACAGATTTTACGCGTGTCAGCAACAGCATACCAGTTGTAAAGCAGTCCGTAGATACTTCTGTTAATTGTATCATTTTCGTAATAACAGCATGCTCCGGAAGTCAGACCGCTCCATTGCACTGCATCAGTTATATTCGGTATTTCGCTGCCGTCAGTGTAATTCACAGCCCTTAAATTCTGTGCCATCCAGGTTTGCTGACCTATCTGTATTGTCCTGTATTCATTGCCATCCTGGTCAGTCATTGTCCCGTATGTAAGAGACTGATTGAAAACAATATCACGGGGAGCGGTATGGAAAAAAATCTCATCTCCATAACCTGTCCCATCCCTGTTGGTTGCATAGGCCCTCACATAATACCTGGTGGATCCGTTAAGACGGGTCATTGTACTGGCATATGTTCCGAGTCCTTTCCCGGTATTTGTGAATTCGTTGTCTACCGTGGGTTCAGGATCCGTGCTCCAGCAAACACCCCTGGTATACAACGAAGACGAACCCTCA
>Ga0116204_1001237_pt1 | contig 14354 bp, 14 predicted proteins | sample LakKivwa52mmetaG_FD_94481 | JGI IMG/M metagenome (GOLD analysis project Ga0116204, IMG submission 94481) | Anoxic lake water microbial communities from Lake Kivu, Rwanda to study Microbial Dark Matter (Phase II) - Lake Kivu water 52m metaG | ecosystem: Environmental > Aquatic > Freshwater > Lake...
GAAATTAAAGATATCATAATCAATGCCTGGGCATCTCCCGAAGGTGAACTCTCTATAAACACAAAACTTTCTGATGAACGCGGTAAAGCAGGAGAGAAATGGTTTGTGGATTATATGAACAGTCTTGACAAAAATAAAGCAAAAGAACTGAAAGTAAAAGTTGAAGATATCAAACGTGTTTATACTTTGGTTGTCAATGCAAAAGGTGAAGATTATGACGGATTTATGTCAGCCATTCAGGCAAGCAATATTCCTGAAAAACAGGCGATTATCAATGTCATTAAAATGCAGCCCAGCAAAACTCAGCGTGAGCAGGAAATTAAAAATATGACTGTTATTTATGCTGAAGTAGAAGCCATTCTGGAACCTCTTCGTCGTTCAGAAATCGTCGTTACCTGTTTCGAACCAAAGAAAACTGATGAACAGATTGCTGAATTTGCTGTGACAGATCCTACTAAATTAGATGAAAAAGAATTACTGTATGCTGCTACTTTAACTGAGAACGAAGATACAAAACTAAAAATATACAAATCAGCTTCAACCCAATTTCCAAATAGCTGGAAAGGATTCAACAACGCTGGTGCAATTTTACTGAAACAAGGCAAAACTGACGAAGCACTTACATATATTGAAAAAGCAAATGCTCTGGCTCCAAACAACGGCCAAATTTTGAACAACATGGGCGTTGTATATTTAAGAAAACAAGACAGAAAAGCAATGAGTTCATTTGAACAGGCAAAACAAGCCGGTATCAATGTAAATTACAATATGTCTATTCTTAAAATACAATCAGGTGATTATGATGAAGCGCTCAGGCTGATGAGTAATACTACATGCAGATATAATCTGGCACTTGTTCAGGTTCTTACCGGCAAACCGACTGATGCAGTAAAAACACTCGATTGCATGAAAAAGAAAACAGCCGAAGGATTTTATCTGATGGCAATTATCGGTGCACGTACAGGCAACACTTCCATGATGTATGACAATCTCAAAAAAGCATGTGCAGAAAATCCAAAGTACAAAGCAGAAGCTAAAAAAGATCGCGAATTTTTGAAATATCACGAAAATGCTGATTTTCAGAATGCAGTGAAATAATATCTGATAGAATTTTTTTAAAAAGGTGTGATTGATTCACACCTTTTTTATTTATAATCATGCAGCAAATTCTTATTTTGAAGCAGGGAAAAAAAAACACTATAAGATTAAAGTATGTATCCCCTGTTCATAAGGTCTGCAAATGACCTGTTTCATTCTTTTGTAATCCCCGGGCCTGTTGACAAAATCAATGTTTGTTGTATCAAGAATCAATACTCTCGGAAGTCCTGCATGACTGAAATATTCCATATAGCTATCCTGAATAGATGACAGATATTCTTCAGTAATATTCTGTTCGTAATCCCTCCCCCGTTCGATGATATTTCTTTTTAAATGTCCGGGCTTTTTATGAAGATACACGAGTAATTCGGGCTGGGGCAATTGTGAAATAATTATGGAAAACAGTTTTCTGAACAATGTAAACTCATCCTGCTGCAAGGTTTTTCGCGAAAAGATGATACACTTATCAATAAAATAATCAGCAATTTTAATTTGCGTAAACAATTCGGGTCTGAGGCTGTCTTTGAGCTGTTGATACCTTGAAGCCAAAAAAGAAAGCTCCAGTGGAAATGCATATTTTTCAGGTTCATTGTAAAATTTGGGCAAAAATGCATTCTCTTCAAATTGCTCAAGAATGAGTGAACCATTACAATCGTCTGACAGCATGTGGGCAAGAGATGTTTTACCTGCGCCGATTGTACCTTCAATAACAAGATAATTATATGGAATTTCCATGTTTCAAAATTAACATAAAATCTTCCCTGTTCATGAATATTTTCACAGAATTTTTATCGGTAATGAGTTCTGCTATTTCCTGTATTTTCATGTTGAATACCGGATGAATATACATCGTATCAATATCCATCAACGGAATTACACAAAAATTTCTTAAATGAAACAAAGGATGCGGAATACATAAATCACTACCAACAAACACTTTTCCATCAAAATCTAAAATATCTATATCAATTGTGCGATCACTGAAATGCTGATCATTGAATATTTTACCCTCGCTCAATTCAATCTGCCTGATTCTTTCCCATAATTCTTCTGCTTCACCTTCAACCGAAAGCTGAATAACCATATTGAGATACTTCTGACTATTGCTCCCCCATGATGATGTTTCATAAATATGACTTAATCCGGTTAACTGACCTGCTTCATGTTTGATATTCATGATCGCTGCTGTCAATGCCTCAATTCTGTCACCCAAATTTGAGCCCAACGAAAGCAGAACCGTCTTCATGTGGATTATTTTCTGCAAACTTATAAAAAAGTAGCCGCTGAGCAAAAATAAAAAAATTGTAACTGCTCAGTAATAGAAAAATTATAGTATTCGTTTTTCGGTTTTAGGTGTCGAGGCGCGTAACGTCAGCGTTTTGCGGTTTTCGGTCATTTACCCCCTTCTAAAACACCTACACTACCATCTCGAAGCTCGAAATATTGGACCGAAAGAAGAAAAACTGCCGAACACCGAACACCGAATTTCCATACTCGCATCCCAACCGCACAACATATACCGCATAAGCATTTCTCTTGCTGAGTAGAAAAAAAAGTATGGTTTTGTTGAATTCATCTTTTAATCTTGCGTTTTTCAAGGATTGCATTTTAACTTATGGTTAATATTTGCAAAATCATACTTCAGTTAAGATATTTTTGATTTATTTTGAAAAAAAATAAAAACCATGAAAAAAGCATCTCTACTGTTTGTCATTATAAATACATTTTTATTTCACCCGATTTTTTCACAATGTCCGGGATGTATTGTTGATGTAACATGTACTGCAAATCCGGCAGCACCAAAGCTTTGTCCTGATATAATGCCTCCGGGAACTGCGATGCAGTATTATGATGAGGATATTACGTTTTTTATGCCTGCACAATTTGTGGATGCCGGAACAGGATTCAATGTAACGCTCAATCGAATTGAGGTTACCGGTATCATTGGCATGCCTTTCGGACTGAATTTCCAAAGCAGTTCGCCCACGAATAATTTTTATCCATCTTCAAATCCTCCTGCAACAGAAAGGGGATGCGCAAAAATATGCGGAACTCCTCTGCTCCCCGGAGATTATACCATAACGGTTTATGTAAAAGCGTATGTGACTGTACTTGGGTTAAACCAAACGCAAGATGATTTCTTTGACTTGCCAATAACAATACTGCCTTCAGCTTCAGGCAATAACAGCTTTACAATGTCAAACTCCTATGGCTGTGCTCCTGTTACAACCATTTTCACCCCAATACATCAAAGCAATGGAAATCCGGGATTCAGTTACTCATGGAATCTTGGAAATGGGGTGACTTCCAACAGCGAATTTCCAACACAGCAAACATATAATAATCCAGGCAGTTATCCGGTCTCTCTCGTCACAACAATTGATACGATTGGATATCTTCTGTCATCCGTATCTGTCAATAATGCCAATTGTGATGATGGTTTATGGGGCTCACCCGATCCGTATATCAAAATTATTGAGGGATCTACAACCTTGTATCAAAGTAGTTATGTTGATGATACCTACTCGGCAAGTTTTAATTTCTCAGCAATCAGCCTGAACAATACAACCTATAAAATTGAAGTTTGGGACTATGACACAGGGCTTTTGGGAGGTGATGACTTTTGCGGGCAAGTCACTTTTAACGGGCATACAGCAGGCAATCACTCTTACACAGTATCAGGGATGAATGTTTCTTTCAACATTCAGCATCCTGTGATTCAGTTCAATGACAATGACACAATACACGTTTTGCCCACACCGCAAATTCTTGGTGTTTTGGTCACTCCCGGTGATACTGTTTGTACCGGAGATTCAATTCTTCTTCAGGTTCAGAGCAACGGTAGTGAATGGCAATGGTATATGGACAGCCTTGCGCTTATAGGCTATACTCAGGCAACTGCATGGGTTCATCAAACCGGAAATTATAATGTTGTGGTGATGAACAATGTTGGGTGTACTGCTGTCAGTGATACTTTATTACTGCATTTTTTTAATCTTCCACCAACTCCTACTTTCTGGCAAAATGGTAGTATCTTGCAAACTTTGGTGACAGGATATGATCTGCAATGGTATTTTGAAGGTAATCCCATTCCCGGTGCTAACGGACAATATTTGCATATCACTCAATCAGGAATGTATATGCTTGAAGCAAAAAATGATTTCGGGTGTGCATCTTATTCCAACGGCCTGTATGCATTGTATACGAATATTTATGAGCATCAGGAAATGATCAGCGACCTGATTATCTATCCCAATCCTGCAAGTGATTTGCTCAATATTCAGTTTTATTCAGATATTTCTGCAACAATTGAAATTGTTATTTATGATGTCACAGGCAGACAAATTTCTGCTTTTATTGAAGAATCTAATGCCGGAATCAATGATTTCAGTTTTGATTTATCCTCGTTTACGAAAGGAATGTATATTTTCAGTTTGAAGTCGGGAGATACAAGTATTTACAGAAATATCGTCAAGAACTAATTCATATTCCCAATTACGTTTAGGGGTAATCAGATATTTGTTTTATAGCATTTCCTGATTCATTCATTTTGTTGTATTTTTGCACCCTTTTTCGGGATTCAGAATGAAACGACTACTTTTCGTATTTTCAGGTATTCTTGTACTGATTTTGTCTTCAACAACTTTTCATGCTGTTGATGGAGAAATTCAGAACAATCATAAACCAGTTACAGACACCTTTGAGATCGGTCTGCTCTTTATCGGTGACATTATGCAACATAAGCCACAAATTGATGCAGCATGGGATAAGACTGAGAAAAAATATTCTTACGATCATAGTTTCCAGTATGTGAAGGATGTGTATGACATTGCTGATGTGACAATAGCGAACCTTGAATTTACCTTTGGCGGAAAACCATATACCGGATACCCAATGTTCAGTGCACCGGACGCAGTTGGCTCAGCCATTAAAAATGCAGGCATTGATGTGCTTGTCACTGCAAACAACCATACTTGCGACAGAGGCAGAAAAGGAATCATCAGAACTCTTGAAGTAATTGACAGCCTTGATATTCCGCGAACAGGTTCGTTTAAAGATATTGATGACAAAGCAAATCATCATCCCCTGATCATAGAAAAAAACGGATTCAAAATAGCTCTGCTCAATTATACATACGGAACCAATGGTGTTCCGGTGCCTGCTCCAACGATTGTGAATCTGATAGATACAGCCCAGATATCGAAGGATATCCGAATCGCTAAACTACTGGATCCTGATGAAATCATTGTTTTTTATCACTGGGGAAATGAATACGAACGTATTCAGAACAAGGAACAAATCATGTTGGCTGAGTTGTGTTATAAAAAAGGTGCACGAATTGTCATCGGTTCGCATCCACATGTTCTGCAACCTATGCAACGTTTCAGACTTGATGAAAATCCTGATGTAGAAGTTGCTGTTGCTTACTCACTCGGAAATTATGTCTCCAATCAGCGCCAGCAATATTGTGATGGCGGGACAATGGTGTATCTCAAATTGCGAAAATATGATGATATTGTTGAAATCTCACAATTCGGATATATCCTGACATGGGTATGGACCCCGGTGCAGCAGGGTGTGAAAAAGTTCTATATTATTCCTGTTTCAAAATATGAACAGATTCCCGGTTTTTTTGATGCTGCCTCTCTGTCAAAATTCAATCAGTTTGCTAAAGATAGCCGCGAACATCTGAAAAAACACAATGTGAATGTGCCCGAAATGATTTGGGATGCAGAAACAGAAGCATGGAGAATGTCGGATGATGAATAATTTGTTTATCCATCGCAGCAGACGGTTAATATTACTGTAGATCTTTTGAATTGGATAAAGATGGGCTGTTTTAATTTTTTTCAATAATTTTGTAAAAAAAAAATGATGATACTCTTCAAAGAATGTTCGTTGTATGCTCCCAAATTTCTGGGGACAAAAGATATCCTTATCGGTGGCCTTTCAATACTTGCAATTGCAGATCAAATCACTCCACCAACAGGTGTTGATGTTCAGGTTATTGACTGCTCAGGATTGAAAGTTATTCCCGGATTGATTGATGCCCATGTACATATTGCCGGAGCCGGTGGAGAAGGCGGACCCGCTACCCGTACACCCGAACTGCAGCTGAGCCACATGATTTCAGCCGGTGTCACCACAGTAATTGGTTGTCTCGGTACAGACGGAATGACAAGAAATGTTGAATCTGTTCTGATGAAAGCAAAATCCCTGAAACAGGAAGGCGTGTCAGCATGGATACTGACCGGAGCTTATCAGGTTCCAACACCGACTATACTTGGTGATGTGGGAAAAGATGTTGCCATGATTGATGAAGTGATTGGGGTTGGTGAAATTGCAATTTCAGACCACCGTTCTTCTTTTCCGACTGCACATGAACTGATCAGACTGACAGAACATGCGAGAGTTGGCGGTATGCTTGGCGGAAAAGCCGGCATCGTGAACATCCACATGGGCGATGCGCGTAATCCTTTCAAACCCATTTATGAAGCCGTTGAAATGAGCGAATTGAAATTCACCCAGTTCTGGCCAACACATGTCAACAGAAATGATTATATTTTTGAGGATGCAAAAGAGTATGGTAAGAAGGGATACATTGATATTACTGCCAGTTCGTATCCATACTTTCCTGAATATGAAATCAAGCCTTCAAAGGCGATTGTTGAATTCATTAAAGCGGGTGTACCACTGGAACATATCACGCTTACTTCGGATGCATGTGGTTCATTGCCCGATTTTGATGAAAAAGGGAATCTTGTGAAACTTGAAATGGGTCATCCACGCTCGGTGTTTGACGAGATTGTGGATGCGGTGAGAGATGAAAAGCTTGAGCTTGAAAAAGCAATACAGGTTTCTACTTCAAATGTTGCTGATATTTTAAAACTCCATAAAAAAGGCAGAATTGCTGTGGGGAAAGATGCAGACCTTGTTTTTATAAATGAGGATTTTGAAATAGTACACTGTGCAGCAATGGGGAAACTGCTGATGAAAGACAGCATTATTCTTAAAAAGGGAAGTTACGAAAAGTAATCCCTTTTGTTTAGGCTCCTGAATAAGTAGCTTAGTGTAAGACTTGTGCGGAGGAGCCAAACTCCTACGGACTACTCCGCCGCGGCGGAACGAATTACGGATAATACTAATTATCTATAACAATGGAGGATTTTGGGGGTTTTTATTTTTGATTTAATGTTTTGCTGTGACCCCCTTTCGTAACAGCGAACTGAAGGGGAAAGGTGTTTGGGTGGTCAAAAAAAAATCAAAGAGTTGCTGTTTTGATACAGGAATCTGTCCGCTCCACCGCAGAGGAGAATTTGTTGTGCTTCAATTTTAAATTAAATGTATTTCATCCTTCGTAGATTTAAAAAAAATGTAACTTTGAACTGCAAAAAAAATGCGGTATGTCAAAAAACAAAAGAAAAATCCTGAATGATCCTGTGTATGGATTTATCAGTATTCCCGAAGAGCTTGTCTTTGACATTATCGAGCATCCCTGCTTTCAGCGTTTGAGAAGGATTCAGCAACTGGGACTCACACATTATGTGTATCCCGGTGCTTTGCATACCCGTTTTCATCATGCTTTGGGTGCCATGCATCTGATGGATAATGCACTGGAAATGATTCGTTCAAAAGGTACCGAAGTTACTGATTCTGAATATACCGGAGCAATAGGCGCAATTTTGCTGCATGACATCGGTCATGGCCCGTTTTCGCATGCTCTTGAAAATTCTATTGTTAAGGATGTTCATCATGAAGATATTTCTCTTGCAATCATGAAACACCTCAATGTTGAACTGAATGATCAACTGAACACTGCTCTCAGAATTTTTACAGGCAACTATGAAAGAGCATTTTTTCACCAACTTGTTTCGGGACAGCTTGATGTTGACAGGCTTGATTATCTGACAAGAGACAGCTTTTTTACCGGTGTTTCTGAGGGTGTTATTGGTACCGAGCGGATTATTAAAATGATGAATATTCACAATAATACTTTGGTGATTGAAGAGAAAGGAATTTATTCTGTTGAAAAATTTCTGATTTCAAGACAGTTGATGTATTGGCAGGTTTATCTTCATAAAACAGTGATTTCGGCCGAAATTTTATTGATAAAAGTCCTTCAGAGAGCTCATTTTCTCTGCCTTCAGGGTGAACATGTTCAGAGTTCGGCTGCTCTTGAACCTTTTTTGAAAAAAGCAGTGACAAGCAAAGTGTTTTTTGAAGACGATACTTACCTCAGGTTATTTTGTCAACTGGATGATTTTGATGTCATTTCTTCAATAAAATCCTGGACAACTCACTCGGATTCAATTCTGAACGACCTGAGCAACAGAATTATTAACCGAAAGTTTTTCAGAACACTGATGTTTGATATTGAACCTGAAGAAGCTACACTTGCCCTTGTTCAACATGCAATTTCGGAACAAATGAACTGCTCGGATGATGAAACTGTGTATTATCTGGACAAAGGAACAATCAAAGCTCAGGCGTATGTTCCCGATCACAATCCCATTCAGATTATGTTTAAAAACGGGACCTTAAAAGATGTTACCGAAGTTTCATCAACAATCAATCTGGGGTTAATTGCAGGGCAAAAAGCCAGATATTATCTAACATTTCCGAAAGAAGCAGGCGAAAAAATCCAGCAAATATTATCGCGATGAAACAAAAACTTGTTGTATTGACCGGTGCAGGAATAAGTGCCGAAAGCGGAATTTCCACATTCAGAGACTCTGATGGTTTGTGGAATAATCACAGGATTGAAGATGTGGCTACATTTCAGGCATGGCAAAGGAATCCTCAACTGGTGATGGATTTTTACAATCAGAGGAGAAAACAACTGCATGAGGTTGAACCCAATGCGGCACACTTTGCTTTGCATACGCTTGAAGAACAATATGATGTTCAGATTATCACGCAGAATGTTGACAATCTGCATGAGCGCGCCGGTTCAACAAATATCCTCCACCTTCACGGAGAGCTAACAAAAGCCCGAAGCAGTGTTGATGATCAGCTCATTTATGAGATTGACGGATGGGAATTGAAATTCGGTGATTTGTGCGCAAAAGGGTCTCAGCTTCGTCCGCACATTGTTTGGTTTGGCGAGATGGTTCCGGCCATTCCTGTGGCAGCAAAAATGGCACAACAAGCAGATATCCTGCTCATTGTCGGGACTTCTCTGGTTGTGTATCCTGCAGCAGGACTGGTGCATGAAGTGAAAAGCAAGACTCCGGTGTATCTGGTTGATCCGAAAGGAGCCGGCATGCAACTTCCAAATCTAACAGTGATTCAGGAAAAAGCAACAACAGGGATGCAAAAACTACTTCAAATCCTTATGTAAACAATGGCCAAAGAAAAAATTAAAGACTTTTTCTCTGTTTCAGCGACTCAAAAAAGAGGATATTTTCTTCTTGCAATCATCTTTCTGTTGATTCTGTTTGCACCAAAAATATACAAGGCATTCATTTTTGACACTGAAACCATTGATTTTGAAAAAGACAGGACTGTTATCGAAGCATTCATTTCATCCCTGCAATTTCAAAACAGCAATCAATATGGATCTGAAGACAGGGGAAAGTATAAAATGAATCTTGATTTTCCGGAATCATCTGCTGCCAAATCAAAATTATATCCGTTTCCGTTTAATCCGAATAATCTTCCGGTAGAACAATGGATTGAAATGGGATTTACACAAAAACAGGTTCAGTCTATTAAAAAATATGAACAAAAAGGGGGTCGTTTCTATACTAAAAAAGATGTGAAAAAACTTTGGGCAATCAGCCCTGAAGAATACAATATCATTGAACCATTTATACAATTGCCTGACACACTGTCAGAAAGACAGTATTACAGAAATACACCCAAAGAAGAAAAAACATATCAGATTGTTGAGTTGAATTCTGCCGACACAACAATGCTTAAAACCTTGCCCGGAATCGGATCTTCCTTTGCACGTAAAATTTACAATTATAAGTTTAAGCTTGGTGGTTTTCACTCCAAATTTCAGCTTCTTGAAATCAAAGATATGGATTCATCAAGGTTTGCAGGAATCGAATCATACATAGATGTGAATCCCTGGCTGATCAGAAAAATTGACATCAATACTGCAGACTTTGACAAATTAAGTTCTCACCCCTATATCAATAATAATATAGCCATCTCAATCATCAATTACAGAAACAGACATGGCAAGTACAATACAACCGAAGATATCATGAAATCGGAGTTGATTGATTTGAATTTATACACTAAACTGGCACCATATTTGACAACGGAATGAGCCAAAATTTTTTCCTTTAAACATAATATTATGAAACAATACCTCCCTCTTTTTGTCATCATGCTCTTTGCTGCCTCTTCAGTGCGGGCACAGGAAACACAATCAATTCAATGGAAAACAATTCAGGATGCAATTGTCGTTAACGAAACAGCAAAAAAACCTGTTTTTATTGATTTTTACACAACCTGGTGCGGCTGGTGTACACGTATGGATCAAACAACGTTCAAAGATGAAGCGGTGATTAAAGTTCTCAACGAGAATTTTATTCCTGTGAAGTTCAATGCTGAGGGTTCTGACTCTGTGTACTATAACGGGAAAGCATACGGCAATCCCAATCCCGGCAGATCAAGATCAACCCATGCATTTACGTTTGTCATACTCGGTCAGCGAATAGGATATCCTTCATTTGCAGTTCTTGATGAAAACAATGCACTTGTAATCATTATCCCCGGATACCAACAACCTGCACAGTTGCTGAAAGCTCTGAAGTTTATTCACACAAAAGCATACCTCACTCAAACGTGGGAATCATGGTCAGCGCTTCCAACAGAATAGGCTGATTGAAATGTGAATTATCCCACACTTGCCCAAAAACTCTTCTCCTGCTTTAACTGCCTGAGGGTTACTTCCAGTATGCGGTTTTTTTCATGAGCCAGTTTCGGGTCTTCTTCCAGAAGCTTTTTCACAAGACTGCTTGAAAATGCGATCACTTTTCCATCCATTGCAATATTCAGCAATTTAAACGGAAGCTGACCGCTTTGCTGAGTACCCTCGGGGTCGCCGGGTCCGCGCAATTCAAGATCAACTTCTGAAATTTTAAACCCGTCGAGTGTAGATAATATTGTTTCAATTCGTCTTCTTGCAGTGTTGCCGATCTCATTTTTTGACATTAAAACACAAAACGATTCATGAACTCCCCTGCCAATCCGTCCGCGCAACTGATGCAACTGAGACAATCCGAAATGTTCAGAATTTTCAATGACCATCACAGTGGCATTGGAAACATCAACTCCCACTTCAATCACAGTTGTTGAAACAAGAATCTGGGAAATTCCTTTTTGAAATTTTTCCATTTCATATTCTTTCTCCTGCGAACTCATTGCACCGTGAACAATTCCCATGGAATAACCCGGCTTGGGAAAGTGATGCGCAATTTCGTCATATTGTTCCATCAGGGCTTTCAGCTCAAGTTTATTTGATTCGTTAATGAGCGGAAACACAAAATACACCTGTCGACCGAGAGCTATCTGGTCTCTGACAAGTTGATACATTTTCAGACGCTGATTGTCAGTGAAATGTATGGTTTTGATTTTCTTTTCACCCAAAGGAAATTCATCAATAACAGAAATGTCAAGATCTCCATGAGTGGTTAACGCCAGAGTGCGCGGAATGGGAGTTGCTGTCATCACAAGAACATGGGGTATCTGGTTGCCCTTTTTCCTAAGCTTTGCGCGCTGAGCAACTCCGAAACGGTGCTGCTCATCAATAATCACAAGCCCGAGATTCTGAAATTCAACCACGTCTTCAATCAGGGCATGGGTTCCAACCAGAAACTGAAGCGAGCCGTTGAGCAGAGTTTCGTGAATACTTTTTCTTTTTGCCGTTTTTGTAGAACCGGTAAGCAGTTCAACATTGACATCCATATCATTCAGTAAGCCTGAGATCGTTTTATAGTGCTGCTGTGCAAGTATTTCAGTTGGAGCCATCAGACATGCCTGATAGCCGTTCCCTCCTGCCAGAAGCATTGCCATCAGTGCAACAACAGTTTTTCCGCTTCCCACATCCCCCTGAAGCAAACGGTTCATTTGTCGTCCACTCTTACAATCATCCCAAATCTCACGGATGACTTTTTTCTGCGAACGGGTCAGTTGAAATGGTAATTTGTCTTCATAAAAATCATGAAACAAGCAGCCAACTTTCTGAAAGTGTATGCCTTTGATATTTTTTTCTCTTTCCAGTTTACTCATTTGCATGTTTAACTGAAAAAAGAAAATTTCTTCAAATTTCAGTCTTCGTTCAGCTTGATTCTGGGCTTTAAAGTGCTCTGGGAAATGAATATTTTTCACTGCTTGCTGCAAAGAACATACTTTTGCTTCGTCGCGTATCCATTCAGGCAGAGTTTCGGGGAGTTTCTCAATATGCTGAACGATTAATGCTTTGGAAAGTTTGGCAATCCCTCTCGAATCCAACCCTTTCGAGCGAAGATTCTCTCCCGAGTTGTACAAAGGTTGTAATCCATCACTGTAGGGCTTTCTGATAAACTCTTCATAGGTTTCAAACTCAGGATGAGAAATACTTATCCCTGCCCCAAAGCGTGAAGGTCGACCAAAAACGACATATGTTTCACCTCTGATCAGTTTTGACGCAGCCCATTTGATTCCCTGAAACCAAACCAGCTCAATGGAAGATTTTCCGTCATTCAGTTCGGCAACCAATCTTCCGCTGCCCCGTTTGCCCGTTTTAAACTCTTCAATATTGAGAATTTTTCCCATGCATTGCACATACCCGCCGTCAATGTCAACATTAAACAGGGGTGTCATCCTGCTTCTGTCAATGTAACGATAGGGGAAATACATCAACAGATCATAAAATGTAAATATGTTTAACTCGTTATTGAACAACTCAGCCCTTGCAGGTCCAACTCCTTTCAAATACTCTATCTTACTGTTTCTGAGAAAATCCATAACTTAAATATCAGAAAAATTAAATGTTGGCAGCAAAAAAAAACTATTCAGCTCTTTTAGGATTCCACACGATCTCTTCAGCTTTATTGATCTTACTCAAATGGCGTGACAACACAAAGAAATAATCTGACAATCGGTTCATATACTGAATAATAAATAAGGGAGCTTCCTGTTCCTGCCCAAGGGCAATGATAATTCTTTCAGCTCTGCGGGTTACCGTTCGGCAAACATGCCCCAACGAATTCTGTATATGCCCGCCGGGTATGATGAAGTTGGTCAATACAGGCAATTCCTTCTCCATTCGATCAATTTCCTGTTCAAGAAATGTGATTTCTTCTGTATCAAAAGGGGGAACATGGTCGGCCTTCGTGCCGGGTTCCCAGGCAAGATGGGATTCTGCAAGAAATAAAGTATTCTGAATACGCAGTAATGATACCCTGTGATGCTCATCTGTAATGCTGTCTCGAAGCCATCCGGCAAAACTGTTCAGTTCGTCAACTGTTCCGTATGCCTCAATCCGCAGATCTGATTTGAGCACCCGACGACCTCCGATCAGAGAAGTTTCTCCGGTGTCTCCTTTTTTTGTGTAAATTTTCCAATTATTTGTCATGAAGATTGTTTTTCCTACACAAAATTAGTTTTTTTTCCTCACTTTAAATTCTTCAAATTCGGGAGATCAATGAATTCATGTTATGCCTCTCAAGAGGAATTGAAATGTCATTTGTTTAGCCAATATTGTATTTGTCAAATGGCTCAGAATACAGTATCTAAACAAAATAACTTATTCCCAGAATATTTGGCGGAGAGACAGGGATTCGAACCCTGGGTCCGCCTTCCGGCAGACAACGGTTTTCGAGACCGCCCCATTCGACCGCTCTGGCATCTCTCCATAAAAAAAGTGTTTCAGAAGAAACACTTACTTTGTTCATCAAGTGAGCGGAGAGAGAGGGCAGTGAACCCACCTCGTAAACCCGCTATTTATCAGTGTTTTATACACTCGGCAAAATCTTAGGTAACCGATTTAGTCCCTACTTTTTATGCTCTTTTTTGCTTTTCAATGAACTGTCTTGCTTTCCTACAAAGTTAATAAAATTTTTTGAATTTCAATGAAAAACATGAACTTTTTTCAATATATTTGTAGAATCATAGGTAACATCATTTGTTATGCTATTTGATGCCAAAAACCTTCTTAAATGTCTGCGAATTTCAGTTTCTCTCAACAGGATATCTATGATTATGTCAATCAGTGGAAGGACTGTACTGTCTCGTTGCAGCAGTGGATAAAATTCAGA
>Ga0116204_1001238_pt1 | contig 14354 bp, 11 predicted proteins | sample LakKivwa52mmetaG_FD_94481 | JGI IMG/M metagenome (GOLD analysis project Ga0116204, IMG submission 94481) | Anoxic lake water microbial communities from Lake Kivu, Rwanda to study Microbial Dark Matter (Phase II) - Lake Kivu water 52m metaG | ecosystem: Environmental > Aquatic > Freshwater > Lake...
ATAACTTCCTTTCCTCTCCAACCTATAAATTGGAATTTTGTTATGACCATTTACACTAAATTTCTTACACCCTCAAAAATTGAAAAACAAACTAAATCTTTTTACTCTTTAAGCAGATTGTTCTGTTCAAATATAAAATCAATCATGGAGGTCGTCCCTTGTTTAAGAAATTAATTATTTCAATTAGTTTAGGTCTGATATTATCATCAAATCTTTACGCCCAAGATGAATCTAAAAAATCATCTAATTCAACACTATATATTCATCCATTTTCCTTAATTCTATCTGGCACTCCTGGGTTTACATGGTTAACAGCCACCTATGAGAATAATTTTACCAATGGAAAATCGTTCTTAGTACGCCCAATGTTCATGAAATTGGGAAAAGACGATGGTATTTCACAAGGCGCAATTGGAGTCGGTCTTCGTAATTATATGGCTAAGCCCAATTCTGGTATATACTTTGACCTGGTTGGAAATGTTGGATTCGCAAGTCTTGAAATTGAAGATGACAATACAGGTGAAAGTATTGACGGTAGTGGTTTATTTTTTGCAGGACTTGGACATATAGGTGCCAAGAAAAGATGGGATAAACTTTCCCTAATGATCGATATCGGGGGTGGATATCAATATATTGCAATTAATTTAGAAGACAGCCAAGGTAACGAAGTCGAAGGTACAGGAGGCGGGCCTGCTTTTGATATCAATTTTGGTGTAGGCTTCCACTTTTAATTATCTCAATCTCCTTTTTTGATAAGGGTTTAGAAGACTATGAAATATTTTCTCTTTTCCATATTTCTAACCCTAAATTTTTTTAAACAAACCTATTCGTCTCCAGGCATAAAACGTACCTACCATGAGTCAACTCATTTTATATACAGTATTGACGAAAAAAAAATCCACTTAATTCCCGAACTCTCATCCATTTGCGAGTATTCCTACGATAGTTTAAGTAAATTTTTTAATTACAAGTTAAAAGACAAAATTAAACTTGTTTTTTTTGACGAGGACGATTATGCGAATGGTTATGCAGTAGGTTTTAAAAATTGGGTGGGTATTTACCTAACAGCAGCTAACTTCTCTCTTCGTGGATCCTCAAGTTGGACAAATAACGTAATTTCTCATGAGTTATCACATATTTTTACTCTGCGAAAACTTGGTTTTACGAAACATTATTTAGGTCATACCATTTCTGGTAGTCTTAGTTATAAAAAATTATTGGGCTCAGGAACTTTTATGTATAGCACCCACTCCTTAGAAAATTGGTTAGCCGAAGGTCTGGCTCAATTTGGAGCTGAAAAGGTCGGTTTTGATTATTGGGATGCCCACAGAATTATGCTAGAAAAAACAGCATATCACACTTCAAAAATTATTAAAGTCCAAGAATTAAAAACATTTTGGGGTCATAAATTAAATAATGAACAAATATATAACCACGGTTATAGCTTCATTCGATTTGTTTTTTTAAAGAGTGGGCCGGAAGGTTTTGAAACAATTTTGATCGATGGCAAAAAGGCCAGTCTTACGCGCTCAATAAGTTCTTTTTTCAACAAATCCTTTGAAGAAGTTTATGAAGAATGGATTAGTTATCTTTCACAAATTTATGGTCCACCGAACCCAGCTTTAGTCACAGAAAACTCTATTGTTGGTGGCACATCTTCTCATTCCTACATTGAACAATTTTCTCCTATAGCTACAAACCAAGGGATCTTTTATCTTTCTTCAGAGGATAATGATTTTGGAATTACACATCTATATTACACAAACGGAAAGTCAAAAAAAATAATTGCTCGCAATGCGTCTGGGCGCTTAACCTTATCGTCAGATGAAAAAACCTTGCTATATATTCACCAAAAAACGAATAAAAACCGCCAAATAATAAATGAACTATATCAACTCAATTTAACAAACTTTAGCACGTCACAACTAAGCACAAACGGAAGGATCGTAGATCATACTTTCTTAAACAATGAAATTTATGTGATACGTCGCATAAATGGATTAGAAAGAATAAGTTTATTAAAAAATGGAAATTTTATAGACCTATACTCCGAAAAAAGTAATATTCAATTTGCACAAATTTCAGGTGATGCTTCCTCAAATTCACTTTTTCTTTCAGTAGTATCAAACCATGCTCGCAAAATTTACCAATTAACTCTTTCTAGTAAAATATTTGCTCCCATTTCCCTTCCATTTCAGGAAATTCGAGACATCAACCTTTTTAATAACACTATTTATTTTAGTGGTACAACAGATACTGGATTTCAAATATTTTCTTTTAATTTAGAGAAAAAATCTATCTCCCAACTAACAAAAAAAAAATCAGGAGCATTCTTCCCATTTGTCCGAAATAATGAACTGTATTTTTCTTCCTATGGTTCGTATGGATATACAATCCAAAAACAAGATATAAATACCCAATCTTTTAGTGATACTGTTACAGGTTTAAACCTAAATATCAAAGACAATCAAATTCCACCCTCAACGGTCCATGAATCAAACAATAGTTTTGGATTCCCAGGGTTTCTTGGTTTCACATCTATGCTAACATATTTGGGACAACCCACTCCCGTCTCTGGTGATTCCATTTCTCTTGGTAACCAACTAGGAATGGGCGGTGCTATGTACTTTTCAAATCCAAGCTTTGAAGAAATGATTACTATAGGCTTTATTACTTTTAAAAAAATCGAAAACGACAAAAGCAATTCCTTCTCACCATCGTATTTTGCTCAGTATTCTTCTTCTTCCTTTCCCGTACTTTTTGATTTTTTGATCGATTATACTTCACTCGCTCTTATAATTAAATCTGAAGAACCAGAAGATGAAACACTTGCAAATATATCGCCAACAATTAATAAATTAAATATTCAAGGCAGTTTTCAAGTTCCCATTAATAGATATACATTCTTTCAAAGTGCGTCTGGTATGCAAAGTGTTGGCATTGGATTATTAGGAATTTCGTTAACTTTAACAAAATCTTATTATCAGAGAATGACCCTTGGTTTTGAAAATATTAATCCCGGAGTGGATTTTATAAATTCTGGATATTTCTTAGTTGGATCAATGGGTATTGACTATTTAAAATATTTATACAGTGGGGATATTTTGGACGAGAACAAAACTATGATCTTTTATGAAAAAAACTCTATTTCATCTTTTACACTTCTGAATAGAATATTCGAAAATTTTAATCGCATTTTGTTTGTTGAGGTAACAACTCAATCAACTGGTTATCTTGTAAACTGGCCAAGTGAATTAAATTTTGATTTTCTAGGTCTATTCACTTTAAGTTCATATTTGCCATGGAAACCCATTACAATTCCTGTTGGAAACAGAAATCTTACCTTTAAAAATTTCTTTATTCAATCTGGATATACCTATCAAAACAGTAGTACAAATTCTAATTTTAGCACAAACGAATACAGTCGAATATCTCGAAAGCAAAATATTGAATCTTCTTTTCCTACAAATCCTTTTATTTTCTCTGGAAAAAACAGAGAGGACCAACATATCGGAATATTTAGTTTAAACTGGAAGGTTTTAACTTTCTTTAATGACGTTGGTCGCTGGAGCGTTGGAGTTACTTATTATCCCGAATTCAATGACGATCAATTTGGGTATTTCCTAAATTTCCAACTGTAATTACTCAATTCCATTATAGATTCAAATCCTGCTTTTCCGTTGCCGAGGTGTTCTTTCGAGGTTAAATTAAACCTCATAGGGCCCTTTTAAGCATACGAAAACAACATGCCCTGTTTTTTTAAATCAAATACATGGAAAAACAATGTCGATAGTAAATAGGACTTGCTGAACAACACATTGTTTTTCACACTGCATAACAATATTCTATTCGATATGGTTTACAAGAATGGCGTTGCCATTCCAAAGTCCCAGTTTTGCATATTTGTATGTATGTACTCAAATGTAGGCATATAGTAAGCGTTCAATTAAGGCTGTCTTGTTTTTTTCCAAATAATGGGAGTGAGAGAATCAATGTCCATGGGGAAGTCACCAAGTCTTGATAAAATATTGTTAAAATATTCCCATGGATTGGTTTTGGAAGTTTGCATGATTCTGCCAGCGTATAGATTATCGCCGATCTTTTTACTCCTTCATGTGAACCGGCAAATAGCCAGTTCATTGGTGCTATTACAATAGTCTTGATACATCGCTCAGAAAGATTATTGTCGATTGTCACCGCTGAAATTAATTTTCCGAAAAGCACCGATTTAGGATTTCTGGTTTTATAAACCATAAGTTGGTTCCTACACTTCATTTGAATTGGAAAGATTCAAACCTTACGAAGATAGGAACCGCTTTCAAATGGAGAAAAAAAACTTGGACTTATGACAAGCGAAAAACCAATCTTACCCCTATGAATATTGGGGATTTCCCTTGTTCAGCAAACCCTTATTATAAACAACCTAAGGGCCAGTTTTAAAACCTGGGTGTTTGAAATTGTTGTTAAATCGAGTATTGGCACTTGTTTGAAAAACAGGCAGAGTAAAGCTAAAAGTCTATTCAAGTATCTCTGATCCCTTTTTATTCGCTTTAGGGAGAGTTATAAACCCTTTCAATTTTATGACATGCTACTCGTCTTTGATGAGTATAGAGTTGAAGTGTGGGGTTTTCATTTGTGCAACGCACATCAGGATCATCTTTATAAAGGGGGCAGCGGTTACGAAAGGGGCATCCATCTGTGAGTCTTTGCGGTTCTGCATCTGGATACTCTTGCAGTATACTGCGGTATTGTTCAGCCTGTATGCTTGGTACTGAGGCCAGCAATAAACGGCTATAAGGGTGAAGAACCTGGGTGGCAGAAAAAAATTTAACTGGGGCCTCCTCTATGAGGTATCCCATATACATCACTCCAATTGTTTGGGCTATTGTTTTTACCATTCCCAGATTATGAGAGATAAATAAGTAGGTTAAGCCCATATCCTTTTGTAATTGAATAAGCAGGTTGATGATTCCTGCTTTTAAGGACAGGTCAAGACTGGCCACCGGTTCATCTAAAAGCAAAAAACTAGGTAAAGTGATCAGGGCACGGGTTAAGGCTGCTCTTTGTTTTTCACCTGTAGAAAGGCTGCGCGGATACCGGTGCAGGTGTCTGGGGGAAAGGCCAGTTTTTTCGAGTGTCTCAGATATGAGCTTCGTTCTCTCTTCCTGACTGGTAAGTTTAAGCTTTAGGGTTTCTTCTGTTAGAATCTCCCGGATTGTCATACCAGGATTAAGGACCATTTCAGGATTTTGAAAAAGCATGCGCATCTTTTTCCTAATATCCATAAGAGGTTTGCCCTCTAGGTGCGTTATATCTCTACCTTCAAAAAATATTGATCCACTGGTAATTTTTTGAAGACGGGCAATGGAAAGTGCAGCTGTTGATTTACCACAACCGCTTTCACCGACTAGCCCATAGGTAGTCCCGGAAGGTATGGCAAGTGAAAGATGGTTTAGGGCAGGTAAGGTTGTTTTGGCCAATTTATAGTGGCAGGTAAGTTCCTTGACTTCAAGTAAGGCCTTAGTCATTAGGTTCTCCCAAATCTGCAAAACGGTAAAAGGCAGAAACAAGTTTTTGCGTATAGGGATGTTGTGGTGCTGTCAGAATTTGGTGAGTAGGGCCTTGCTCGACTATTTCCCCTTTTAACATAACATAGACTCTATCGGCAATTTCGCGAACAATACCGATGTCATGTGTGATAATGAGAATACTGGTTCCACGTTCTTTGCGTAACTTGGTAAAAATTTGGAGTAACTTGGCCTGAGTTGTCACATCGAGTGCTGTGGTGGGTTCATCGGCAATAAGCAGGCGTGGTCTACAAAGTAAGGCCATGGCTATCATGATCCTTTGGGCTAGTCCTCCACTCAGTTGATGCGGGTATTGTTTCAAGACAGATTCGCCTTCAGCAATACCAACGGAAGCCAAGGTGCGCAAACTAATTGCCTGAATTTGGTCAGGTCTGCTGTCTTCATCCATTTTTCCACTCAAACCAATTTTAGCGGCCTCCAGAAGGTGTTTCCCTATATTCCAAAAAGGATTTAAGGCAGATTTAGGCTCCTGGAAAATACTTGTGAGAGTATGTCCCAAATGAGATTTTAAAAGTTTTTTATGTGCGGATTGGTAGGCAATTCTTCTTTTTTTAAGCGCGGAGCCTTTTTGTTGTATGTATAGGTTGGCCTGAGGCAGACATGGTGCCCCCAAGAAGACACCTTCTCCGGCTGTTATGCCGGGAATGCCTTCAATGAGCCCTAAAAGCGCATGAGCAGTGGTTGTTTTGCCGCTTCCCGATTCACCTATCAGCCCAACGATTTCTGAATTTTCCACTTTGATCGATACATCGCGCACCACATATTGAAGCTGGTCGGCTGCACCATAGGCAACAGACAAATTCTGTAAATTTAAAAGAGGCTCAGTTGTTTTCACGGGCCCTCTGCCTGGCATTTAATCCATCTCCTAGATAATAAAAGCCCAGAATAGAAAGTGTGATGGCAAGTGATGGAAAAAAAGTGATCCAATAATATTCAGAGAAAAAAGCCATGCGACTTCCTTCAATTATACTTCCCCAAGAAACATCTGGGGGTTTGGTGCCAAACTGCAGGTAGGAAAGTGTTGTTTCAACCAGAATTGACTCGGCCATAATAAGGGAGAACTGAATCACCAGCAAGGTGCGACATTGATACCAAAAAATATGAAGAAAAAGAATGCGAAACTTGGAAAGACCAGCCTCATGAGCAGCAAGTATAAAACCAGTATTTTTCAAAAGTTCCGTTTTGTTTTTAAAGACACCAAAGACCCGAGGGGAAATAGTTAAACCTAACACACCCATGATTAGATATAAATTGGGTTCTAAAGCACAAATAAATATGAGAATTAAAATCATTTGAGGAAATGACAAAAGGGTACTGGCAAAAAAATTACACACTTCAGCAAATTTACCGCCTGTATATCCAGACCAGATACCCAGGGGAACGCCAATTATAAGAGCTATAAAACAGACTAGTAATCCAGGTATAAGACAGGTTTTGGCACCGGCTAAAAGGAGTACAAGAATATCTCGGCCGTCTTTATCGGTTCCAAAATAATGCTTATGAGAAACCTGAAAGAATTTAGTCCAGGCTAAAAAGGAATTTAAAATAGATGTTTGCGAGTCTGCTGATGCCGAAGTGCTTGTTTGTTTTGTAGGAGCTGCAGTTGGACTGGAATGGGATTCTAAAAAGGCATAGGGATCATCTTCGTTTAAAGTGTTTTCTGAATTGATTGATGAGGAAGTAGATGGGTTGTTGGGAAGTTGTTCCGGGAGTTCATTTGAATATTCATTTGATTGTTTTACTTGAGTGCTTTTTGTTGACCGGACTGGACTGTGGGAGCTTTGTGTGTGTGACGATACGGGGCCTTGCCCAGAATTTTTTCCAAGGTTTTGTAAACCTTTTTGTGTCACCAAGAAGGACCGGAAGAAGGGCAGTGAAGGGGGTTCCATTATGTGTGCACTATCCATATAATCAACTTTATAGGAAGTTAAATGCGGACCGATCCAAGCTGAAAAAATGAGCAAAATTACAACTGAAAAACCAAATAAAATTCTCTTTTTACCGGGACCTCGAATTTTTTTTAAATAAGACATAAGGTTAGCGGCGCCGAGGATCTAACTGGTAGATTATTATTTCTTGGGCCAAAATAAATATTCTGATCACCAAAACTGTTAAAAATGCTACACCCATCAATACAAAAAAGTCTCGGTTTAAGGTGGACTCCCAGGTCAGCCACCCAAGCCCCCTTCTATTAAATATGCGCTCGACAACAATAACACCACCTAATAAAATGGCAAAACGAGAAACTAAAATTGTTATAAAGGAAAGTAATACTGGGCGAAAAAAATGGGGAAAGAGAAAGGCGCCGCGGGCACGGGCGCTTTTGATGTATAGAGCTTGATTTGTATTTTCAATTTCAAGCTGAAGCAGTCGAACAAATTCACCAAGGGTTCCATTTCCGACTCCCAATACAATCATGGGCAGAAATTGATAAAAAAGGATATGCCAAAAGGGGGCATTTTCAGTTGGGGGGTCAAGGGGATAGATGTGTAAAAGATTAAAAATTAAGGCTAGTATAATAAAGGCGACTACAAATACTGGTAGGGATGATAGCGCATACACCAGAGTGCTGCTGAGCCGAGCCCATTTGTTGTGGGGGTAGAGAGCAAATACAATGGCCAAGGGCACGGAGAGTAAAAGTGAAAAAACCAAGGAACCGATTGCAAGCTGGATTGTGGTAGGAGCGTAATCAAAGATGAGTTCGGTAACCTGGGTTCCATTTGCAAGGCTGGGACCGAAATTTAAAGTAAAGGCATTGTAGGTCCAAAGTAAAAATCGTGAGAATATGTTTTTATCAAGATGCAGTGAGGCTGCGGTTGTGGGTGATAATCCATGAATATCAGCAATGTTGCCTGGTGTCAGACTTATAACAAAAAATATAAGTCCTGCAGCAAAAAACATGCTGATAGCAAATATCAGAACCTTTTTTGTATAGAAAGCTAACACTTCGTTAGCAACCTTCACCTACCATCCAGGTAAAGTCCAATAGCTCATTGACTGGACTTGAAAATTTTTTCACCTGGACCTGTATCTTGTTGAATATAGACATCGCCTTCTAAGACTGCGTCTTTAGCGTCAATTTCTTTGGACAAATGGATAATGATTTTTTCAGTATTTTCGGGATTGACTACATAGTTTCTCACAAAACCCATGTTACCATCGCGATCTTCAGCAATGAGTGTATAAGTCTGCCCTTTGGCTACCCTTTTGGAAATTTTAAAAGTTCCATCGGGCTTAACTGCCACTGAATCTGTGGGTGGCTGTGAATAAACAGCCAATTTCATATTTTGAGTGGGAGTGCCGTTGGGTAGAACGACTACCCCCTTAAGGGTTGGGCCACAAGAAACAAACAACGAAGCAACTAGGGGTATGCTGAGTAAAGCAGTTTTTTTAAGCACTAGCGGGCCTCCTCGGGTATAAACCATTCATTGGCAAAGGTAAAAAATCTGTAAGGTTGCACAATAAATTTCTTGACCTTACTGTCGATAGCAGCATTTTTCTCAAGTGTCCATAAGAAAGTATAAGGGGAATCTTCGTTTAAAATACGATGCAACTCATAGTTGATGCGGCGGCGTACTTCTTGGTTGATAGTTGTAGAAAAGACAGAAAGCAGACTGTCCACACGGGGATTGTTATAAGAAATAAAATTATCCCCGCCAGGCCCACTTTCGGTTGAGTGAAAGAGTGAGTATATGTTAGAGGAATTATCAAAAAGCCATTCAGCAAACACAATATCGAAATTGTGATCAGTTTTTACTTCTTCTTTCCACTTGACTATTTCTCGGTGTTCAAGTGCAACATCAATACCAATTTGCTTCATGTGATTTTGAAAGCGCATACATACCGATAATCCACCCTCATTACCGCTATATAAAGGAATTTTTAAGCGCAAGCGAACGGGTTTACCATTATACTCAACTATACCATCCTTGTTATTATCAACTAAACCAGCCTTTTTAAGCAGAGCACGAGCTTTTTCCAAGTCGTATGAGAGAGGGTCTACATCGGGATTATAGCCCCAGCTTGCCGGAGAGAAGGGGCCTGAAATTACTTCGCCACGACCAAAATAAATGTCGTCTAACATTTTTTGCCGGTTGAGAGCATAGGTCATAGCAAGACGAACTTCTTTAAGCCGGAGCACAGGGTTGTTAAAGTTGTACCCAAAAAAGGCAAAAGTGAGAGAGTTATAGGGTAAGATAGTAAATTTCCCAGTGTTAGCTATCTCAGTGATTTTTTGCGGGGGAACTTCAATCATCAGATCGATAGCATTTAGTACGAGGCTTTGCACGAGTAATGAAACTTCGGGTTGGTAGCGCATAGTGAAGCTGGGAATGCGCGGTTGGCCGAGGTAGTGATCCTTATTGGCAACCAGTATTACATCCTTGTTTTTAGTTTCACGCTCAAATTTGTAGTAACCGGTACCTACTGGTAACTTGTTAAACTTTGAAAGCTTAGAGATGACGGGTTTTCCTTCAAACAGGTGTGCAGGGAGAATTTTAAACAAAAACCTTTTTTCAGGCTCAGGTATACTTTGCTTAAAGTCAATTTTAACCACATTTTCAGAAAGAGGTTTAATGCTTTCGATAACCTCTAGTGCCTTGCGACGGTCAGTGGGAAGATCAGAAAGAGGGTTCATGATGGCATCATAGGTAAACTTCACATCATTAGCTGAAAAAGCTGTGCCATCATGCCATTTAATACCCTTCCGGAGGGTAAAGACAATACGCTTATTGCCATTAAAGACCTTCCAGTTTTCTGCAAGTCTTCCTTGCACCTCACCGCGGTGGTCTATATATACCAGAGATTCGAAAATAAGTTCTGATAGGCGTAAGGCTGTTTCATTGTCGGTTGTGGTGAGTGGGTTATAAGTGTCAGGTTGTATTAATTCGGCATATATAATTTGTTGTTTATTGTTAGAATCCTCATTTTTGCTCTTAGCAATTCCAACCTGTTGCGCCAGAACGCTACTGGAAAGGAGACCTACAGTGAGGATTTGAAGAAAATTTATTTTCATGGTGCCGGTTCCTTTAGAGTCTGTTTTTTTTATCATGAGAATTATCCTTTGCGGATGATATTTTCAGAGTTATAGATCTGTGCATCCTTGGCTGCAATTCCTTGCATAAAATAATGCATCTGCCGCACTCCGGGGAAAGCTTTTTGTATATGATAGAGTGTTTCTACAACTTCTTCATAGCGCATTTTGCTGCTTCTAAAAATAGCTTGAGTATAATCGATCATGTACTCGGGATCGTTTTGTTCAATATCATTGCGGTATTGAATTTTATATCCTTTTTGGAAGGCATCAAGAGCGTTTTGAAATTTTCGGCGTTCGAGCAGAACTTTTCCCAGGCGGCGAAAATTGAGGTTGTTTTGAGATTTTCCGACAAGTTCCACCAGAACTTTTTCGGCGCGCTTGCTATCGAGGCCTGCAGAGTGGTACATAAAGGCGGCTTCGCGGGCTATACCAATTTGAGGAGATTTAACCATACTGCCTAAAAGGCTTTTAAGCTCGCTTTTATCACCTTTGAACTGTGCAATTTTGGCCCTGATAAGTTGAGCTTTTTCGGAACTGTTTCCACTCAGAAGTTTTGTTGCAGGGCCGATTTGACTTGAGAGTGTATATAACTCAGCCAGTGCAAGATCTGTTTCAAATTTTGCTGCGAGGTCTGGAAACTGATCTTCCATAGCTTTGACCTTTTGATTTTTAAAAATAGCCATGCGTAAAAATGCTTGGGATATGGTATGGAGAAGCATGGGATCATAAAAGTTTATTTGCGTTAATTGTCCCTTGTCGTGGTAGGTCTCAGGGTCGTCAGAGAGGGCTAGTAGGAGATTAAGGGTCTGTTCGATGTCATTTTCGGATGATTGTTTGTTTCTAAGGAGTAGAGCGAGGCGACAGCGTGTGGAGCGGGCACCTGCCTCGGGAATGCGTTCGGGTAAGTTATCTTGACCTGAAAGATCTAGGCTTTGCCATACAGCGAGGGGTATACGAGGATTAGCATTGTATGCACCTGTTTTTTTACCCAGCTTGACCAGTGTGTAGTGTTTATAAACTTCGGCAAGCTCTTTAGTTTGCGGATCATCTGAATTGTTTATGAGTTTTTCAAATTTTTCCAGGGCTGATTCATAGTTGCCTTTGGTAAATTCAACCTGACCAAGATACATGGGGATTTTATTGCTTTTATTTGTTTGGGAGATTATCTGCAAATACTTTTGGGACAATTCTTGGTTGAATTCGTAAAATACCTGATAGAGTTCACCTAGCCTTTGGTAAGCGAGGGCTTGTCCCTTATATGCTCGTAAGCTCTTTTCACCACCACCAGCTAATTGCAAATCCCATTGCTGGATTGCCTCGAGAAAACGGTTTTGGCGTAAAAGAACTAGAGGGTCCTTAGCGGTTGCCCAGGATACTAAAAGGAAACCAAGTAATAGAGTTTTTTTAACGGAATACATTATAGTTTTGTATTTGGAAGTTTTTGCCCTTAGGTTTTATATCATCGCCTTCCATAAAAGCCGCAAATATTTGAAAGGACAGGCCGGATTGACCAGCAAAAACAATGATGGGGTGGTTGGGTGTGCCACTGACATCGCGATGTATACTAGATTCTGTATTTACAGTAGATCTTTGATAGTTTTGGTTGTAGAGCCATTGCTCCAGGTTTACGATTTCAAGTGGATTGAGCCTTTGGTTTTCGCGTTTAGCGTAGATAAGGGCCCGAGAGCCAGGCAGCCAGGCAGGACCTTTGTAACTGTTAGGAAAGACATTTTCAGCAATTTTGGGAGTGTTACCAATAAGGTCAGTGAGCTCGATTAACCGCTTTTTATCACTTTTTAATTGTAAGACCCCAATATCCACAGCTTGATCGTTTAAGTCGTTACTTATTTGATAGGCAACAAAAAAGCCGTCAAAACTCCAGGAAGGGTGGCTTTTAGAGTTAGTGATCCGGTTATTAAAAAGTTTGATTTCTTTTTTGTTGTTAAAATCCATAAGCGCTATTGTATAGGGCCCCCGCTTACCTTTACCCTCAGTTCGGGCTGTATAGGCCAGATAGCGTCCATCGGGTGAAAAAGCAGGAAGCATGTCCTCGCCAGAATTTTTAGTGATTTGTTCGAAAGTATTGGCTTTTTCACTTTTATTTGCCTTGCCCAGATATTTGGTTATATCAGCAATGTAGTAGAGATCACCATTGCCGGTGCGCGCTGAAACAAAAACCAAGCTTTTGCCATCAGGACTCCAACGGGGTGAGTGATCAACTTCTGGGTGATGTGTTATTCGAGTATGAAGAGTAGAGCCAATTTCATGGATATATACATCCATGTTGTTACCCGTGCCAGCACTGACATAGGCTACATACTGTTTTCCGTCATGCAAGACCGGACACCATTCGAGTTGGTCGGTATAATTTTGAAAGAAGGAGTTGTCTTCACCGCGTTCCCAATCTTCAATAGCTCCTTTTTCTTCCACAGGAGTAATTTGAACCATGCTTTTGGTACTTAAGTTTCTAAACCACAATTGGCGGTTGTCTTTTTCTTGGCGGATAAAAGTGAGGTGGTCGGGATTGCTAGGGCTCAGTGTAGGGTGGAACAGCTGGCCTGAGAGATTATCGTTTTCAGAGCTCACAACCTCAACAATTTTAACAGCCTTTGTAGGAGCTGCCTGGAGGGAGGCTAGAAGGACTACACCAGTAAGCAGTGCGGGTATAAACATTCTCATCTCCTAATTGTTTTCGGATTGAAGCATTTTTTGATAATTTACAGCCTGTTCATTGGCTTTGGTAAAATCTTTACTTGTGCCATACCAAGCTAAATATTCTGTCCATTTAAGTTCTGCCTGCCTGCGAAAGTAAGATTTTTTGTCTTGATTTGAAGTTTCTTTGAAGAGTCGAGTCCAAGCGAGGGCCCAAAAGTACCCATTGCGTTGCATAATTTGGTCGTATTGGTCTGGGGGGATATTGTTTTGATCGCGGACAACTGCTTTAAATGCCTTATCAGCTTTTCCATACTGGCGTAACTCTAAGAAGCATATTCCGAGATTGAGATTGATGATGGGGTGAAATTTTTCGTACTCTTGCGCTTTTGTATAGGCGCCTATGGCAGCTTGGAGGTTTCCTGCTTTTTGATGGGAAAGCCCTAAAAGAGTTTGGGCGCGTACAAAATTTTCGCGTTCAGGTGTTCCTCTTTGTTTGCTTTGTGGGGTAGGAACCTTGCTGAGAATGCTTATTGCATTTGAAAAATCGCCATTTTGATAGGCTTTATAGCCGATTTGAAAGTCAGAACTAGCTGCGGTAGAGACATCTCCTACTTTGGGTTCGGCAATTTTAGCCGAGACTTCTTTTATTTCTTTAGAAACCACAGTGTTTTCTGGAATGGGAAGGTTTTCAGCTTCATAGACACCTTGGGGTTTGGTGGGGACCTCAGGCGATGCTTTAGAAGGTTGCGCTGGGCTTACGGCAGCAATTTGAAGAGGAGTTGGGCTTGGCTTGCTTGGTTTTTCAGGCGTACTGACTGGGGTGGGAGGGGTTACGGCGGCTGCAGCATTTTTGACAGGTGCTTCGACAGATTGAACAGGAGAGCTGGGTGGAGTGGGTGCTGAGACTTTGGGGTCAGTTGCTTTTTCTGTTTGGCTTGTAAGGTTTTCGGTATTGTTTTTTTGTGCAGGTGGAGTAACTGCAGGTACCTCTGGCGCAGCCATTTTTGCAGGCGCAGGGACTGCTTTTGAAAGGGGTTTGTTAGTCTGCGCGGGTAGGGGTGAGGAAACAGGGGGAG
>Ga0116204_1001239_pt1 | contig 14350 bp, 13 predicted proteins | sample LakKivwa52mmetaG_FD_94481 | JGI IMG/M metagenome (GOLD analysis project Ga0116204, IMG submission 94481) | Anoxic lake water microbial communities from Lake Kivu, Rwanda to study Microbial Dark Matter (Phase II) - Lake Kivu water 52m metaG | ecosystem: Environmental > Aquatic > Freshwater > Lake...
CACCTACCTTAGGCCCGCCGAAGTCGACTTGCTGTGCGGGAACCCGGCAAAAGCGAAGCGCGAGCTTGGATGGAAGCCTAAAACTGATTTTGTGGGGCTTGTTAGGATGATGGTTGAAGCAGATGCCGCAAGGAAAGGCTGAGGGGACATGGGAGTAACATGGAAGTTTTCTTCATATACGCGGGAAAGAGGGGCAGCAACCTCGAATGCGCGATTGCCCTCCACGAAGCCGCAGGGCAGCTCGGGCTTGGCTCGCACCTCGTGATTTCAAAGGACAACCCGCGCGCAGGGAGGGTGAAGGCGCTTTACTCGGAAACTCTGGTTTGCGACTTTTTCTCTGTCGGAGAGATGCTTCGCCTTCGAAAAAGACTTGGGGGAGGAATTGCCTTCTTCACCATGATATCTCCCAAGATGATGCCGCTCTTCCTCTCCCTTTCATCGAAGAAAGCTATCTATTTCCATGCCACATTCGACTATTCATTCTCCCGGAAGAAACCAGGGGACTACCTGATGGATTTCCTGCACGGCCTGACAATACAGGGCTCGACTCTCGCGGTTGCCACGCAATATCCGCTCGCCTGGCAGATTAGGCTGAAGCTTGGCAAGGAAGCGGAAGTCCTTCCGCATCCGCCGTATTCCGGGATAAAAAAGAGATTTTTCACAGGAGAGAAGGAAGTTGTCCTTCCGTTCAAGGACTATTTCCTTGATTTCGGAGGGATTGACCGCCCTTCAAAGGGGACGGACGTGCTCCTCAAGGCGATGGAGAAGGGCGGCTTCAAAGTGGTGCTTGCCGGGAAACGGAAGGGAATTGCGCAAAGGGAGGGGCTTATGCACATAGACCGCTGGACCTCGGACGAGGAATTGAACTGGCTGGTGAAAAACGCGAAATGCGTTGTGCTGCCCTATCTCGTCTCATCGCAGTTCTCAGGCTGCCTTGCCCTTGCGTATCATTTCAAAAAGCCGGTACTTGCCCCGTTTTCGCCCGCGTTCGAGCACCTGATAGATGAAGGGCGGACGGGCTGGTTTTTTTCGCAAGGAGACTGGGAGGATCTTGGGGAAAAGATGAGAAAAATCTCAGAGGGGAGGCTTACTTGGAGCGCGGACGCGATTGCCCAAAAAGAGGCCCAGATGGAGGCTCTTACCAAGAAGGGGCTGGAGCGCATCCTTAGGCGGGCGGTGCGCGGATAGGCTTTTGCCGCGCCGACCAAACAATAAAAGCCTAAGCGCGCGAATAATGGAAGCCGCGGCGCGTGGCTTGGAAAAATGGCAGTTTGAAGCGCGAAATGTTTGTGGTGATTTTTATGCAGAAGCCGAAAGTCGTCATATTGTGCGGCGGCGAGGGGACGCGCCTTCGGGAGGAAACCGAATACAAGCCAAAGCCCATGGTCACGGTCGGCGGCTTCCCCATCCTATGGCATATCATGAAAACCTATGCCCACTTCGGGTTTTGCGAATTCGTATTGTGCCTCGGCTACAAAGGGGATGCGATAAAGCAGTTCTTCCTCACGCACGAGATGATGCATAATGACGTGACAATAAGGCTTGACGACCGCCAGCACGACGTAGTGCACCGTGAAAAGGGGGCTGAGGACTGGACAATCACCTTCGCCGACACGGGGCTTAAGACCATGACCGGCGCGCGGCTGGCCCGGGTGGAAAAATACATCGAAACCGACATGTTCCTTGCGACATACGGGGATGCCGTTTCCACCATAAATATCGCGGACGAAATCCGGTTCCACCAGAAAAGCGGGGCGGCCGCCACGCTTGCGGGCGTGCATCCGCATTCCAAATTTGGGCTCGTGAGCGCGTCGGCAGAAGGAGTGGTCGAAAAATTCGTGGAAAAGCCGGTGCTATATGACTATGTCAACGGCGGCTTCTACGTGTTCAACCGCGAGGTGTTCGATTACGTTTCAAAGGACGAATCCTGCGTGCTTGAGACAAAGCCATTTTACAACATGGTCGCAAAGAAGAAGGTGGGAATGTACCGCCACGAGGGCTTCTGGCACTCGATGGACACTTACAAGGATTACCTGGAATTGAACGATATGTGGGACAAGGGCAATCGCCCCTGGAAGATTTGGGAGTAACGGGGGTTTCCTATGGACTGGAAGGAAAAATCTGTTTTGATAACAGGCGCAAGCGGGATGTTGGGGGGCCACGTAGCGGAACGGCTCGCAAAAAGCGGCGCGAACGTGGTGGCGATCGTGCGCGATGATGTTCCAGGGTGCTATTTCCAGACTGCGGGCGTTGGCAGCAAGGCGTCGGTGGTCCGGGGGAGCGTAGAGGATTATTTCCTTGTTGAGCGCGCGCTCAACGAATATGAGGTGGAGGTGTGCTTCCATCTCGGGGCGCAGACCATCGTGGCAACCGCGAACCGCTCGCCTCTCTCTACCTTCGAATCGAACATAAAGGGGACGTGGAACGTGCTTGAGGCGGCAAGGAATTCCCGCCTCCTGAAAGCCATTGTGGTCGCATCGACCGACAAGGCGTACGGCGAGAGCGACCGGCTCCCCTACACCGAGGAGCATCCTCTCCTTGCTTCGCACCCATATGATGTGTCGAAAGCCTGTGCGGACATGCTCTGCCATTCGTACTTTTCGACATACGGCCTTCCGATAGCGGTCACGCGCTGCGGGAACATCTTCGGGGAGGGCGACCTGAACTTCAACCGCATAGTCCCTGGCACCATCCGCTCAATATTGGAGGGCAGGCGCCCGGCTGTCCGAAGCAACGGAAAGATGGAGCGGGACTACGTGTATGTCCAGGACATTGCGGATGCGAACCTGCTTCTTGCGGGGGCGCTCCTATCCGGCAAAGAGAAGGGCGAAGTGTTCAATTTCAGCTACGGCAAGCCCCAGACCGTGTTCGAGACCATCGAGAAGATAAAACGCGCCATGAAATCCAGCCTTGAGCCAGTCATACTTGACGAAGCCGCAAACGAGATCCAAAAGCAGTACCTGTCGTCAGAGAAAGCGCGAAAGAGGCTTGCCTGGAAACCGCGGTTCGACTTCGAATCCGGCCTCGAACCGACGATAAAATGGTATTCGTCCTACCTCAAGGCGCATTGAAAAATGGAAGGGCGCTGCGGGCGGATTGCGGAGGCTGTGGCTTTGCCCGGGCGTGGACGCGGGATTTGGATTGTGCTGGCATAAACGTGGTTTGATGGCGGAAATAAGCATGGAGGAGCTCGGGCTTAGGGGGTGCCTCGCCATCTCCCCTTTTTCCATTGAGGACGCGCGCGGCGAATTCGTCAAGCATATGGACGCCAAAACCCTGCGCAGCCTCGGCTTTAAGGCAAGCGACATATTCTATTCAGTCAACCGGAAAAACACTGTGCGGGGCCTGCACTACCAGCTCCCTAAGCCCCAGGCAAAAATAGTCTTTTGCCCCCATGGAAGGATTTACGATGTGGCGGTGGACATCAGGAAAGGCTCGCCCACGTTCGGGAAATACGCTTCGGTTGAACTCTCATCGGAAAACAAGCGGGCAATATACATCCCCGCTGGTTTTGCGCACGGCTTTGCCTGCCTCGAGGAAGGCTCGGTCGTGATGTACCTTGCGGACGGCGAATACCGCAAGGATTGCGACTTGGGGATAAGGTTCGACGACCCGGACATAGGGATAGATTGGCCTGTTGACAAGAGGCGCGCGCTTCTGTCGGAACGTGATTCTGGCTTCCCGTTCCTCAAAGGCGCAAAAACGTTCGGAGATGTGTGACTATGGAAAAAAAATCCGAAATGCTCCGGGCGGAAATCCTTGAGAAAGTGAGGAGGTTCCAGCTTGAGCGGGAGCGCGAGGAGCTTGAGGGCGCAAGCGCGGACCGCGTGCCTGTTTCCGGCAAGGTTTTTGACGGGGACGATGTCGCCTCGCTTGTTGATTCCTCGCTTGACTTCTGGCTCACATCCGGCAGGCACACGGACAGCTTCGAGGAAAGCCTCGCAAGATACTTCGGGCTCAAGTTTGCGCTCATGGTGAATTCCGGCTCGTCCGCAAACCTCGTGGCTGTGACTGCGCTGACAAGCGGGCTTTTGGGGAATCGGCGGCTGAAAAGGGGCGACGAAGTCATCACTTCCGCGGTCTCTTTCCCGACAACAATAAACCCGATTTTCCAGAACGGGCTTGTCCCGGTGGTTGTTGACGCCGAGCTTGAGACTTACAACATCGACCCGAAAAAAGTCGAGGAGGCTGTGACTGACAGGACCAAGGCCGTGGTGGTCGCCCACACGCTCGGGAACCCTTTTGACGTTGAGAGAATCTCGAAAATCTGCAAGGAGAGCGGCATGTTCCTGGTGGAGGACTGCTGCGATGCGCTTGGCTCGAAATTGAACGGGCGGATGGTCGGGACGTGGGGGGACTTTGCCACGCTGAGCTTCTACCCGGCGCACCACATAACCACCGGGGAGGGCGGCGCGGTCCTAACCAGCGACCCGCTCCTGAAACGGGCCGCTGAATCCATCCGGGACTGGGGCAGGGACTGCTGGTGCAAGCCGGGCTGCGACAACACCTGCGGCAAGCGGTTCGGCTGGAAAGTAGAGGGGCTTCCTGAGAATTACGATCACAAGTACATCTATTCAAATATCGGCTACAACCTCAAGGCGACCGACATGCAGGCCGCGATAGGGGTTTCGCAGCTCAGGAAGCTGCCCAGCTTCATAGAGGCGAGAAAAAGGAATTTTTGCTCCTATTTTGAATTCTTCAGGAAATACGAGCGCCATTTCGTGATGCCAGAATCATGCCCCGGGGCCGATGCCAGCCATTTCGGCTACCTGGTGAATATCAGGGAAGGCGCGCCATTCAGCAGGAACCAGCTGGTGGTTTACCTTGAGTCAAAGGGGGTCGCGACCCGCATGCTATTCGGGGGAAACATCGTGAGGCAGCCTGCTTACCGCGATGCGGCTTACCGCGTTTATGGGAAGCTTGGGAACGCCGACCACTTCATGAACAACGCGTTCTGGATAGGGGTATACCCCGGGATAGGCGACAAGCAGATGGAGTACGCGAAAAAAACGTTCGCCGACTTTTTGGAAAAATTCTAGAAGTCCGTCTTGTAAAGCCCGCTTCTGTTGATTTTCTTCCCGTCGAGGCATGAGTCGTAGAGCTCAAGCGCGCTCACGCGGGGCTTTTTGAGGACCTTGCTTCGGAAGAGCACGAACGCCTCGTAAAGAAGATGGTAGGGAATAAGCCGCACAAAAAGGCATTTCCTAAGGATGCATAGGAAAAGCCCCTCCGCCCCGGAATATTCCTTCTCGACAGGCACTATCTGCGAAAGCACCCCGCCGATTTAGCGCCCGTAGATTCGCGGATACATGTGCGTCCTTATCCGAAGGAGATGGTTTGGCGCGCTTAGGAGGAAACTTCTCTTGAATGCCCCGTATTCGGATGCGTCAAGGATGCCCCCGTCTTTGCACGCCTTTATTTCGAAGAAATACTTGTTGTAGAACACCCGCGCATCGTCAGCCGGGAAATATACCCCGACGCGCCGCGGCACGTTCTGCCCGGAAGAATCGTTGACCTTGCCCAATATCGCCACGCTGCCCGCGCGCCTGAACGCGAAGAAATAGAACGAGAGCTGGATGAACGTAAGCCCGTAGAGCTTGCCGATGCCCTTGCCAAGAAAGCCAAGATACTCCCTGAAATGCGAATTCCGGATTATTACATAATCTATGTGGGTTATGTTGCGGTTCCTCACCCACCGAAGGGAGAGCGCCTTGTTGAGGAGCTCGCCCCCGCTTAGGCTGGCCTTGGGCACGCTGCTTCGCGCGGGGAAGAGCCCATCGTCATCGAACATCGCAGCTCCAAAGCCGCCGGATTCGAGCAGGCGCACGGCCTGTACGAGGGATTTTTCGCTGTAGAAAAGCTCGTCCCCGGCAAGCTGGAGGAACTCGCCCGACGCCATTGAGAGCGCAAGGATGACGTTGCGGTCGTAGCCAAGGTTTTTTTTGTTGCGCGAATATTTGAGGCGGAGCTTTTTGGAAAACCGGCGCACCGCCCGCCCTGTGCTGCCGGATTCGGAATTGTCGGATATGCAGATTTCGACTTTCCCGGCAAGCCCGTTTCCGGAGATTATCTTATGGTAGTGCGAAAGGCAGTCGCGCATGCATTCCGGGCGATTGTAAGTCGGGATGCATATCGAGAGGACGGTTGGTTTTTCCAGCATGCAATGACCCATCAGCTCCGCGATGCGGAAGCAAAATTCTTAAGCATCCTCTTAGCTTTGCCGGCTTTCGGAGGGTAATCCCCCCTTGTGAAAATCTTCAGGAGCGAAAATGCCGCAACGAGCGGGAAGAGCGGGGCGAAGAGGAGCGTTGCAGCGATGCCTGCCGCAAGGAAGAGCGGGCCGCGGCGCCAGCTGTATGCCGCGCCTTTGTAGATGACCGGCTTGATGAACATCAGGTAGGGGAGGAGGAAACCATAGGCCTCGATGAATTGCGCGCTTGGCAGGAAATAGCGGCCAGGGGCAAAGGCAAGCGCCGCCACTTTTGGCGGGTGCGAGAGCCTGCGCAGGATTTTCTTCAGAATGCCATCGCCGCCCTCCCACTCCTCGAAATAAGCCGCCCGCGCGCCATTCCCCTTCCCGACCTCGAGGGCGAACGCGTCCGCGCCTTCCTTTACGGGCGCATGGGGTATTGCGAAACTGAGGCCTGAATACCGCCTGTCGATGCCCATCAGGAACCCGTCGAGCGTGACAGCAAAAAGCGCGCTGTCCGCGGCAAGGGAATAGGGAACTACGTAGAAATAATTGTAGAAAAGCCTTGCCGCGCAAATGGCGGCCTCCGGAAGATTCGCGCCATGGACCGCGCGGTAAAGCGAGAGGTTGAGTATGGCAAAAGTGGCGCGGTGGTAGTAGAGGTATTTCGCCCCGCCGCTTGCAACCTCGAAGATGGCCATGCTCAGGAAAGGGTGGCTGGTCCGCATGCCGTCCTTTGTGGCAAGAAGCCCCTCTGCCTCGAGGCGGAGCTGGAGGTCGATGTCCTCCGCACCTTTGAAAAGCGGCGCGTACTCGAACCCGATTTTTTCAAAGGCAGACTTCGGAACCGCGCCGTAGCGGTTTATGCAGTAGACCTGCTTGCGCCCCTCCTCGTCCGAAAGCGGGAGGATTGCCTTCCCTTCAGAAAGCGCGGCAGAGGCGAGGCTTGAAATGAGGCGGCCGGATGCCGGAAGGCAGTCAAGGTCGGCGTTTATGACCACGCCGTAGCCGAGCGAGAAGCCGAGAACCTGCCCGACTGAGAAGCTTCCGGAGGAGCCGAGCGGGAAAGCCTCGCGGAAGAACAGGATGTTGGGGGCTTTCGGGATGGAAGGCGGCGGCTCGCCTATGACCAGCACGTCGAACCCGGCGCCTTCCTGCCTCGCCAATGCCGCAAGGTGGGCTGAAAGCAGCGCGGTGTTTTGCCCGGACGGGATGACGAGCGCGATGCTGTTTTTCTTCGCGCCTGAAACGCGGGCAATTAGAGGCGATAGATGCTGTTCGTAGTCGTCCATCAATGCACCAGCCGGCAAATCCGCCACGCGGAGCAGACTTTAATACGTTATTGGCATATAAAACCTTGCGACGGCAATCGCCGTGCGGGAGGCGGGAACTTGGCGCAGATCACGGAATGTCGGGTGTGCGGAAGCGGGAAAATAAGCCGGTTCCTCTCGCTTGGCTCAACGCCCCCTGCAAACAGCTTCGCGCTGCCCGGCCCCGAAGCCGAAGGCGAGCGCGCCTTCCCGCTTGACTTGTATTTCTGCCCGGACTGCGGGCTTGTGCAGCTCGGCTACACGGTGCCGCCCGAGATGCTGTTCAAGAACTATCTTTATTTTTCCTCGACATCCGAAACCCTCAAGTCGCATTTCGCAGGCCTTGCGGAAGAAATCATGGGTAGGTTCGCCCGCGAGGGCGCGCTTGTTGTCGAGATAGGGAGCAACGACGGCGTCCTATTGAGGAATTTCCTTGGCAAGCCCGTGCGGGCGATAGGCTTTGAGCCTGCCGAAAACATCGCCAAGGTCTCGCGCGAGGCGGGCATTACTACAGTATGCGACTTCTTCAACTCAAAAACCGCGAACGGCCTCGCAGCGAAGGAAGGCAAAGCCGCCGTGATAGTGGCGACGAACGTTTTCGCGCACATCGCGGGGCTCCACGACCTGGTGAGGGGGATGGGCGAGCTTTTGGCCAAAGACGGCGCGGCCATTGTCGAATTCCACCACCTGGCAAGCCTCTATTCCCATCTGGAGTTCGACTCCATATACCATGAGCACCTCTGCTACTATTCGCTCGGGCCGATAAAGAAGCTGTTCGGCATGCACGGCATGGAAGTGTTCGGCGTGAAGAAAATACCGATACACGGCGGCTCGCTGCGCGTCTATGCGCAAAAAATCGGCGGCGGAAGGCCGATAGGCCCCGAGGTCGAAGAGATATTCGATGAAGAGAAGCGGCTCGGCCTCTATGACATCGGCACATACCAGGCGTTCGCAGGAAGGATTGCCGGCCTGAAAGCCCGTCTTGTCCCGATGCTTTCGAGGCTCCGGGCGGAAGGAAAGCGCGTCGCAGGCTATGGCGCCCCTGCCAAGTGCACCACGCTTTTGAATTATTTCGGGATAGGCCCCGACCTGGTGGGATACATAGTCGACCGGAGCCAATCCAAGCAGGGCCGGCTGGTCCCGGGGGTGCACATCCCGATATACGGGCCTGGGAAGATGGAGGAAAGGCGGCCGGACTACCTGCTCATACTCGCCTGGAACCTCTGCGATGAGATAGCAAGGCAGCAGGCGGCTTTCAGGCAGTCTGGCGGGAAATTCATCGTCCCTATACCTGAGCCGAAAATAATGTAGGCGGTCTGATGCGGGTTCTTGTGACAGGCGGCAGCGGATTCGTCGGCTACAGGATGTGTGAGGCGCTTGTCTCAAAGGGCCACGAGGTTGACTACACATACCAGTCAAACCCATGCGCAATCGAGGGCGCGGCAGGCTACCCTGTAGACGTTTCGTCGCGCGAGGCGCTCTTTTCCCTCGCGGGAAGGCACTACGACGCGGTGGTGCATGCCGCGGCGCTTGCGAACGTGGACCTGTGCGAAAAAGACCCGGAAGCCGCCCGCAGGCAGAATGTGGACGCCACGAAAAACGCGCTTGACTTTTCAATCTTGGGCGGCGCGAAGCTCGCCTATGTTTCAACTTCGCACGTTTTCCCGCAATCAAAGAGGGCCTACACCGAGGAAGACGCCCCGAGCCTGGAGAGGGCACCGAACGTTTACGGAAGGACGAAGCTCGAAGGAGAGCTTCTCGTGGCTGCGTCACCTTCGCCCCACCTGATACTCCGCATAGACCAGCCATACTACTGGAACATGCCCTGGCAGAAGGAAAACACCGTTACGAGGACGATAAGGAAGCTTGCCGAAGGCTCCAAGGCGATGGAGGTTGCCGACTGGTTCAACTGCCCCACGTTCGTCCCCTCGTTCTGCGAACTCTCGCTGCGGCTTCTTGCCATGGAAAAGGCGAGCGGGATTTTCCACGCGGCCGGGCCCGAATACATTTCGCGCTTCGATTGGGGGAAGCTTGTCGCGCGGGAATTCGGGTTCGGCGAGGAAAACGTGCTGCCGGTTTCCTCAAAAACATTCAACCTGCAGGCTGCGCGGCCGAATGTACGGCTTGACTCGCGCAAGGCATACAAGCTTGCCGGCATTGGCAACGCGGGCCAGAAAGCCGGGCTTGGGCAGATGGCGCGCGAGTGGAAGGCCGGCGCAGGGAAGAAGTGGCGCGATTGCTAATCGGCGCGGTAGCCCGTCCTGTAATATTCGAGCTTGCCTGAAAATTCCGCCTTGCCGTAAATCCCGCGGCAATCCAGGACGCGCGCGGCTCTCATTTTGGAAGAGTAGTCATTTGGTGAAAGTGCCGCGAATTCCTTCCATGCCGTGACCACAATCGCCAAGTCGGCTCCTTCAAGCGCGGATGCGCATGATGGGGAAAGCTCGACGCCCTTTTTGAACATCCCCCCAATATGCGCAAGCGCCTGCGGGTCATAGGCCTTCACCTTCGCGCCTTTTGCCGCAAGGCCGCCTATCACGGCTAGCGCGGGCGAGCCGCGGATGTCGTCGGTTTCGGGCTTGAACGCCACCCCGAGCACCGCGATGGTTTTCCCGCTAAAGCCCCCCACAATCTTTTCTGCCCTTGCGACCACGCCCTCCGCCTGGAGGCGATTGCGCTCGATGGCCTTTTCGACCAGGCCGCCAGGCATTCCCAGGCTTTTTGAGAAGCTTGAAAGCGCCATCAGGTCCTTGGGGAAGCAGCTGCCGCCAAAGCCGCACCCTGGCACGAGATAGCTTGCGATTCCGGGCACAACCTTCGAGCCATCCTTGCCGTATGTGGTTATGCGCCCGTCCATCGCGACTGCAGACATGACCTCGTAGGCGTCAGTCTGCCCTACGCGCTCGCAAATGCCGGCGATTTCGTTGGAAAATGAGATGCACAGCGCGAGGAAGGAATTGTTCGCGTATTTTATCATCTCTGCAGTCCGCGTGTTCGCCTCGACAATCGGGGCGGAGAACCCGGAGGAGAAAAGCGCGCGCAATGCCTTCGCGGTTTCTTCGTCCCAAGAGCCTATGACTATCCTGTCGGGCTCGAGGAAATCCCGCACTGCGCTGCCCTCGCGCAGGAACTCGGGCACCATCGCAAGCCCGAAATCCGCCCCGGCTTTCTTGCCGGACTTCGCCTCGATTATGCTGCGCACTACCCCGTCTGTAGTCCCGGGAAGGACCGTGCTCTTGACCACCACGATGTGCCTGCCTGGTTTTTTCGCCAAAGCGAGCCCGATGGCATCCGCCACCTCGCGTATCGCGGACAGGTCTATGCTACCGTCATCCTTGGGCGGCGTGCCGACGCATATGAACGAGATGTCGGTCTTGAGGACGGCATCCTCTATGCTAGGCGTAAGCGTGAACTTCCCCCTTGCAAGCGCATCCGAGAGCAGCCCTTCGAGCCCCTGCTCGTAAAACGGGCACTTGCCTGCCCTTATGAGAGCAATCTGGCCTGGCCTTTTTTCAACGCCTATGACGCAGTGGCCTTTCGATGCCAGGCCGACTGCAGTAGTCAGCCCCACATAGCCCGTTCCGATAACGCTCAGCTTCATCGATTCACCGGTTCCTCGAATACCATTCCTTCATCCTGCCAAGGCCTTCCTTCATCATGACTTTCGGGGCATAGCCAAGAAGGCGCCTTGCCTTGCCGGTGTCTGGGCAGCGCCGCACCGGGTTGTCTGTCAGGTAATTCTTGTCCTCGCTTGTTTTAAATGCGACCGAGATGCGGTTGCCGAAAAGCGCGCAGACCTCTTTTGCAAGGTCCAGCATGGAAAGCTCCTCCGCGTCGTTGCCGATGTTGAACGGCTCGCCGTTGTGCTCGGAGAAAAGGGCGCGCATGAAGCCTTCGGCCGCGTCTGATATGTATGCGAAGCTGCGGGTTGCCTTGCCGTCGCTTAAAAGCACGATGTCCCTGCCTTCGAACGCGTCGCGGAAAAAGTCCGGCACCACCCTCTTGTCGTCAATCCTCATCCCAGGGCCGTAAACGTTGAAGGGGCGCACTATCTTTACGGGCACGCCCTTGGTCCTCCAGAAGTTGACGCACAGCGTTTCACCGTACCTTTTTGACTCGTCGTAGCACGCGCGCGGGCCGGTGCATGAGACGTTCCCCCTGAAATCTTCCTGAGTCGGTATCCTGTCTGCCGGCGGGTCGCCGTAAATTTCGCTGCTAGAGAAGAAGAGCATGCTTTTCACCTTGTTGCGGCTCGAGAACTCAAGGAGATTCCTGACGCCCCCGACATTCGCATCCATGGTCTCTATCGGGAATTTCCGGTAGAACATGGGCGAGGCTATGCCGGCGCAGTGGATTATGTAGTCAAACCCGAGCCCGGGCGGCAGCGGGTCTGCGGCGCTTTGCGAAAGCTTGTGGAAATAAGGCCTGCCTTCGAGGTGCCTGAGGCGGTTCGGGGTGCCGGTTATGAACGTGTCAAGGCAGTAAATCTCGCACGGCTTTTTCGCCTTTCGCTCGTTCCAGTAGGCGAGCAGGTCGACAAGATAGGCGCCTATGAACCCTGCGCCCCCTGTGATGAGGAAGCGCTGGCCGTCGATTTTTTCAAACAGCTTCCCGTTTGCCTTGGCCATGCCTTCCAGGTCTTTTTTCACAGTTTCATCAAACACAAATATCACCAGTCTGAAGCAAGATGTTCTACGCCATGCCCTTTTCCACTCTCGGATGGGGCGCGCCTGGGCCGGATGGGCCGGCTTTTTTTGGCGCGACGCCATATCTGTTGAAGATTCCTTTGTCCCCGACAAGCTCAAAATACTGCGCCCGGATAAGGGCAAAAAGCGTCCCGGCTGCGGCCCTAAATAGGGCGGACAGGCGGCTTGGGAGGCTTGCCTTCCGTTTCCAGGAATAAAGCAGTGCCTCGTTGCGGCTTTCGTCGAAAACGTGGAAAGAATCGTGGATGAAAAAATCGAAAAGAGGGGAATAGTTCGAGGCTGTGTGGCTGGGGGACCCGAAAACGCATGCCGCAAGCATGCGCGCGGCGTTGCTTGCCGGGGCGTTTGCGGTGTATTTCGCGTAATCCTCAGATATCCCTTTCCCGGATGGCGATATTGACAGCGCGGACCTGGCTCCGGTTCCGCCGGTCTTGGCGAAAATGCGCTTGCGGGCATTTTCCTCAAACAGCGAGAATTCCGGCATCCTGATAGAAGCGAACTCCTGGGTCAGAAGCACGGTGAAGAAAGTCTTCGCCTTCCGCACGAATCCGAGGTGGTTCGAAGTCTGGGGGCTTGCGAACATGCAGACCATCGTCGGGTAGAGGTAAAGGTTGCCCATCGCATCCCCGCCGAAATTCTTGAGGAATGCGTTTTTTGCGGGCGAGCTGTAGCTTTCATAGATTATTCGCGGGATGTAGCGCTCGGATTTCGCCGCCTTGCGAAGGCGGTATTCGAACTCGACATCCTCGTAGCCTATGTACAGCGGAAGCGCGTAGAGGCCCGTCCTTTCAAGAGTGGAAGTGCGCACGAGGCTGAAGACGCAGTTCGACTTCACGGCTTTCGGGTTCGCATAGTCGCAAAACCCTTTTGAGGGGAAGAAATACCCCTTCACCAGGTTGTCTCCATATACGAAATCCGCGCCGCTTTCCTCCGCCGCCTCGAAAAGCGCGCCGAGCACATCCTGGGCGTGCGGCACGCGGTCGACATCGGTGAACAAGTAGTATTTATAGCCCTCGGAAAGCGCGAGAAGCTGCCCGAGATAGACCGCTCCCGCGAAACCCGCATCTATCTTCCGGTTTACCTGGTAAAGCGACAGGCCGGCAGGCTCCACGAACGGATCGTCCCGCGCGAATATTATGGCCACGTCGAAGCGCTTGAAAGCCTGCCCGCGCAGGTAGCGGAGGAGCTTCTCGAGCCTGTAGCTGTCATGGTAGGAAGGGACGATTATGAGCACGTCTCCTTTTCCGCGCCGGTCGTCCCTGAAGCGGAGCGCCATGTCGCTAAATGAAGGCGGCGAGGCGAAGAATCTTGTGAAACCCTCGAATTTTATTTCCAAAAAAACACCGCTTGCATGGCTATTTTCCGCCTTCGCCGCCCCCAACGTAATCCGCATAGGCCCGCGCCGCCCCATCCGCATTAGAAGGGGTTATTGGAAACGGGAAGCTTCCCGCGGCTCTTGCCCCGCTTCGCGCGTCGCAAGCCGCCTGCAGCAGGCGAAGCGGGATGAGCAGGGCTGCGAAAACCGCCCGCAACGCAAGCTCGGCACGGCTGATGGAAAGCACGACTTGCTCCCCGGGAAGGCTTGCGCTTGCGAAAACCGCGAGGCTGGCAAGCGGCAGGAATTTCCCAGGCACAGCCGTTGCGCCGCCTTTGCCGCCCTGCAGGAGGGTTATGGAAAAAAATCTGCTTTTGCCAGGTGGGATTGCCCCAAGCGCGCGGATATCGAACGGCCGGCGCAGGCTCGCCCGAAGCTCCCTGTCGGAAAACAGGTCGGAGAAGAACGAGTGGTAAAGGTACCATGCGAAGTATCTCGCGTAAGCGAGCGGGCCGCGCCTTGCGCAAAACAGGTATGCCTTCATGAGCCCGGCAAGGTAAGGGTAATATTTGCGCCTGTCCGCCATCTTGCAGTAAATGCTGAGCCCTTCTTTCGGGTGCGCCGCAAAGCCCCGGTTGTAAATGAGGAGCTTTCCTTTGCCCTTGAGGCGGAGGAGAAGCTCGTAATCCTCCGCGCCCCGCCAGGTGTAGGGGATTGCGAATCCTGCGCTTGCGAAAACCTCCCGCGGGTAAACGCCCCATTGGTTCGCAACGGCATAGCTTGACGCGGCATCCGGCTTTTTGCCGGGCTCAACTGAAAGGGGCAGCAC
>Ga0116204_1001240_pt1 | contig 14340 bp, 17 predicted proteins | sample LakKivwa52mmetaG_FD_94481 | JGI IMG/M metagenome (GOLD analysis project Ga0116204, IMG submission 94481) | Anoxic lake water microbial communities from Lake Kivu, Rwanda to study Microbial Dark Matter (Phase II) - Lake Kivu water 52m metaG | ecosystem: Environmental > Aquatic > Freshwater > Lake...
TGGCTCTTTGAGAAATCAATTTTCGCAGCAGTCTATGTCGGAAAGAACCTGGAAACCGTTCTAATCTCTCAGATAAACGAGGGGAAGCTGGGCGCGTTTCAAAAGACTGAATCGAAAAACCTCTTCTCAAGCCTTGAGAACAACACGTTCAAGCCAATTGTGACAACGGGGCTAATCCAGCTCGTTTTCAAGAGCCTCGACCCTTCCGTACTTTCTGGAATTGATAGGGCAGGAGTAGAGTTCCCCGGGAGAGCGCTAGTTGACCTCTCAAACGTTGTTCTTCCGCAAAAGGACGGAGAACCTGAGAAGAAATAATCAAAGGGAAAACGGATAGGGAATGAATTTCTCGGCGGGCCCTGACACTGCCAGAACTTGGTTTCTCCCAGGTCCTTCACTCGCAATTGTTATTGGGGCTCCCTTTTCCGCATATTGAAGGGCATTCTGGAACTCCCTCCGGAAAACCCCTATTCTCGCTGAATTAGGATTGCCTTCAGAGCACTCAGGAACAACAAGGCCGTTTCCAAAAAGAACAAGCCCTTTTGCGGGGGACGCGTTCAGGTAAGAATAATTCGCAAGCGCAATTCCGCTTGAAGTTATGTGGTGGTATGCCCAATTCGGAAGCTCCGTACCAAATGCAAGTCGTCCGCCCCCCCCCATACGCAAGGGCAAGGACTCCTGGAGGCCCGCTTTTTCTCGCGGAAATTCTGGCATATTCGTCAAGAGCCAATATTTGGTTTCGCCAGCCCCATTGAGAATCTTGCGTTTGAGAGCTCGTGCTCAATTGACCAGTTGTCAAAACCAGGAGCAACATCAGTTGGTTCCGGGCTTTTTTGGTCCCAATAGCGAAAGCTCCAGGGGTAGGAAGATTCCTCGTAGGGAACTCTTGTAGCTCTTGTGACCATTTGATAGTCGAAAACACGTCCGAATTAAAAATTGTTCGGATTTTTTCCTAGGAAACCTCAAGAGAAAAGCCCTAGAAAAGACTTAAAAACCTCTGAAAAATCCCGATTAACGCAATGGAAAAATCCGGAGTAATTGTCAATTACAGGGGCTCATACAAAACGAAGAGAAAGCCGAACCAGATGGTTGTAATGCCTGTCGGCGCAAAGAGTAAAGACGACTCTAAAGAACTGATTGGCGCAAGAGTCACCTGGACGAACGGGAAAACATCAATTACAGGGACCGCAACACACTCCCACGGGGCAAAGGGCGCTCTTCGGGTGCGTTTTGACAAGGGTCTTCCCGGGGAATCTATCGGGAACCAGGTTGTAATAAAGAAGTAAAGTTACGACAAGTTTTAGAAAATTCAAGGGAACGGCAGTTCTATTTCTTCTTTCCAGGAAGATTGAACGGGCCTATTGAGTGCGTTGAGGAAGATGAGAGGGCGGACTGCTTTTTTAGTTCCTCCGCTTGGGGATGGGGCCTGTTCGAATCGAGCTCCTTTGCGCTCTTGCTGGGGAAACCAGGAGCGGACATTTTGGCTGGAAGGGGTGCCGGAGCGGGCGAGTGCGCTTTTTCCGGATGGGCATGTTTGACCTCGGACGCAGACTTTACTTCAGTTCGGCCCTCGGGTTTCCCTTCGGGTCTCCCTTCGGATTTCCCTTCGGATTTCCCTTCAAACACGGCTATCAGCCGCTCAAGAGCCCCCAAGTCAGTATGCCTTATTTCAGAGAGCTTCGAGGCAAGATCAGGGTTCTTCAGGGAATGGAGAGCCCAATTCGCGAAATCATTCTTCTTTGCAGTCAGATGATGGGAAACAACCTCTTTTGGGGCTTTTCTAAGAGCATATACCATTTCAAGAGCTGTCGTCACTTTTGCGACCGGTTGGAAATCGGCTTTATTGAGCCAAAAAACGTCTGCCATTGTGTCTTGTCACCCTACCAAGTAACTTTTTGAAGCGGTTGTTTATAGTTTTTTTGCAAAACCGGGGATGAGAAAACCTCTTCCGGCAAAAAACACTTTATACTTGTAAAGCATTCCCGTGTAAAAATGGCTCCTGATTTTGTCTTTGAAATATCATCTGAAGCTGGCCGGAAAGTCGGCGGAATATATACAGTTCTCAAAACGAAATCGGCCAGCGCAATAGGGAAATTCGGAATTGACAACTATTTCCTTTTCGGGCGGTATGACCCCGTTTCCGCAAAGGACGAATTCCAAGAGGAGTTCCCCGTTCCGGAAGATTTCGCAAAGGTTTTCAGTTCTCTTGAGAAGGAGCATTCAATAAAATGCAGGCTCGGAAAATGGACGAACGGGAACGGGGCAAAGCTAATTCTTGTTGATCCTTGGGAATTCGGGAAAAGGCAGGAGAGCGTCCCGTATGGCAAGGAAAAGGACCTCAAAATAAACTCAATCAAGCACGACCTCTGGAAGGACTGGAGAATTGACTCGATTTTCATGTCGGGGGATTTTAACGAAAACGTCATCTGGTCGACTGCCGTCGGGGTGACAATTGAGGCTCTTCTGACATTTGAGGGGACCCGTTTCCGCGGAAAGAGGGTTTCTTGCCATTTCCATGAGTGGATTTCTGGAGCGGGCCTCCTTTATCTCCGTTCGAGAAAAGTCCCGACAGGAACCGTTTTCACAACGCATGCGACAGTTCTTGGGCGGAGCAAGACGACCTTCGGCGAGAACCTCTCAAGAGTCGTGGAAGACGGGCTTGCAACTGGAAAAACAGCGCAGCCGGACGAAGCGTACAGGTTCAAGCTAGAAGGCAAGCACTTTTTGGAGGTTGCGTGCGCGAAAAACGCCCATGCATTCACAACCGTTAGCGAAACTGTGGGAAGGGAGGTCGAATACATTCTCGGAAAGAGGCCGGATGTGATAACCTTAAACGGGATTTCCCTCTCAAAGGGCGAGATTTCCCGGGAGAAGCGGGCGCCCAAGCGGGAGGAAATAGAGAACCTCGTTCATGCAATGTTTCTCCAGGGAGAGGAGGTTCCGAGAACGGACAACGCCCTGTTCATATACCTCACAGCCAGATACGAGTTCGAGAACAAGGGAATTGACTATTTTATCTCGGCTGCGGGAAAGCTCCTGAAAAAGAAGCTTCCAAAGGAGCTCTATTTCCTCATCTTCGTCCCTTCAAACATTTCCGGCCCTAATAAGGAAATCCTCCTGAATCTCGGGATTGTCGACAGGATGAGGGAGAATGCGGAAGAAGTTTCCGGGAAAAAACTCCCCTTGAACGAAATCCTGAAACTGGCCGAGAGCGACAAGGCGTTCAGGGAAATAGGCGCGCTACGGAAAAACATGGTCAATTTCGGGAACGCGAAAAACTCGGCGTTCGACCTGAACTATTCCGGAGACGCAATACTCTCGAGAATCTCGTCTGAGGGCCTCTCGAACGGCAAGAGGACACGAGTCAAGATAATATTCTATCCCACATATCTCAAGCCGGGGGACGGGCTCCTCAACCTCGAATATGACGAGGTAATGGCCGGATGCGACATCGGGGTCTTCCCCTCAAGATACGAGCCCTTCGGCTACACGCCAGTTGAGGCCGCAGTCTCCGGGAACGCCTCAATAACAACCGACTATTCCGGATTCGGAAAGTTCATTGCAACTAGGTTCGGAAAGCCGTTGTCCGGAAAGGTTCCCGGAGTGAGCGTTGTAGAGACTCTTGGGAGGACTGACGAGCAGATTTCTGCGGAAATAGCTTCAATTTTGGAGACGCTTGCCAATCTTTCGGAGGAAGATCTCGAGAATGTGAAGGCGAACGCCTTGGAAATGATAAAGGCGCTCGACTGGGAAATCCAGATAGGGAATTACGTCTCCGCGTACGAAATTGCGTGCGAGAGGGCTGAAAAGGAATTCGGAAAATGCTAGACAAGTCAATCTGCCACTTGATTCCTTGCGAGGGAAAGTTCTATTTCAGGTTCAACAACGGCGGATTCGGCTCCAAATGGATGGGCCTATGGGACTGCTCCGACAAACTGCTTGATTACTGGGCGTTCAAATGCGGAGATGTCTGGCTTTCCCCCGGAAACTTTTCCGGATTCTCGGGCAATCTCAGCGACAACAGAGCCAACTTTTCCCATTTCGGCGGGGACTTTTCGGAATATTCCCATATTGAAAGGAAAGAAGGCCGGCTTTTTTTCAGGGCTCTCGCAACCTCAAAGAGGCAGAAAGCTCCTTGGGAAATAGAACTCGGAATCAACTTGAGGGGGGCTTCTGATAACAGGACGGATTGCCCGGGAAAATTCGCTTCCCTCGAGGGAGGAGTTCTAAGGGTAGAATCCCCGTCCAACGAAAGGAAGATTGAAATATCGGGCTTGTCAGGATTTTCAATTTCAGAGAGCTTTGAGAAAACCCATTCCCCAGGGGAGGTCTCTGAACGGTTGGGGTGGAAATATTTCAACGAGAGCCCCCAAAACTGCCTTGTAATAAGGCTGAAAGGGGCTTTCCCGGAAAGGGAATGCGGTTTTTCAATAAGCCTGGGCCAGTCCCTCCTTCCGGGAACGGGAAACCCCCCTAAAATACAGTATTTCGGAATGGGAAATGTTGGAGAACTTGGAAATTCGGCAATTTCGGCAGCGAGGGGTTTTTCCTCGGACAGGGGATATTTTGCGGGCTTTCCCTATTTCACAGAGTTCTGGACAAGGGATGCCTGCATCTCTATTCCTGCGCTTTCAAGGGCGGGGGAATATTCCCTTGCAGAAGATTTCCTGAAAAAAATCGGCGAATCCCAAAGGAATGACGGATGTATCCCGAACTTTGTGGGGAAAACTGACTATTCCGGCGCGGACACGACACCGCTTTTCATTCTCGCCTCGATTGATTTTTGGAAATGGTCCGGAGGAAGAGAAATTGACCTCGGGCGAATTTCAAAGGCGTGCGAGTTCTTCGGAAAAACTGATGTCGATTCCGACGGATTCTCGGAAACTGACCGAGGATCTTGCTTTGACCCCCTTCTCCACTGGACAACGTGGATGGATTCGATTGAGCGGAGCGGAAGGGCAATTGAAATCCAGTTCCTGTGGGGGGAAGCGTTGAGGCAGGGAGGAATTCTTCTCAGGGACAATTCCCTCGAATCGAAAGGAAGGGCGCTCATTGAAAGGGCTTTTGAAAAGTTCAGGGATCCCGAAAAGGGGATTTTCCTCGACACTCTTGGGGGGTTCAGCGAGAACATCCGTTCATCAAACATCCTCTTTGGCCTTGCTTTTTCAGAAATACCGGAAAAGGAAAGGGATGCTTGCTTGGACGCGCTAGACACCCTAGAGTCGGAGGAATTTTCAACTTCTTGGGGAATAAGGACTGCCTCAAGAAGAAACGGTAATTTCAACGGTTCCGGCTATCACACGGGGGCGGTCTGGAACCTGACAACGGCCCTCATGTCCCTCTCCGAGTTCAGGCTTGGCCGGGACCGGAAGGGCAAGGAGTATTTGAAAATCCTTTCAGGGAATCTCGGAAAAAGGTGCTTTGCATCGCTAGATGAGCTCTATGACGGGGAAGGGAATCCGCAGGGGGCCGTAGCCCAATCGTGGAGCTCTTCAATTGTCCCAAGGATATTTGACGACTGCGTGTTCGGAATAACGCCGGACCCGGAGAGGGGGGAAATATCGTTCTCTCCGAGGAACGGGGAATTCGGCGAAATAGAGAGGGTTGGAAAAATAGCGGGAAGGTCCTGCCATCTGAAAATAAGTTCGGACGGAGGAGTTCTCGTTGACGGCAGGAAACTGCCAGAAAGAAGAATAGAGATTTAAAGCTGAAACTGGCCTGTCTTTTCAAATGGTCTCAATTTCCCTCGAGTTCGAAGTCCACCAGCCAAGAAGGACGGTTTTCCTCTCCCCAGGAAAGCTCCTGCCTTCGGGGAGGATAACTCCAGACAGGCTGGAATCGGTCTACTTTGACTCGGAAACGAACCGAAAAATTTTCAGGAAAGTGGCTGACAAGTGCTATCTCCCGGCGACTTTTATTCTCCTGAAGGAGGCTGACCGTCTCAAGGGAAGGTTCAAGATGGCGTTCTCCCTAACAGGAACGTTCATTGAGCAGGCGGAGGAATATGCCCCTGAGGTCTTGGAGAACTTTCGGCACCTCTCTGAGACCGGCGCGGTCGAGTTCATTGACGAAACCTATTATCATTCCCTCTCAAGCCTCTTTGGGGACAATAGGGAAGAATTCGTCGACCAGATAAGGGAGCATAGGGGCAAGATGATGGACTTGTTCGGGCAGAGCCCGAAAATTTTCAGGAACACTGAATTCATTTTCAACAACGCAATTGCAAAGACTGTCGCCGGCCTCGGATACAAGGGGATTTACACTGAGGGGATTGACTGGATTCTCCACGGCTGGAAGAGCCCTAACCACCTCTATTCGGTCAAAGACGCCCCCGGAATAATGGCGCTCCTCAGAAACTACCGCCTCTCAGACGACATTGGATACCGGTTCTCCGCCAGGTGGTGGAACGAGTGGCCCCTAACAGCCGAGAAATATGCGGCCTGGCTCTCGGAAACAACTGGGGATTTCGCGAACATCTGCATTGATTTCGAGACATTCGGCGAGCACCAGTGGAAGGACACCGGGATATTCTCCTTCGTTGAAAATCTTCCGGAAAAAATCCTGGACTATCCCCAGCTCTCGTTTGCGAAACCGAGCGAACTGGTTGAGAGGTTCAAACCCGTAGGGGAGATTGATGTCTTTGAATATTCGACAATCTCATGGGCTGACCTTGAGAGGGACACTTCAGCCTGGCTAGGCAACAGGATGCAGCAGATTGCGTTCGAGGAGATCAAGGGCATTGGCGAGCTCGTCAAAAAGACCGGCAGGCCTGAACACAGGCGCATCTGGAAGCTTCTCCAGACGAGCGACCACTATTACTACATGTGCACGAAATGGCTCGGGGACGGGGACGTCCATTCGTATTTTGCCCACATAAAGAACCCGTACGAGGCATATGCGAGCTTCATCTCAATTCTCTCCGATTTCAAGGCCAGGCTCGCTTCAGAACTTGTTGGAGACGCCTGAAAGTGTCCTTGGGAAGAATAGAGACAATAGGAACAGTCTCCAAAAGCAAGGAAATTTTCATCCCAGGGGAGACTTGCAAAGGGGAAATAACAATACGAGGAAAATACCTCCCTTGCCTCAAAGGGCTTTCTGAATTCTCCCACATACTGGTGATTTTCTCCTTCAGCCGTCCGCTCCCCACAAAGCTTGAAGTGAATCCAATGAGGAATCCGAAACTCCCGAAAATCGGCGTCTTTGCAACCCGCTCCCCCTACCGCCCGACCAAATTGGGAGTCTCGACGCTTAGGCTCTTGGAAATTGAGGGAAATATCCTAAAAGTCTCGGGCCTCGACGCCCTCCCAGGAACGCCAATTCTCGATATCAAGCCCTACATACCGTCAAGGGATTCCCCGAAAATGGCAAAAGTTCCCGCCTGGATAAGAAAGGAGCTTGCTGAAAACGGGGAGACGCGCGTCAGGTAGAGGGTTTGTCCGCATCCATCCGGGAATAGAGCTTCTTTAACTTCTCCTGAAGAGCGGTTTCAAGGTCAATTCCGAAATCCTCGGCAATTAGCGCCGCCGCGAAAATGACATCCGCCACCTCCTCCCCAACGGACCCGGCAGCCTTCTCTTTTCTCTGAAACCCTTGCTCTTTCAATATCTGTTCAGAGAGTTCCCCGACTTCCTCAGAGAGCTTCACCCCTTGGGCAAGGGCAAGCCTCCGGGAATCGGAGAGCTCGGGCCACTTTTCCCTGAAATGATTGTTCTGCAATTTCGCAAACTTTTGGATTTCTGATATTTCCATTGGGGAATGGAGATTCTTGCCGGTTAAATCCGTTTCCTTATCTCCGAAATTCTTCCGACAGAGAGCCAGGCCGCCATGTTTCCAAACCCCCTCTTGTCAATTTCAAAACTGGGGCAAGGCAGGGGATTATCAAGATAAATCAGTATTGCGAATCTTTTCCCCTTGGCGAAACTGTATAGCGCGTCTTCAGAGGAGGAACCTATTTCCCTGAAATATTTCCGCGAGAGCTCCCGGATTTTTCCGTCATCGAGATTCTCAAACTCCACGACCCGGCCCGCTTTCGCGACAACCGAGACCGGTTCCCCGGAATTCTTAAAGTATATCCTCTCCCCCTCCCTTATTTTTCCGAAAGGCGCCCTCTTTTGGGAGTACCACCTGGATTCAATTGTCTTTTCCCCCGAGAGGATTTTGGGGAGAAGGCCGAATGACTTTTTCATTATCGCGACGTGCTCCATAATTCACTTCCGGTTGCGTTTTCCCGTCGCAACAGACCTCCCTCTTGTCGGCCTCCTTTTGGGAAACAGCCCCTTTCGCTCCATCAAAAGATAGGGATAGCCCCGCGGGCTCTCCGAATATTCGGTTATCCCGATTTCCCGGGAAATTTCCCACACTTTCCGAAGGGTTTTTTCCGGAGAGCCGAAGCTTTTCTCGGCCTCTATTTCAATAAAAGTCCCCAATCCCTCGACAGAGTCCAAGGAAACTGTGAATCCCCTGAACGAATAATTCCGCCGAATTTTTTTGACCGTGACTAGCTTTTTCATTCCCAGGGAGGCCAATATTCTCTCGAGCTTTTCCGGGTTCTTGACATCCGTTTCGAACTCTGCGCAATGGGTGTTTCTCGGGGAATTCTCCGGATACCAGTGCTTGTAGTTGACAATTGCATTCTTTCCCCGCCGCCTTATTGATAGCCATTCGAACGGGTATTTCGGGGAGAGGAAATCCTTTGAAGGGTGGTTGTAATAAGTGTCCGCTTGCCTGGTTTCCGAGATGAATTTTCCGTTCTTCTCAAGGAACCTCTTTACTGAGAGGAAACCCGCTCTCTTGACCTCGAGCTGTATCTCAACTTCAGTGTCCGAATACGCCATTTCTCAGCAAATCTCCCTTGCAAGTTTTTTCAGGCAGGCCTTGACGGGAGAAAGCCGGTCCCTAAGGGAGGGGTTTTCCCCGAAAGTCTCGTTAAAGCCCCTTGGGATGAAAATCGGGTCCCATCCAAAACCCCTCTTTCCCCGGGGGCTTTCCGGCAAATTCCCTTTGAGGCTCGCTGAAAATGAAACGGGCTTTCTGCCCGGCTCCCTGTATGCAAGAGCGCATTCCCAGGAGACCCTACGATCCTTTTTTCCAGCCATTAGTCTGGAAATCCCGTCAACCCCTATCCGGTCAATTGAGAATGCTGTGTTAACCCCGGGAAAGCCGTTCAGGGCCGGAATGAAAAGCCCGACATCTGTTGAGAAAACCGGTTTATTGAATTTCTCCGAGAGCCAGACCGCCTTGTCGAGGGCAATTGTCCGAAGAGTCTCGTCCCGCTTCACTTCGGGGTGGCTTGCCTTGAGAATCTTTATTTCCAGGGGAAGGGCCAGATCCCTTGCAAAATTGTTCAGGGAGAGTATTTTTCCCGGGTTTGAAGTTGCGAAATAGACAAGTTTCCTCTCAGGCATCCGTAAAATTCCAGATGTCCCCTTTTATTGGCTTTCCATCCCGGAAATTGCCCTCCAGTCCAGAAATTCGCATCCGAGAGGGGGCGGGCTTGCTTTCGCCCCAATAGGCGAAAAAACCTTTATAAACGGTCAAAAAGGTGTTTTGGCACAATGGCTGGAGACGGAAAAAAGGCGAAAAAGCCCCACAAATATGTTCCCAAATACAAGTTCTACAAGGTCTCGGGAGACTCTGCCGAGCGGACTCTCAAGAGCTGTCCCAGGTGCGGTCCTGCGACATTCATGGCAAAACACAAGGACAGGGAATACTGCGGAAGGTGCCATTATACCGTTTTTGCCGACAAGGCGAAGAACGAAAGCAAGTAGTCTAGATGGACAAAAGGGCCGGTCTTTTCGGCCAGCATCTGATAATTGAGGGCGAGGTAGCAAGGCTTCTAGTAAGGAAAGCGAGGATAAACAAAGGGGAGTCTGTTCTTGAAATCGGAGCGGGCGAAGGAACAATAACCGGGCGGCTCTGCGAGAAGGCCAAAGTTGTGACTGCCTTTGAAATTGACGAGCGGTTCAGGGGAGCCCTTGAAAAGGACAAGCCGGAAAATTTGGAACTGGTTTTCGGGGATGCGCTTAAAATCCTGAAGAGAACGGAGAAAAGGTTCGACAAACTGGTTTCGAATCCCCCGTTCGATTCAGTTTCGTCAATTTTCTCTCTGGCAATCGGACTTGGGGTTTCGGGGGGCGCTATAATTGTCCCCTTGACCTTTGCCAAGAAAACAATTGAAGAAGGGGTTTTCTTCAAGGCATTCTATTCAGAAATAGAGACGGAAGAAATTCCCGCAAGCGCGTTTTCCCCTCCTCCAGACACAAGGACCGTGATTCTATCGTTTAGGAAAAGTGAGGCGCCCTCTGAGAAGGAGAAAATTGCGAGGGAACTCTTTTTCCAGAAAGACAAGGCTCTGAAGAACTCCCTCCGGGAGGCGCTAGTCAGAGTCAAGGGGATCTCCAAGAGAGAGGCAAAGGAGAAGGTTTCCGCCCTCGGAATTGAAAGCGCGCTCCTGGAAGAAATTACAGGAAGGATTCCTGAAAAGCAAGTGTCAGGGGCAATTGAAAAAGCGCATTCAGCCTGAACAATTGTTAAAAACCGACAAGCATTATTCCCCGAATGGCGAAAATCCTCGGGGTTGAGAGCACTGCGCACACCCTCGGGATTGCGGTCTTTGACTCTGAGAAAGATTCAGTTCTTTCGAATGAAAAGGACACTTTCATACCTCCCTTGGGTTCGGGAATGATTCCAAAGGATGTGGCGGACCATCATTCCCAAAAATGCGGGGATATTTTGGGAAGGGTTTTCTCGAAGGTTTCTCCAAAGGAAATCGACTATGTTGCCTATTCAAGGGGCCCGGGACTTGCCCCTGCCCTGAGGGTTGGTCTTTCAATAACGCGGACGCTTTCAATAGGACTCGGAAAGCCGATAATTCCAGTAAACCATCCAGTAGCCCATATTGAGGTCGGGAAATGGGCAACGAACTCAAGGGATCCGGCAGTCCTCTATGTTTCGGGCGGAAACACCCAAGTAATTGCTCTCGCCGAAGGGAAATACCGGGTTTTCGGGGAGACTTTGGACATTCCGATAGGGAATGCCTTGGACGTTTTCGCAAGGGACCAGGGCCTTCCTTTTCCGGGAGGGCCTGAAATCGAGCGCCTTGCCGAAAATGGCCGGAAATTAATAGAACTTCCCTATGTTGTAAAGGGAATGGATCTCTCCTACTCTGGTCTTTTGACAAACTGCAAAAGGCTCGCCCAATCGAAAAAACATTCGCTTGAGGACATTTGCTTTTCGTTCCAGGAGCACTGCTTTGCAATGCTAGTCGAGGTAACCGAGAGGGCGGTTGCGCACACCGGAAAAGACGAGGTCCTGATAACTGGGGGGGTCGCAGCTAACAGACGGCTCGCCGAAATGCTTGAGATAATGTGCAAAGAGAGGGGCGCCAAATTCAGGATTGTGCCAATGGAATATGCCGGGGACAACGGGGCAATGATTGCAGTGACAGGAGCAATTATGAGAAAGAGGACAATTTCCCCGGACGCGGCGGGAATCCTTCCCTATCAGAGGGCTGACGAGGTTGATGTATACTGGTAGATTTCAATGGGCAATTTGCCGAGGAAGTCCGGCAAAGCGGGGCTGACGAGGTTGATGTATACTGGTAGCCTTTCAAAGGGCAATTTTCTTAGCAAGTCTGGAGTCCCGAGGGGACGGAATGGCTGACGAAGTTGATTTGTATTGGTGAGGAAAGGGGGACTGCCGTGGCAAAAGGCTCTTGATTTCCTCAGGAAAGCAATTCCAATTTTCCACGCAAGCCTTCTTGAACTCTTCGCTTTCGATTCCCAGAGCCCCTTGGGATTTCTCATACATTCAATCCCTTCCATTCTGATACTTGGAGCCCTTGCGCTATCTTGGAAAGACCCTTTGAGGGGAGGAATAAGCTTCCTTCTCCTGGGAATTCTCGGCGCAGTCTTCTTCGGAGCGTGGGAAAATATTGCAGTCTTCTCCCTCGTCAGCCTGCCCCTATTCCTCTCAGCAGGTCTCTGCCTTGTTGGAAGAAAACTAGGAAAGGCTCCTTGAAGCCACCTTTTCTAATATCTCCTTTTCAAAATCCTCAAGGGAAACCGAGTTTCTCACTTTTCCGTCCCTAGTACGGACAGTTATTTTCCCGCTCTCCGCTTCCTTGTCGCCAATCACAAGCATATAGGGAATTTTCTGCATCTGGGCTTCCCTGATTTTGTATTCCAAAGTCGACTGGTCCTTGTCAACGGAGGTGCGTATTTTCAGGGCTTCGAGCTTCTGGGAGATTTCCTCAGCCAAAGGAGCGTGCCTGTCTGCAATCGGAAGAATTCTAGCCTGCTCTGGAGAGAGCCATACCGGGAACGCTCCCGCAAAATGCTCAGTAATCACACCAATGAACCGCTCAAGGGATCCGTACACTACCCTGTGAATCATAACGGGTCTCTTTGTGTTCGAGCCGTCCTCATCAACATAAGTCAGGTTGAACCTCTCCGGCAAGTTCATGTCAACTTGGATTGTCCCGCACTGCCATTCCCGTCCCAACGAATCCTTTAGTCGGATGTCGATTTTCGGCCCGTAGAAGGCTCCGTCCCCCTCGTTTATTTTATAGGGAATTTTCATTTCATCAAGGGCATCCTTCAGGGCAGTTGTCGATTTCTCCCAGAGCTCTTCAGCGCCCATTGACTTTTCGGGCCGTGTCGAGACAACGACCGAATAGTCGAATCCGAACTTTTTGTAAATGCGGTCGGCTAGGGACATCACTTCCTTTATCTGGTCTTTCAGCTGGTCAATTCTCATGAAAATGTGGGCATCGTCCTGGTTGAAGTAGCGGACGCGGAAGAGGCCGGAGAGCGCTCCCGATATCTCATGCCTGTGGACAAGGCCAATTTCCCCCATTTTCAGCGGGAACTCCTTGTAGGAATGGCTCCCTTCCCGGTAGACAAGAATTCCCCCGGGGCAATTCATCGGCTTGATTGCCTGCTCAATATCGTCTATTTTCAGGGTGTACATGTTCTCCCGGTAATTCTCCCAGTGGCCGGAAGTAACCCAAAGGTCCTTGTTCAAAACTATGGGAGTTATTATTTCCTTGTATCCGAGCTTTCTGTGCTCCTCTCTCCAATAGTCAAGGAGGCAGTTTCTGAGAAGCGTCCCCTTGGGAAGCCAAAAGCTCATCCCTGGAGCGAACTCTGAAAAGGTGAAGAGATCGAGTTCTTTACCGAGTTTCCTGTGGTCGCGCTTCTTCGCCTCCTCAATTCTCCAGAGATAGTCGTCAAGCATTTTCTTCTCGGGGTAGGAGACGCCGTAGATTCTCTGGAGCATTCTCTTCGAGGAATCCCCGCGCCAGTATGCGCCTGAAGTGAGCGTCAGCTTGAACGCTTTTATTTTGCCGGTTGATGGAACGTGAGGGCCCCGGCAGAGGTCCATGAAAACCGCGTTCCCTATCTCATAGAAAGTTATTTCCTCCCCCTCGGGAAGCTCTCCAATCATTTCCTCCTTGTAGATCTCTCCCGCAGCAAGTTCAAGTGCCTTCTCTTTCGTAACAGACCATTTCTTGAAAGGCAAATCCTCGGCAACAATTTTCTTCATTTCCGCCTCGATTTTCCCGAGGTCCTCAGGGGTGAACGGGCGCTCGACATCGAAATCGTAATAGAAGCCTTCCTCAATTGAGGGGCCTATTGCGAACTTGGCCTTTGGAAAAAGGCGCCTGACCGCTGCCGCAAGAATGTGGGCGGAAGAGTGCCAATAGACGGATTTTCCCTCGGGGGAATCGAACTTGAAGAGCTGAAAAGACGAGTCCGCGTCAATTTTCGAGGAGAGATCGACCAACTTGCCGTTTACCTTCGCTGCAAGGGATGCGCGCATAAGGCCCTCGGAAATCGATTTCGCGACATCCTGGGCAGAGACTCCTGAGGGGAATTCCCTGACGTTTCCGTCCGGAAAAGTTATTTTCACCATTTCAGGAGCCTCCCAAAAAATCCGCTATAAAACGCTTTTCCCGCGAGCCTTCCCAATACAGCCTTATTATTCGCCATTTCAAATCCATCTCGTCTAATAGAACAAAGGCAGGAAGTCTCAGAATCCGCGTGTTTCAAAGCCAACTGGCGAACCTGCCAATCAGCCTTCACCTGCCATCATTTCGGGGGATTTTCCGGACAAATTGCTTATTAAGGTTTCTTTTTTAAAGCCGGAAAACGGACAGAGGGGAGCAACCCCTTTCTCTTAGCACGGGGCGATGGTCTAGCTTGGTATGATGCCAGCTTCGGGGGTTGGAGGTCGGGGGTTCAAATCCCTCTCGCCCCACTCGCCAATATTATTGCGCGTTATTTTACGCGAGTGTGGGCGATAGATTTCGGCTGATTTCCGATGCCTCAACCTCTCGCCCCA
>Ga0116204_1001245_pt1 | contig 14323 bp, 4 predicted proteins | sample LakKivwa52mmetaG_FD_94481 | JGI IMG/M metagenome (GOLD analysis project Ga0116204, IMG submission 94481) | Anoxic lake water microbial communities from Lake Kivu, Rwanda to study Microbial Dark Matter (Phase II) - Lake Kivu water 52m metaG | ecosystem: Environmental > Aquatic > Freshwater > Lake ...
GATGAAATGCCTCCTGCTTCTGCTTTTTATAATTTCTCTACCCCTCAAGGGTGAAAATTTTTTCACTTCCTGTCGTTTCCACTATGGTGCCGGGGGTGGCCGCACAGCCGAGGAACTTAAAGAAATTGATTATATAACTACCTGGGCAGGCTGGAGTGAAGATTTTCAACTGGGTGGATATTTTTCGGATTGTAAAAAAAACAACAAAACTCCAGTTATCATGGCCTATATAGTTGCCTTTACAATAAAACGAGATTTAAAGGTAGCCGATTGCAATATGGGTACCCCCAATCTCTGCCAAAAGGGCGCCGATTATATCCGTAAAAACAAGGAGAGATTACTCAAACAGTACGCAAAATATGCCAAAGGCGCAGCAGCCTCTTTCGGCACCCAAGAGCCCATGATTTGGCTGCTTGAACCAGACTGGATACAATACGCTGAAGAGGGGCAAGAGGGTGGCCCTATCAGTCACGAAGAAATGGGTCAATTTACCAACCAGATTATTGATACCATTCTTGCTTATACCCCCAATTCACTCCTGTCCGTAGATATTTCACCCTGGAAAAAAATGAGCTTCTATACTTCCTGGTATGGAAAAATGGACATGAAAAAAATATCCTTTATTAATACATCAGGCGGTTCAGCCAACGCCGATAATGTTTTCATCCGTGAAAGTAGTGCCGATGATTACCCCAAATGGGAAACTGTTTATAAAACCTGGGGTAAACCTCTCATTGCGGATGTGGGTTATGGTGTAGGTGGTGCCGCCACTGGTTATGATCTCCTCTGGATGAAAAGTGAAAATTTAAGCAAGCGCATCCCTGAAGGAGTTTTAGCCGTTACCCAGGCTAACCCAGGCCCTTCCTTTGCCGCTGACATCCAATCCATCCGTTCCAAGCTACCCACTCCACCGACTTGCCCTGGAATGCAAGTACGCGCCTATGCTGGTACGGATAAAATCTTTACCTTGCCTGCCAACCAGAGCACACTTACATTCACCTTGGACGGCTCAGCCAGCACAAGTCCACTGGGGTCCATCAGTAACTATACATGGATCTATAATAATAAAACTATAGGCAATCAAGCGATCCTTGAATATACCCTGGGAAGCGGTAACCACCTTTTCTCCTTGATTGTAACAGATAGTAAAAACAAAAGTGATACCGATGAGGTTGTAATCAGTATAGCCAACTACACCACAAGCAAATTTAAGAATCGCTGGCAGCAGAACATACTTTCAGAGCAAAATGGAAAAGCTATTTATGTTCCAGAAGCAACTTCCCGTGCACAGGAATGGTTACTCATAAACCGGGGAACCAATACCTACGAAATTAAAAATTCCAACACCAATAACTATCTAAACACAAGTGGTGCAACAGAAACAGTATTGAGCTCTCCTAAAACTGCAGATAGTTTGGCATTTTTATGGAAGCTCCACCCCACCCCCGATGGTTATCTCCGTATAGAGAGCATTCAAAAAAGCAATTTCTATATGCACATAGAAAATCAAACCGGAAAAATTCAACTGGGTAAGATTGCAGAGGGCTGGCAGAGTGCCCAGTGGGATGCTTTTGAAATCCCGTATTTTGATAACTCACCCATATACAAAACAAATGCCCGAAAAAATCCCTTCCAGTTTAGTACAGCTGGACTTTTCAAACCTGACCCCGGCTTGCACCGCAAAATCAACTTAACCCTTTTAAGGTCGGATGGTAAAAAGATCATATCCCTGGATACCCAGGAACCTGTTAACATCAAACAAGCACTTGCCCTATCTGAATCTGGACTCTATATATATAGGGTAACAGACCGCAACTACATTTTTACCGGAAAAATATATATAGAATAAGAAAATTAACCCTTCTCAAAAACTTTTTTTCAATTGGGTTATATTGTCTTGAAAAACTCTAAAATAGCTCCTCGGCCATCGATTTACATTATTCACCTAGCGAGGAAGAGTAGCAAGCAGATTTTCAACCTTTGGGAGTAACTTGTGTTAAACCTAACGAGTAACTCAACTCTATTTTTTAGAGCTTATCCAGACTTTTTTATGGAGCACCTTATTTTTACCTACTTTGAGTTGAAGAATGGTCATTCCGTTTAAACTATTCATTATTTTAAGGGCATCTGGTGAAAAACCATCATGCTGACCCCATATATATTCATGACGACCAGGAGGAAGAGATGTGCTAACCAGGTTCGCCAGCTTACGGCCTTTTAAATCGTAAAGACTCAAAGTGACTGGAATAAGATCTGGCCATTCTTTTCCTGGAGGAAGTGAGAGAGTAAATCGTGTACCTCTTTGAAGTCGGCCACCCTTCAACGCAATTCCCAATATATACATCTGAGTTAAATAATGAAGGCTAATAGAATCGGCATATCTTTGAGTGCCGTAAATAAGATAAAAAGTTTCGCCCTGAGTCGGGTGAGCAGGAGCCGCGTAAGTCTGGTTGATTTTTTTTAGCCCATCTTGTGGATGCAATACATAGATCGCTTTTTGAGGATCTTCGGCACCCACTTGCTTAACCTCTATGAGAGCTTTATTAGCAGAAGTAGCAACATACTGAAGAGGCCAAATCCAACCACTGGCATGTAAACCCTGTCTATGGCTTTGGGCTTTTTCTCCTCCAGGCCCTAAAACCCAAAACCCGATATTTTCATCTTTGGCAGGGAGCAACTGGGTAAAGGAAGGTGTGCTAAAATTATAGCCCAGATCGATATACCCTACCCTTTTTGGACCCTCACTAAAACTAAGTAACAGCGAACCGCCAGTCAAAGCATCCTTTTTTACAAGACTAGGTCCATACAAACCTGGCGCTGCAGAAATAATCAATTTTTGATTCCCCCCGGCATTCCAGACAAGATATCCCTCCCAGGAATACAAGGAATCTTGTTTTAGGCCCAAAAGAGAAAGAGGTTTCCACATGCCACTTTCCCTTTCTTGAGTCCAAAAATTTTCAAATAAGCTTTCTTGTTTAGAATCATTTGATTGTATATATCCCGCGACAACATTGACTTGTCTTACTTTTTCGAGGGAAAGCGGGAAAAAATAGGGATTACCCAAAGCATTCCAACCAGGCCGCAGAGTTATTTCGAGAGGTTTCCGCAAAGGATGAGTTTGCACACTATCCAAGGCTAAACTAAGAGGTACTGGGTGGCGGTGTTGTAACCAATACCCAAGACCCGGAATAAAGGGTTGTGCATAGGGGACCTCGGTAAAACGGCCCTCACTGGAGAAATTGTAATCAAAAGTTTTCCATGTAGATTTACCCGGTCTGCCCAAACTATCATGAAGCCAGCTCTGCATACTCCCTCCAAAGGGTTTTCCGGGCACTGAAAAAAACTTGTAAAGTCTAGGTTCGAGCGCCCAGGGTAATTTTGGAGACTCTACCAAATTAACCAGGAGTTCAAGGGTATCGCCCTTTACATAATGAACACCATCATCTGCTTCAAGTGTCATCCAGTAACCTTTTTCAGTCACTTGTGCAGGATTTATTACAAATTTAGTTGTGCTTGCAGGAAGAGTATCGGTATATATTTGTCCTCCTCCCGGTCCATGGTGTATGTATATGTTTGGATGTGTAGTGTTGTCAGTTACACCCAGAGGCACAAAAACTGTGTCACCCTGATTCTTTATCATAGTTTTCGTTAAAGTATCCAGTTGTGGCTCCTGAATATCATGTGCAAGCACCCAGGAGGAAAGCTCTGAAAGTTGAGTGCTGAATATAATACTTTTGCCTTGTTGAGTGCGTTTTGAAGGGATTAGTCTCATTCCCCCACTAGAATCAATAACATAAAACCTTAGACCTGCAACCGGGACAGTCCCCAAAGTAGAACTGTCAACCACAACTTGGATATTTATTTGACCTTTCAAATATCCACTTTGAACCTTTATTCCAAATGGCAGATAGTCAAAACCAGGTGCTAAATTTTCAGATTGCGCCAACACCAGTTCAGGGCTGATGTCCGCAGGTTGTCCTTGATAAACCATCTGTATAGAGGTCCCTATTTGAATGGTATCAGAAAGGGTGGATTTGGTTTTTACTTTTTTTTCATACACACTAATTTCTGTACTATCACAAATTTCACCGGCGCAGGCAACAATTTTATGTTTTCCAAAATAATTAATTTTAACATTTCCTTTGTCCTGGAGAGTAAGCCCTGGCGAAAGGGTAAAAACCGGGTTTTGCAAACTCAACCAATTTGTATCTGCCGCAAGATCAATCTCAAAGACCCTAAAATCAAGTGTCAGTATGCTGTCCAAATTTACTTGGACATTTTTGGGTAGGAGCAAGGCCCCTTCTGGATTTCCAAAGAGGCGTATTTGATCAACTAGGATTTCAGAAGTATTTCCTGCGGCATCTTCTACTTTAAGAGTGAGTTGGTATATTGTTCCAGGATTAAGTTTTACCGAGGGAGCTACACCAGAGTAAGAACCTTTGTACTTTCGGACAGCAGTTAGGCTATCCTGCACCCAAACCAGGGAGTCTGGTGGTTTTTTGCCTCCTTGAGCTTTCCAACCGATCACTCCCTTAGAAATATTTTCAGAAATAGTGTAGTTTACTTCTGGAAGCGGAATAGAAGTTTGTTTTAAAGGATAAGAAATACTGATTTCAGGTGGCTGCCCATCAACACTTGCCAGAGGAAACTGGTTGTATTGATCCAGAATTGGACTTGAGCCAGTGCTGGTTAAAAGTTGGGCACCCTGCTCAATTTTTACTTGATCTATTTGAAGACTATCAGTAAAATCACCTGACTTGATAACATAGCGAGTAGTGAGGCTGGTCAAAGATGTAAAGGGTAAAATAGGATCAGCTATTTGCTTTCCACCTTCAGAGCCTTTGATCTTCGTTGTAAGGAGCAGTTTACCACCCTCCAGACTCACAGGGCCGCCAAAGTAAAGAGTAAAGCTTAAAGTATCACCACGCATGTATGCAGTTTTTCGCGGGTTAATTTGGATAGAATCTAGATAGACAAGCGGTTCTTCCTGGATTCGTAAATTCCAGAATTGCCTTCCAATTCTTTCGTCCAAAGGATTGCCCAGGCTATCACGGGTAAAATCACTTTCCAGGTCAATGTAATAGACACGCCCCCACTGTAAGGAACTATCGACTTTTAAGGTGAGCTCCCGAGTTCCCCAACCTGTAAATCTGGCTGGCAGGAAAGTAAAACCCGATCCTAAAGCGCTGTCTATCAACCTGACTCCACCTGCTCCGGGAATCACCGTTTCATTAAACAGAATTTTGAGCTGAGGAAAGAGGCTAGTATCAGATTTTGGATTTACTGAAACAACCAGAGGTTTTTTTGAATCAACATACAAAATAGAGTCAAAAGTACGCTCTGAAAAATTACCATATACATCGTAGGCTGCAATATATAAAGGATGATAACCCTCACCCAGGCTGTCAATGCTGTTTTGGGGGAGACCCCATCCCACAAGACTTTTGCTTGCTGGGTATTTTTTCCCACCTACTAAGATTTCCGCTTGCCTAATGTGATCGGTAGACTCAAAGTAAATTCCGGGTCTAGTTTCACGCGATCGGGTAGGCTTTATAGCGATTGCTGGTCCTTTATTGATCAAAACTATTTTTTCAGTAAGAGCTGTATAGATACTGTCGCTAAAACTCTTTACGCTGATGCGAAATTTAAGTGCATCCTGATTGTTTTGGTAAAGCTGGGGGAATTCGGGATTTTGCGTAAAAACCCGGAGCAAGTGCACCGGAGCACGAGTCCAGTTTGTATCGGAACTCAAGTAAATTAAACCTGATTTACCGTCCGTTGTATAGTTTTGAGCAGTTACAGATTTCCATTCTCCTCCTGCAATCTGGTATTGAAGGTTTGTTAAAGTAAGTAAAGAACGATTAGGGTCTAGTATTTTAAAAGGGATTTCGAGAACTCCTTTGCCTGAATCTCCCTGTGCGATCCGAGAGACAGGTATAAATCCCGATGAATCATACCCAATATATATGGGTTTGGAAATAATTTGATAATCGGCCGAGATCTGCGGAAAAACTGAATTTTCTTTTTGGTTCTGATAGGAAAGCCAAATCCAGTCTGCCGAACGGGGTTCTGTGGATATCTGCACTTCATCCATTTTTCCATGCCAATAACCTACCGTGCTAGTAACCGGATTAGGGTCAAGACTGTTGTCTGACATTTTGTAGCCTATTGCCAGCCCAGGAATGTTTGTATTGTAAAGAGTGCCATTATAGAACTGTGGCGCTGTCACTTGCACGCCATTGCGAAAGATACGCATCTGCTGCCCATCCAGAGAGAATACTACATGTTGCCAGCTCTTGACCGGAAACAGTTCAGGTTCTGTAATTTCAATAGAGTTATAATTAGCTTCGGCAATCTGCAAGTTAAGTTGCCCTTGGGTATTCAGTCCAAAATGGAATACTCCAAAATTATGTGCCCAGTTTTTTAGAATACTAGCCCAGCTTGGCCGGGACTCGGCCCAAACCCAGGCAGATACATAGACCCTGGAACGAGGTTCATAAAAGACTGGCACGGAAAAATAGTCTCCCGCTCCATCAAAGATCCGTCCATCGCCACTAATACCGGGGATAGCAAGTGTATTTTTGTTTATGGCTCCTACCCCATAAGCACTCGCGTCCTCACCCCCCTTGCTGAAATGCCATACGCCTGTAAATCTTTGATGCTCGGGGAAAACCTGGTGAGGGTCGCTGCGGGAGATTGCCTGTCTATTGCCCCAATGCATATATATGGATTGATTGGCAAGGCCAGGAAGCAAGGTATCCACTTGCACCCAGATAGAAGCCTGCTGGCCTGCGGCATCCCATTTTTCTATTTCATAGGCCAGGGGCGCACCTGTGGCTGAGCTGAAACGGATATCCGAGCCGTCAATCAGAGCCTGGTTAAATTGAAACTGTCCGCCTTGCAGACGCACAAGCAATGGAAAGGCATAAACGGGATTTGAAAGCGCAACGCCCCCCGAACTTGTGTTTAACACCAGTTTCTTTGAATAGGTCCACTGATAAGAGTTTTCCAGTTCTAGCAGGGATCCCACCTCGCGCTGATTGGCATACTCGAGCCTGATCCAGTCGGGTGAACGAGCAGTTGAGGCCAATCGGACCTCATCCAGTACGCCTTTAAAAAATTCGTTTTGAGAAAAATTATCCTGACCTAGGGTCAAAGATGCATTGTTATCGCTGTTTTGCACCGGACCAAACACAAGGGATTGCTCGCTAAAACCATTGATATACAGTTCCAAGGTTTCAATACTTTTCCGCACTAAGATGTAGTACCAGGAACCCAGGTTAAGCGAGCGGTCAGATACCAGTAACTGAGTTTGACCTCCAGCTTGCAAATAGACTTGCAGAAAGTTTTGTTCGGTCATCTGTAATTCAAATCCAGTTTCGGCACTTCTTTTACAAATAATTTGTCCTGCCCCACCAGGTTGAATCCAGGCTGAAAAAGTAAATGTCGAAGATCCCAGACCTAATTGGGATGAATGAGGTACAGTTATGGCTTCAGCTCCATTGAATCTGAAGGACTTTCCTATGATTCCTTTTTGGGAGTATTCGCTTGTTAGGGTTCGAGCCTGAGCATAGTGTTTGCCTAGGGCGTCTTTTACTTCTGGAGAAGAAGAACTGTCTGATAAGTGCCATACGGCCGAGAATTTGTTTTGGTCACTAAAGACGCTAGCCGGAGTGCTGCTATCTGTAGCTTGAGGGTTACCCCAATGCATATTGAAATAGTGACTGCGGGTATTGGCCTTGATAGTATCGACTTTTACCCATATATGTGCAGATTTATTTGGCAAATCGAAGGATTCTATTTCGTAAGGTAACTCTTGGCCTGCCGAACTGGAAAAGCGGAGATCCTCGCCACGCGTATTAGCCTGACTGAATTCAAAATTTGTAGCATTCAAGCGAACAAGAACAGGAAAATTGTATTGTTCAGAATTTGTTGCGGCCCCACTTAGGGAGGTATTAATACGAATTTTCTTTTGATAGCCCCATGAAGTATAGGGGAGGCTATAGGCATTTTCTAGGCAGAAAAAAAAGGCCAAAAAGAGAAAAACCCTGTGAAGGACTTGAAATAGCATTTCCACCTTGATTAGGTGGAAAAAAGGTGCAGCTTTGAATACCCTAGCCCTCATATAAGTTTGCTACGAGATCCTTTTTCATTCTTACACAAAATAACTCTAAATCTGTTATTTAGTTTAATAATAAAGTTTTTATAGCACCTACCTCTTCCTGCCCCTACCAAGTAATAGAGCCAAGTTGAAGAAATCAACTTTCGCAAACAACCCAACACCCCGCCCCCATATACTCAAAAAACTTGCATCCTAAAAAGGACTGGCTAGGGACAAGTACACTTCTCAGTCCGCAAAAACAAGAAAAATACTTTTTTTATAGCTCCGAACTTTGCCTCCTAATTACACATGGACAAGCGGACAGCCGATTACTAACTTAGAGAAACTTACTCCGCAAAAATAAAGTCTATGTTCCTGCCACCAAAATACCTTGTTTCACTTTTAAAACGCTCACAACAGGGCCTAAATCATTCTTTGGCAGAGCCCTATCCCTCTATTTTCGTTTACATTCTTTTAAAAGGTCAACTACAAATTTTATATCTGTTTTTTACTGTCCTTGGCCTCACAATATCGGGATTTGCTCAAAAATCAATTTACCTGGAGGGCAAACGCCTGTCTCCACCTGGCCCCCTCCTAGGTGCTGGTTTTACTATCCTAGACTTTCGTTCTTTACCTGGTCTAAAAGTTGATTCACTTAATTCTAATCAATTTATAATGCAAAAAGACTCAGTCCTCTTTCGTGGCCCAGGCAGCTATGCTTTCAAGACCCTGCCTTACGGCACTCAAGAGCCCCTTCTTCTCTCGGAAAATCCCTGTGAGGGTGCCTATGGATGTACCTATACTCTTCGACATCTTGCAGATAAACCTTATCTCACCATTCTCAATCCCAGTTTAGGCAACACAAAACCTGGGTCCTACCACAAAACTTCTTTTTCACCACAACCCACCCTGTATTTGTTTGGATCAACTTCCGACTCCCTCCTCTGGAAAATTACTGATCCCCTTGGTTTTTCCCATATAATCAAAGGGGGAGCCTTCCTTGAACCCAACCAATGGGTTCTGAGTCAGCCTGGTCTTTGGTCCTTTGAAGTCCAAGGTAATATGGGCTTTTTACAACCAAAACCTGATAGTGCTCAACTCTATTTACTGCTTGTGCAAAATAGCACAAGCATCCGAGCCTGGACCAGCGCTGACCAAAACATGGATAGGGTGCGCAATTACAGCAGGGTTTGGCAAACCGACTCTTCTGTCCTGCAGCCAGGCAATGCTTGGGGTGATTTACCCCAATTTACCGAGGGTACCCGCTCGCCTCTGAGTTTAAATTTTGAACATGTCAAAGGTGGTTCTTCTGGCTGTCATATTACAACGGGTAATTTAGCCTCCCAAGAACCTACCTCATACGATGAAGCTCGAAAGGGTAAAAATATGGAGGAATACGATGTCTTACGCCTCCAAATCAGAACCTCATCAAAGCTTCCTCTATACATAGCGCTCCAGGATAGTTGGGGTAAAAATTCACCAGGTTTTCCCCTTCAGATGGCCCTGCCTCTCAGTACTCAATGGCGGGAAATACACCTGCCCCTGGCCCGACTTAAAACCGATCAAATTGATATAAAAAATATCAGATCAGTAGTACTATATGTACCTCATAATGCCCCTACGGAAAAGGGCACTTTTCTGGTCGATTCTATAGCCTTTCTAAAATCAGGACATCTCACTTGGTTTAGCCAGGATGATAACAATAATGGTGTTTTAGATTTTAGCAGCAGCTGGATGGGTGGAGAAAGTAAGGTACAGGTTGAACCCCATTTCAAAAATATTCCCCTCAGTACTGAGGGATATAATGATTCATCTTCCATCCTGTTTTCCGTAGACCACAAGGAATCTGGATATGCCGGAATTAATATCTATACTGGCCAACCCATGGGAACTGAGCCCCAAACAGCACTGTCAGCTCAAAGCGGAAAACCCATACACGATTCCCTCTTAGGCTTGTCCTTTTTTACTAAAAGCCACAGCTTTGCCCAGTACCGTATTTCTCTCACCGATAATAAGAGTAATCACTCAGCTACCATTGAGTTGCAACACAAAGGATCTCCCAGTTGGCAGCATGTTTTTATTCCTAAAATTTTACTCTCAAACGGCGCTGTCCAGCTCAATTGGAAGGGTATTCGCACATTGAATTTTTGGGTTGACCCTAAGGACCCTACTCAAAAATTTGAGCTCTTACTTGATGAAATCAAGTTTATTTTACCCTGATTTTGTAGAGCGACTACCTATCCCTCTAAGGCGCAGCCCTCCATTCTATCGATCCTCCTTAGGGACTGCTTCACCACTCAATTTTTAAATAGGGTCTGCGGAAGAACTCCAATTTTAGCAGCAGGCCCTAATTCTTTATAAGAAGGAGGAGGGGTGGTACTGTGACGCCCTCCTACCAAATCAACTGTAACCAGGCTCATAGAAATTTTTAAGCTAAGAAGGGGCAGTTCCTCTAGTTTAAGAAGCTCATCTTACAAACTAGTTTCCTTTATGCTTCTTATTATTTTGACAAGTAAATATGGCGTAAATAATGCAAAAAACTCAATATTCAACACGAAAAATGGGCTTTTATGTTTGATTGTCTTTCCACAACACGCCAATTTTATTTGCCACAGTACTTGTACTGCGCGGTTTACACACCAAAAAACAACATTTGTACACATTAGTGTTGTTTACGCACCAGAAAACAACATTTGTACATATTAGTATTGTTTTCTGAACAGAAAACAATAGCGGCACACAATAAGGCAGATTGCTCAACAGATAACAATATATGTACACATCTGGTGACAAATCTCGATTTTTATTTACCCCCCAATATGACCATGACATTAATTTTAACCAATAAATACAGTATATTTATACAATTCACAACCCATATATGCGAAAAGATAATCAGAAGAGTTTATACTTCTATTTACATAGATGGCTGTAATTGGAAATTACAACAACATGCCAGATTGACAGAAAAATATTTAAACTTTCTTCTCTATACATTAGACTTTTTACTATCTTAATCCCGCGCATCAAACCCAAAAAGCCAAAGGAGCCACATGTCGCATTTCAAAAACTTAAGAAAGTCAGCACTAGCAATAACCTTGCTCGTTGCCAGTCAACTTTCTGCCCAAAAACTCGATAACAAGTACCTTAAAGGCCCTGGCCCCTATCCTGGCAGTGGGCGCACCTTTGTTGAGTTTGACCAAATCAGTGGCAAAGTACTTTCCGATGTTTACTCTGGCCAAGTTGTTACACAAGGCAATGTAGTGCTTTTTCAAGGCCCAGGTAACTATACCTTCGGCACCCTACCCCATGGCGATTCTTTACCCATTGTTATTTCTCAACCCGATTGTCGCTGGAAGTATGGCTGCACCTACCAAATTTTTAATCAAGGCCCTGAGCCCACCTTCTACAAAGATTCCTATCCCACAATTGCCCCTAGCAATTTCTTTACTGGTGGCCTGGGTACCATAGGTTATATTATAATGTGGGGTAATACTCAAACTAACGCCTCATGGAAATTTACAGCTCCTAATGGAAGTGTAAAAATTGATACTGGTTGCTCTCATTTTTGCTACAACACCTCCTATCTACTACCTGGTACTTGGAAGGTAGAAGTAACTGGCACTTTGGGTTTCTTTTCTCCCTCCCAGCAAACAATCACAGCCACTATAGTTGTTACCCAACAAGCTCGTCAAGCCTTTCATTGGAATACTGGCGACATTAACTCCGATGGAGCACGCAATTATGCTCATACCTGGAGTACCAATGGCTCTACTCTTGGGGCTGCCAATGCCTGGGGCGACCTCCCCTACGCTGTTATAGATGGCAAGTCTGTACTTAAATTTCAAGTTACACACAATGGAACAGGGTCAGCTGGCGCACACATCACTGCCCATACCCAATCTGGTTTGGAGCCCACCTCTTGGGATCAAGCCAATGCAGGTAAAAACCTCAGTTCTTTTAACTATCTGCGTTTACTTGTCAAGGGTAGCCCCTCTTCCAAGCTCACCCTCTCTGTTAAAGATGCTTGGGGCAATTATACCAACGATGTTAGCCTCGACAACCTCACACCCTTTGATTCTTCCTCTTGGCGTCCTGTCTTAATTCCCAAAAAACTACTTAGCAATGCCTCAGGAAATGTAGACTGGAACAATATCCGCTTTGTATCCCTATTTGTAAATGGCGCAGCTCCAGCAACTCAGTTTACTGCATACATCGATAGCATCAGCTTTATCAAAACTGGAGATTTAACCTGGTTTAATCAAGACAACAACTACAATGGCGTTGTTGATTATTCCAGTGTGTGGTCCGGAAATGGCTCAACCATTGTGTCTGGCAATCAATGGAACAATATCCCTACAGTATACCAAGGAGCTGGCGACAATTCTTCTTTTAGACTTGCAATCAACCACAATGGTACTGGCTATGCCGGAGCCAATCTCTACACTGGTCTTCCTGCTGGTGTTGAGCCACAAAATTATAACGACGCTGTAGCTGGCAAGGCTACCGATGATTCCCTCTATGCTCTTAGTATGTGGGTAAGAAATGCTACTCCTAACACCAATTTTAATAGTATTTGGGTGTCCCTCACCGATACATATGGCAATCATTCTAATAATTGCTATGTAGGAGCTGAATATGGTACCAGCAATTGGAAACAGGTGGTCTGCTATCCTTACGACTTCAAGGGTTGGGATAACAGCTCTAACATTAACTTAAAATCAATCCGTAGTATCAATTTCTTTGTAGACCAAAGCAACGACCCCCGAAACATTGATTTTTATATCGATCAAGTTGAGTTCTTGGGTAAATAAAAATCTATTTCGAAAATAATCCTCCACCAAAAGGCAGTCCCCTCGGGACTGCCTTTTTTTTATTGAAAGGTGGATAGTTATTTTACCCCTGTAAAAAAAGGGCATTTTCCTTGTTTAAAAGACTCCTCTTCCACTTTCCCAAAAGGACTGGCAAATCCTTGTTCAACACTTCTAAAATACAGCCTAATTAGGGTCTGCTGAACAAGGGAAATCCCCAATATTCATAGGGGTAAGATTGGACTTTCCCTTGTACCCAGTCCAAGGTTTTTTTCTTCAAAACAACAGGATGATTAAAAAAACTCTGGTCTTGTGGTCAGCTGCTAAAACTCAAGTTATTCAGTTGACCCTAATTAGGAGTTTGGATAAAGTGTTTACCCTGAGTGAATGCTTGTTTTTACTATCTATTTAGGGTAAAATCAAGGGGTATGTCCCCTTTCCAGAGTAGCACTTTCCTAGTAAAAGATGATTGTCCATTTTTTCCTGAGAAACCCAGATTTACTTCCCTATGGATAGCGATATTACTGCTTTTTGGACCCTTTTTACAAAGTTCCTTTGCCGATACCGAGTATGGCCGCCCCGATGCTGATAACCAGGTGGGAGGTTGGGATGACCCCAATGGCAATAACAACAATACCATGTATGACGATATAGACGAAACCTCCGCCAGTGATTCGGATTACCTTAAATCCTTTAACTCTACCGATACACTCAAGTTGGGGCTTTCCAATTTCAGCAGTTCAGCCAACAACTGGTACAATGCCTATGTGCGTGTGCGGGCAAGTCACTACCACAATACTGGCGATGGTTCAGATGGTGCCCTGAGCGTAACCAGCGGAACTCCTGTAATCAATACATACGATTACCTGACCGGAAGCGAAAGCGCCGGCGATGCAACCATTACCGTTAACAGCAGTTCTGGTTTTAGTGCAGGTGACGAAATTATGATTATCCAGGTTCAGCATGCCAGTGGCAGCAATGATGGCATGTATGAGTTTGCCACCATTTCATCCATCTCGGGTAATAACCTGACACTCTCGAGCGGAATTACCAACTCCTATACAAGCGGTAATCATAACAGTTCCAGCGCTAATGTTGCACAGGTGATCAGGGTTCCTCAGTATACCACAGTCTCGGTGAGTTCGGGTGCCGCAATTTGGGCAACCCCCTGGAACGGCTATGAAGGGGGGGTAATAGTGTTTCGCGCTACCCAGAAGGTTACTGTGACCGGAAGTATCGAAGCAAATGGGGCCGGATTCAGAGGCGTAAAATCCGCGATCAATAATTCAGGTGTGTGGTATGCCCCGCAAGGAGAATCTTATGAAGGTTATGGAACCAACTGGACTGCAGCTAATAATGAAGGGGGCGGGGGGGGAGGATGGCTTCGTGGTGACGGTGGCTCAAGCAACCC
>Ga0116204_1001248_pt1 | contig 14309 bp, 16 predicted proteins | sample LakKivwa52mmetaG_FD_94481 | JGI IMG/M metagenome (GOLD analysis project Ga0116204, IMG submission 94481) | Anoxic lake water microbial communities from Lake Kivu, Rwanda to study Microbial Dark Matter (Phase II) - Lake Kivu water 52m metaG | ecosystem: Environmental > Aquatic > Freshwater > Lake...
CCCCAGCCCCACCAGCCCCGAAGCCATGCGGCCCTCCGCCGGCCCAATGAAGGTCACGCCGCGCCCCTTCAGGATACGGACGTTCTCCTGCGTGGCCGGGTGTTCGTACATGCCCGCATCCATCGCCGGGGCAACCAGGATGGGGATGTCACGGGCTTTCTCGCCGCCTGCGGCAAGAGCAGTCACGGTCAGCAGGTTATCAGCGATTCCATGCGCCAGTTTTGCCAGCGTATTGGCGGTGCAGGGCGCAATCACCAGCAAATCGGTGCTGTGCCCCAGCCCGACATGCAGGATGTGCGCCTCGCCGCCCCACAAATCGGAGTCGGTGTAAGCGCGGCGGCCTGTCACAGATTGGAAAGTGAGCGGGGTAATGAACTTTTCGGCCCCGGGGGAGAAAATCACATCCACCAGCGCGCCCTGCTGGGTCAGTTTGGAAGCCAAATCGGCGGCCTTGTAGGCCGCGATGGAACCCGTGACGCCGAGGATGATGTGTTTCCCTTCGAAGACCGCCATATTTCCTGATTATACTGCCAACAATTCAGACTTCCCCTACAGATTCGTTATTGATGACCGTCCCGAAGGTTTCCCTGAAAAAACTGGTTGAGTCGTAGAACCCTTCGGGACGGTGCTTCCGGGGCATCTCTTCTAATAAAACGCCACTTCATGCCCCAACATTTCCTCGCCCTGATACTGGAATCGCGCCGAGAAGATTTTCCCATTTTCCAGCCAGGGCAGGAACACCAGGTCGGATGGCCACAGATTCAGTTGGGTAATCTCCTCGTCGGGAATCCACTGCAAGCGGCCTTCGCTTGAATCGACCAGTTCCCCGCCGGATTGGTCGGCTGTGAAAACCCAGACGTACCAGTCATCCCCTTTGAAATCGGCGAAAACCAGCAGGCCATGATAGCGCGGCTGATAAATTTCCAGCCCGGATTCCTCGCGCACCTCGCGGATGACGCACTGTTCGGGTGATTCGCCAGGCTCGAGCTTGCCGCCCAGCCCGTTCCACTTGCCCTCGTGGATGTCGTTGGCCTTTTTGACGCGGTGAATCATCAGGGTATGCTGGTTGTGTTTGACGTAGCAGAGAGTGGCGAGTTTCATGGGGCTATTATAACGGGAGGGCGCGTCGGGCTATCGAATAAAAAATCCTCTTTCGCCAGTTGAAAGACGAAAGAGGAAAGAATGGGGATATTGGGTTTCTATTGCAGCGAGCGCACTCCGCCCGAGCCGAGGATGGTCTGTGTGACGGAGGCTTTTCCTTTGTAAGAGACATCGCCGCTGCCGGTGATTCTGACTTTCAGGGTTTCCGTAACCCATAGATGGCCGTCTCCCGAACCCAGGACGCTGATTTCGGCGTGGGCGCTCTCCAACCCGGAGGCGCGGTAGGAGCCTGAGCCGTTGAGCTGCGCGGTCTGCGCGTCCACGCTGCCAGCGGCGGTGAATGTGACAGAGCCGTTGATGACGGTCGTCAGGGTAGCAGTTTGCAGGTCGGTGAATTCGACATCGCCGGAGCCGCTCAGGGTCAGGGTCAGGCTGGCGGCGGAGAGCGAGTCCACTTTCAGCGAGCCGGAGCCGGTCAGGTTGGCGAGGACGCTGTTCTGCGCGGCGAGTTCGCCCAGGGAGATGTCCCCGGAGCCGGTCAGGTTCAACCCAAAGCGCGCGCTTTCCAGTTTTTCGGCGCGGATGTCGCCGGAGCCGGTCAGGGTCAAGGAGTCGAGGCTTTTGACGCTCAAGGTGTAGCGTATCGGCCGGGTCGGCTGGAGCGTGGTCATCATCGGTTCGACCGAAATGCGCAGGACGCCGTTTTCCACTGTCGTGTGGAGGTAGGGCAGCAGGTTGTCTTCGGCTTCGATGCGGAGGGCTTCGCTGTCGCCCTGGCTGATGGTCAGTTCGCCGGGCGCGGAAAAGACGACTTTGGTGTAGCCGCTGACGGCGCGGTCTTCGCCGATGACCTTGCCCGAGCCGGCGACAATGTTCAGGCCACAGGCGCTCAAGAGCAGGGTTACAAAGGCGGTGAGGGGAAGAAGGGTGCGTTTCATGTAAAAGTTCCTTTCTGGTCAACTGATGGTCGAGTAGGCCGAAGGCCGTATCGAGACCAGGCGACAATGTAAACACTTGTTTAATGATTAGGCCGGGTCTCGATACGGCGGCGGTGGTTGAGTAGCGTTCCGTGCATATCGAAACCACCGCCGCCTACTCGACCCTCGAATTATTGCGCTTCAGGGGTTGGTTCTGCTTGCACCGGTTGTTCGCGGCGGAAGAAGGAGGCGGCGATGACGATGAGGCCGGTCAGGACGAGCATGGCGGGCGCGGCGAAGCGCAGCAGCGAGAAGTTGAACATGCTGAAGAACGAGGTCATGAAGAAGCCGACCCCGGCGATGGCGCTCAGGATGACCCCGGCGGTGATGGCCCCGCGTGAGCGCTCGAAAAATCCGAACACGAACAGGCTGAGGCCAACGGCCAGCGGTTCAATCGGCCAGAGAATTGCCCAGGCAGCCCACAGCCCGGTGGTGTTGCAGAAGGCCAGTACCAGTCCGTTCAGGCCGATGATGATGGCCGGGAAGGCCAGGCCGGGGACGCGCATGAAGAGGGCCGCCATGCCGAATCCGAGCGCCACGCCCAACACGACCAGCGGCCAGGCGACGGCCCACACGTTCCAGTTACCGAACAGGCTGGCAAACATCAGGATGCCGCCGGTGACGAGCAGCGGCACGCCGGGGATGAAGAAGGCTCCAAATCCGCGCCGGGCCAGGCCGAGGAAACCGGGAGCGGTCAGCGTGAGGCCGGCGATGATGACGATGGACGGCCACAGCCGCCAGGCCTCGAGGCGCAGCAGGGTGTTGCCGAGCAGGCTCAGGCCGCCGATGACAATGAGGGCCAGGCCGAAGAGGAGGGAAAGGGGGTTGGTGTTTTTCATTTTTTCTCCTTGTGTCATTGCTTTAGTCGCTGCTTGGTCTCGATACGCCCTTCACAAAGAGCGTTCAGGGCTACTCGACCAGCGGTAAGCAATGACATATAAAAAATAGGCGCGTTGAAGAGAGTCGCGCGGCAGTCGGCTGCGCAACCGGTGCTGTGGAGCAAATTGTCAATTTGCTCTACGCTTTGCTAAACAGGGAAATGATGAACGAGAGCCAGCAGGTGAAACAGGCCATCAGGATGGCCAGGATAGCCAGCGCCATGCCGCTCAAGCGTCCCCAGGCCTGCGCTTCGGACTCGGAGCGGCGGGTCATCTTGTGGGGCAGGTAGATGGCAAGGCCGATGATGAGCGGCTCGAACATCCACAGGAAGACCCAGTCGGCCCAGCGCCCGGTGATGGCAGAGTAGCCCAGCAGCGCGGCGTTCGAGAAGATGATGATGCCGGGCGTGAGCAGCCAGGGCGTTTGCGTGCCCCATCCAATGAAGGCCAGCAGGGCCGAGACGAGGAAAATCTCGAAGGCCCAGCCATATTGGAAGATGCTGTGCCCGCTGGCAGCGCCCAAAATGGCGGCGAACAGGTTGACGACAGTGAATAAGACCAGGCTGATGAAAACCGCCGAAACGGGACTGAGCGGGCGCGCGAATCTTTCGAGGCGGGGCAGGAGGTTTCCTATAACGGGAGACAGGCTGAAGGGAGTCTGCTCTGCCCGCCCCTCGGGTTGGGGTAATTGCACATCGAAATCGGTATCTTCTTCGGTGATGCGCTGTCCCATAATCTTCTGGCGGGCCTTTCCCGAAAAAACAGCGTTGGGGGAAATGCCGCCGGGCGGTTGGACGACGCGGCGCGCGCCTTCGAGAATTTCGCTTTCGAGCGCTTTTTCGATTGCGGCGAGCATTTCGTTGGCGCTTTGGAAGCGGTCGGTGGGTTCTTTGGCGAGGGCTTTGAGCACAATCTGTTCCAGCGCGGGCGGAAGCGAGGGGTCCACCTGGCTGGGGAGCGGCAGCGGGTCGTTGAGGTGCTTGAGCAGGATGGCGAGCGGCGTATCGGCATCGAAGGGGGTGTAGCCGGTCAGCATTTCGTAGAAGACGATGCCGAGCGAGTAAATGTCGGAGCGGGCGTCGCACGTGCCTTTGAGACCCTGCTCGGGGGCCATGTAGTTGAGGGTGCCCATCAGCGCGCCCGAAACGGTGTATTGCGTTGCGCCGACGATTTGGGCAATGCCGAAATCGGTGAGAACGGCCTGCCCGCGCCTGGTGAGCATGATGTTGGCGGGCTTGATGTCGCGGTGGATGACGCCTTCGCTGTGGGCGTATTGCAGGCCGCCCAGCACGTCTTTCAACACGCGCAGGATTTCGGGCAGCGGCATGCGCTCGCCCTTGACGCGGTACTGGTTCAGGCGGGCGCGCAGGGTGTCGCCTTCGAGCAGTTCCATGACCATGTAATAGATTTCATCCTGGACATCGAAGTCGAAAACCTGCACAATGGCGGGATGCCGCAGCCCGGAGACGGCGTGGGCCTCGCGGCGGAAGCGGCCCAGGAACTCATCCTGTTCCACCAGGTCAGAGCGCAACACTTTGACGGCCACGTAGCGGTCGAGCTGCGGGTGGTAGGCGCGATAGACTTGCGCCATGCCGCCGCGCCCGAGGGCTTCGAGAACGCGATATTTGCCGAGTGTCTGACCTTCTAAAGTGTTTGCCATTGTGGGTTGCTCCGTTATTTATGCGCTTATCTTACCCCCGGACGGGTTTTTCTACCTATCCATTCGCTAACAGCGGGCTATTGGGTGGGGATGGAGTGGATATTATTTTACCGGAAAATGGGGAGTCTACGGATTGACGCTAAGCAGTAACAAAAAACAACTTACTTCGTAACTGCTCACCCATTCAGGCGTTTTTCCCCTTTATGTACTTGGTGTCCTTCGTGTTTAGGCTCTTTCCTGTTAATTACGAGAGAACCAAAATAAGAAAACGGTGGGAATCCGCCAAATCAGCCTTATCCGCGTTCTATTTTTCAGAATCAAAAAATGCGCCTCCCGCGAGGCACATTTTCCGTTTTTGGCAATTTTCAGGCTGTATAGTGCAGCGCTTCTTCGGTTTCGCGGCGAATGGATAAATTCCGCTTCAGCGCGTTAATCATCGTAGCCTGGGCCGCCGAAATCCCCGCCGCCTGCTTCGCCGCCCAGGTCGGGAATGGCGGATTCGATTTCGTCGGGACTCTGGCCCGATTCCAGCCGGTCGACGATTTCGTCGAACTGTGGGGACATTTCCTCGCCGAGCGCGCCGCCCATCTCGCGGAACATCTTGCCCATCGCGCGCGGGTCGTCTTCCATTCCGGCGAATTTGGACGGGTCGGAGAAGGCTTCCATGCGCGCCTCATCCCCTTTCAGGACGCGCACGCGGGGAACTTTCCGGGTGACGTTGCTGCTCCCGCAGTGGGAGCAGGCAACCGGCTTGACTCCGTATTCCTGGTAGGTCAGGAAAATATCGAAGCGTTTGTGGCAATCGAGGCAGATATAATCATAAGTTGGCATAGATCCATTTTAACGAACTTTCGTGAAGTAAAATAGGGTTATGACCGAAACCAATTTCAAACTCATCGACCCCAAACCGTTGTTAATTGTCATTTCCGGGCCTTCGGGCGCGGGCAAAGACACCATCATGCAGCGCATGAAAGAGCGGGGAATGCCCTTCCATTTCGTGGTGACGGCCACCACCCGCCCACGCCGCGAAAACGAGGTGCATGGCGTGGATTATTTCTTCGTCAGCAAAGAAGAATTCGCGCGCATGATTGAACAGGACGAACTGATTGAGTATGCTGTGGTCTATGGCGACTACAAGGGCATCCCCAAACAGCAGGTGCGCGAAGCGCTCGCCAGCGGCAAGGATGTCGTCATGCGCATTGATGTGCAGGGTGCTGAAACTGTGCGCAAACTGGCCCCCAACGCCATCATGATTTTCATGACAGTCGATAACGAACAGGAACTGGAACGCCGCCTGCGCGAACGCAAGACCGAAAACGCCGAGGAACTGGCCCTGCGGATTGCCACCGCCCGCAAAGAATTGCAGCGCGTGGACGCTTTCGATTACATCGTGGTCAACGCCGACGACCACCAGGACGAAGCGGTAGATACCATCCAGGCCATCATCATCGCGGAACATTCGCGAGTCCATCAGAAAGCGGTGACGCTATGAACCAGTTCGGACAATCCAACGACTACCCATCCCCGCCGCCCTCCCAGCCCATATCCGTCAACGAAAAACTTGTTACGCCTGTGGTGGGATACATCATCCTGGCGATAACGGTTGTCGTTTACGTTCTGCAAATGGGGTCCGAATTCCTGCTGGGCTACGACCTGCCGGCCATCCTGGGAATGAAAATCAACGAATACATCCTGGCCGGGCAGTTGTGGCGCTTTTTTACGCCCATGTTCCTGCATGGCTCGATTTTACACATCGGTTTCAACATGTACGCGCTGGTCATCATCGGCCTGCCGCTGGAGAAGCGCTTTGGGCATGTCCGTTTCCTGCTCCTGTATCTTTCGGGCGCTTTTGCAGGCAACGCCTTTTCGTTCCTGTTGACCGATAATCCCTCCCTGGGCGCATCCACCGCCATTTTCGGCCTGCTCGGCGCGGAGGCCGTTTTCCTGTACCGCCACCGGGAGTTGTTCGGGAGACAGGCGCGCTCCGCCCTGATAAATATCGCCCAGGTTGCGGGCATCAACCTGCTGATTGGTTTGAGTCCCGGCATTGACAACTGGGGACACCTGGGCGGGCTGTTCGGCGGGCTGCTCTTTACCTGGTTTGGCGGACCGCTCTTGAAAGTGGAAGGACTTTACCCTTACTTCCAGCTCGAGGACGAACGCGACACTGGCGCGGCTTATACCGCCATTGCGCTGGTGCTGGCAATCTTTGGCGCGCTGGCCGCCCTCAAGTTTTTTGGGCTGTGGCCGGGCTAATCAGCCCAACTGCCGTTCCAGTTCTGCCCGCGCCACCTGCGGGTTGGCCCGTCCGCCCGCCTTGCGCATCACCTGGCCGAACAGCCAGTTCGCCACTGTCAACTTCCCGGCGCGGTAACTTGCCACCTCGCCGGGATTTTCGTCCAACGTCTCGGCCACCAGTTTCGAGAGCAAGTCCGCATCCGAAACCTGCGTCAGGCCCTTTTCGGCCACAATCGCCGCCGCCGTTTTCCCGTTTGCAAACATTTCAGCCAGCACCGCCTTGGCGGTTTGCTGGTTGATTTTGCCCTCCGCCACCAGGTTGAGCAGGGCTGCCAGTTCTTTGGGGGAAACGGAGGATGACTCGAACCCTTTTCCTGCGCTGTTGAGATGCGACAGGAGTTCTCCCGTTACCCAGGCATAGACCGTGCGGACTCCACGCTCGTCTGAGCGCTCGCGTCGAAGGCTGGAGCCTGCCTCCATTACCGATTCGAAATACTCCCCTGCGGCCTTTTCCGCCGCCAGCCCCCAGGCCTCGGTGGGACTCAGACCATAGTCATCCACCAACCGCCGGTAGACCTGCCAGGGCAATTCCGGCAGTTCGTCGCGCACCGCGTCCATCCAGGCCTTGCTCACCACCAGCGGCGGCAAGTCCGGCTCCGGGAAATAGCGATAATCGTGGGCATCTTCCTTGCTGCGTTGGCTGTAGGTGGCCTGCATAGCCTCGTCCCAGCCGACGGTTTCCTGCGCCACCTGTCCGCCCGCTTCCAGGATGGCGATGTGGCGCTTGATTTCATAGGCCACGCCCCGCTCCAGCGCGCGGAAACTGTTCAAGTTCTTGATTTCGACTTTCGTCCCCAGTTCGGCCTGGCCCACTTTCCGCACCGAAATATTCGGCTCGATGCGCATCACGCCCTTCTCCAGGTCGCCGCTGTTGACGCCGAGATACCGCGCCAGCGCCCGCAGCCGCTCGGCATACGAGCGCGCTTCCTCGGCAGAACAAAGTTCCGGCTCGGTGACAATTTCCAACAGGGGAACGCCGGCCCGGTTCAAATCTACCAGGCTGTAGGCTTTTTCATCAGACGGCAAGCCGTCCGACTCCATAACGTGGGTCAACTTGCCCGTATCTTCTTCCAAATGGACGCGCCGAATCCGAATTACCTTCTCGCCTTGCGCCGTTTCGACGGTGATTTTGCCGTTCACGGCCAACGGCTGCTCGTATTGCGAAATCTGGTAGCCTTTGGGAATGTCGGGGTAGAAATAATTCTTGCGCGCAAAAATGCTAATGGGTTGGATTACGCATTCCAGCGCCATCGCCATACGCAGGGCATACTCGACAGCCTGTTCATTGAGAACCGGCAGCGTGCCGGGGTGCCCGGCGCAAATGGGGCAGACAGCGGTATTCGGTTCCGCCGAAACGGAATCGACCACCGGGCAGGCGCAAAACATTTTCGATTGCGTCTGCATCTCGATGTGGACTTCCAGGCCGATGACGGGTTCGTAGGTCATTGTGGGATTGGTAATTGGTAATTGGGGATTGGGGATTGCTGGTTTGCTCATTTGCTGATTTGCCACTTTGGGGTTCTCTTTTCGAGAAACGCTGCCACGCCTTCCCTGTGTTCCGCGCCCTTCCCGGCAACTTCCTGGATGTGGGCTTCGTAATCGAGCATTTCTTCCAGGTTGGGCAGCATGGAACGGTTGAACAGGCGCTTCGACAGCCCGAACGTGCCGACCGGCCCGGCGGCCAGCCGCGCGGCGACTTGCAGGGTTTCGGACATTAAATCATCAAACGGAACCACCTGGTTGACCATGCCCCAATCGAGCGATTTCTCGGCAGGGATGGGTTGGTTGCTGAAGGTGAACTCAGCGGCCCGTCCCAGTCCAACCAGCGCCGGGAGCAGCAACGAGACGCCCGAATCAGGCGCGAGGCCGATTCCCGTGAACCCGACCACGAATTTGGCCGAATCCGCTGCCAGGCGCAAGTCGCAGGCGAGCGCGATTCCGAGCGAAGCCCCGGCGCAAGTCCCGTTGATTGCGCCGATGACCGGCTTCTCGATGTGCCGAATCTGTAAAACGAGCGGGTTGTAGGTTTCGAGCAGGTGCTGACGATAGGAAATGTCCTCGCCGCCCGCTTTCATCTCCGCGATATCTTGCCCCGCGCCGAAGACTTTCCCGGCCCCGGTCAACACGATGACGCGCGTCTGGGCATCGCGGGCGGCCTGCCTGAAAGCGGATTGCAGTTCGCCAATCAACGCCAAGCTGAATGCGTTCGCCGGGGGCCGGTCGATGGTCAGGGTCAGGATTCCGTTGAGCAGGTCGGCTTTTAAGGATGTCATTGTTCACTCGCAGGCGAACTGAAAACCGCCCCGAAGGTTGTCCAGAACGGTCAGGTTTGCGCTAAAAACCTTCGGGACGGTTTTTACAAAAAATGCGTAATCCGCAAGCAACGGATTACGCATTACGAATTACGGGATACGTTTCACTCCAGCAAGTCGAAATCGTCATCCACCGCATCGTCGTCGCGCGAGTCGATTTCGAGTTCCATGTCGCTGCGTTCGATGTGCAGCCAGAGCAGCAGCACCTGTCCGTCATCCGTCTCGATGGAGCGCGCCGCCAGGATGGGCGCTTCCGCCTCCAGGCCGATTTCGTCGCGGTAGTGCAGGGTGATGGGTTCGTTAGCGCGCCAGCGGCGGTAGCAGCGTTCCACCAGCGCGGGGCCGTTGAAGGTGCGCAGGCGGGTGAGGACGGTATGCGAAAAACGGCGAGTTTCGTTCAGTCCGAGCGCCCAGCCATCCTGCACGGGTTCGAGCAGCGGCGTGGGGCCTTCGATAATGGTAATTCGGTCATCCATAGTGTCTTTTTCCTGTAAACACGGCACATGATACCATAACTGACAGGCACTTCAGGTGACAAAGTTGAAAAGGTACGATTTTCGCTATGAAACGTCCCGAAGGTTATTGGACACAAGGTGGTTTGTTGTGAGGCAACCTTCGGGACGGTGTTTAGTTAAGAAGCCGCGCCACACAAGCTGCGTGGCGCGGCTGGTTCAGGCTTGAAAACCGCGTGGGCGACTATCCAAATTTATAGGCCACGCCGTATCCGCCGCGCGGTAATTTCCAGAAGACGTTCTTGGGCGGGCACATCACCCGGCAGGTGCCGCATTCGATGCAGCTCTGGAAGGCGATTTGGACAGTGCCGCCGTCCTGGGTGCGGTAAGCGCCAACGGGGCAGAACTTAAGGCAGGGCTGGTCTTTGCAGTCGATACACACCTGGGGGTCAATGATTTTCAGGTGGGCTTCGTGCTCATCTGCAAAATATTTGAGCGACATCAGGATGTCGTCGATGTAGACTTCGGGCAAATCGTTTCGGTCAATGGTTTTTGTGGTCATATCTTTGTGCCTTTCGCTAAATACCCATAATAGTCCTGCCGAACGCGACGATATCGCCAACGGCTTTCAGCAGGGGACGGCGATTGGTGAGAGATTTCAGAATATCGCTATAAAGTTGTTTCTTGGGTTTCCCGAACCCGGTGAAGAACATGCCGAGGGCGTCGTTCAGGAAGTTGGGGTACACGTCCATAAACTCTGGATGCGTGTGCAGGAAGCGCGACATGTTGCGGTACTGGCGCAAATCCTTGAGGACAAAGGTGTCTTCCAGTCGCTTGCGGTAAGCCGAGAGCGCGCTGGCTGAGAAATCACCTTTCTTGTGGGCTTCCACGGCGGTTTGACCAGCGGCCTTGCCGGCGGTAATCGCCATGTTGGTGCCTTCCCAGTGCATGGCGTTGACCATCGAAGCAGCGTCGCCCGCCACCATCGCGCCATGAGTGTAGAGTTGGGGCATGGTGCTCCAGCCGCCTTCGGGGATGAGATGCGCGCCGTATTCCATCAGTTGGCCGCCCGCAATCAGTGGGGCAATCATGGGGTGGTTCAGGTAGCGCTGCAAGAGTTCGTAGGGCTTGATTTGGGCGGCAGAAAGCGCGTCGAGGGTGACGCCCACGCCAACTGATATGGAATCTTTGCCAGTGTAGAGGAAACCCAGCCCGGGCAGGCCCATTGAGACATCGCCGACCACCGAAATCGCCAGGCCTTGCTCACTGCTGGTCAACCCCAGACGGGCGTTGATGGTTTCGGCGGGGATAGATATCAACTGCTTGACGGCCAGGGCGGTGGCGCTGCCCTTAAAATCGTGCTTAATGAGGCCCAGTTTTTGGGTCAGCAGGTTGTTGACGCCTTCGCAGACGATAACGACCGGGGCGTAGATTTCGCCCTCGGCCCGGTCGGTAACAACGCCGACCACTTTTTCGCCTTCGCGGATGAAATCCACGACAACGGTTTTGTTGATGATGAAAACGCCTTCTTTTTTGGCCTGGTCGGCCCACCAGGCGTCGAACTTGGCGCGCTGGGCAACGTAGGCGTCGATCGGGTTGCTGTTGATTTTTCCGCCTTGCACGGTGGCGCGCACCATGCCATCTTTGGAGAGAAACCAAAAGCCGGTTTCGGTGACGGGGCGTTCCAGCGGTGGTTTGCGGTCAAATAAATCGGGGTAAATATCTACCAGCGAGTGGGTGTAGAGCGCGCCGCCGAAATAGTTTTTGCTGCCAGGGGTCACACCGCGCTCGACCATCACGACCTTCAGGCCGCCGCGCGCCGCCATAACCGCTGCCGTTGAACCGGCCAGCCCGGCCCCGACCACAATCACATCAAAACTGAGTTTCTCTTGATTAGCCATGCTTTGCCTCTTTGCGCGCCCGGATTTCTTTAATCATGGCCGGGATAACTTCGTACAGGTCGCCAACAATGCCCATCGTTGCAACGTCAAAGATGGGGGCATTCGGGTCGCGGTTGATTGCCAGGATGAAGTCGGATTCTTGCATACCGACCTTGTGCTGGATGGCGCCGGAGATACCGGCGGCGATATACAGTTTGGGGCGCACGGTTTTGCCGGTTTGCCCAACCTGATGCTCGTAACCAATCCAATGGGCGTCTACGCAGGCGCGGCTGGAGCCAACCACGCCGCCCAATTCATCGGCCAGTTCTTTGATGAGGTCAAAGCCTTTCGAGCCGCCCAAACCACGTCCACCAGAGACGATGATGTCGGCATATTCGATATTGACGGTGGAAGCCTTGTCGGTCAGGAATTCCACGATTTCGGCATTAATCATCTCAGGGGTAATGGCGATGTCTTCGCGGATGACCTGGCCCTTCGGCTCGGTCAAACGTTCTGGCATCGAGAAGACGCGCGGGCGGACGGTTGCCATCTGCGGGCGGTGATTGCGGCACAGGATGGTGGCGATGACGTTGCCGCCAAAGGCCGGGCGGGTCGCCATGAGCAGTTTTTTCTCGCCTTCTTTTGGGGAGCCCATCGCAAGGTGCGTGGTATCAGCAGTCAGCCCGGTACCGACGCTGGTCGCCACTGCCCCAGCCAGGTCGCGTCCCAGGGTGGTCGCGCCAACCAGGAACACTTCCGGTCCATATTTCTCGACCAGCGTGGTCAACACTGAAGTATACGGCTTATTGAGATAATGTTTGACTGCCGGGTCGTCCACATAGTAAACGGTATCCGCGCCGTAGTGCAGCGCTTCGCGGGCAATTCCTTCCACATTGTGACCGACCAATACGCCCTCGACCAGGGCTGTGTCGCCAGTTTTTTCCAGTTCATCTTTAATCTGGTCTGCCAGGCGGCGAGCAACGCCCAACAACTCCCATGAAACCTGGTGGGGTTTGCCCTCTTCCTGTTCGATATAAACCCAAAAACGCCTTGTCATTTTGCCACTCCTAACAGGGATGCCATGCCATCGACAGCCAAAATCTTATCGAACGCCGTTTTGACAGCCCCTTCCACGCCTGCTTCGGCTGTTTTAATCACTTCGCCAGCTTTGTGTTTCTCCGGCGTGCCCGTCTTGAAGACCGTCGTTGGGGAACCTTTCAGGCCGAGTTGGGCCGGGTCGAAGGAAATTGGCCCTTCGGTTGTCCACAATTCCGGTTCGTAGCGCAGGGAATAGACCAGGTCGGGCAGGGAAGCATAAGGGATTTCGGCAATCTCTTTTTCACAGGTCATCGCTGCGGGTAGCGAGGCCTTGATGACTTCGTTGCGGCTTTCGGTCTTTCGTTCGATGACGACCGTGCGGTTCTCGAGGTCCACCTCGTGGATTTTGACTGCGTAACTGACGACCGGCAGGTCGAGCCGCACCGCCACGCCCGGCCCTACCTGGGCGGTATCGCCATCGATGGCCTGTTTCCCAAAGAAAACCAGGTCAATTGGGTCTTCAGCGTGAACGGCCTTGATAACCTCGGTCAACACATAAGACGTGGCCCAGGTATCGGCCCCGGCGAATTTGCGGTCCGAAATCAGGATGGCGCGGTCAGCGCCCATCTCGATACATTCCCGCAGAGAAGTAACCGCCGAGGCTGGGCCCATCGTAATGATGGTGACTTTCCCACCCAACTTGCGTTTCCATTCGACTGCCGCAGCGACAGCATGGGCGTCATACGGATTCAGGATGGTCGGCACGCCCTGACGAATCAGGTTGTTGGTTTCCGGGTCGATACGAATATTAGTTGTATCGGGAACCTGTTTGATACTGACAAGCGCATGAAACACCGTAAACTCCTTCATCTACCACCAGGAGGTGGCTCTGATATTAATCTTATTCGATACCATTATAATCTCGACCGTATTCTATTATTTCGTGAAATAGTGTCAAAGTGAGAAATGACACTTATATAGTGATATTTGTCATACTTTATCCCTACAAACGTCACATCCCCTATGTTATACTTTGTTCGTTTAGTCACGAACCCGGAGACGCTCATGCTACTCGAATATGCCGCGATTGCCACGCTGATTCTGGTCACCGCCCTGGTGGCCGTGATTGCGATTGTGCTTGGCGGGTTGTTTGGCCCCAAACGCCCGACCGCCAAAAAGATGATGCCCTACGAATCGGGCATGACCCCGATTGGGCCGGGGACGCGCCGCATCCCGGTGCGGTTTTACCTGATTGCGGTTCTCTTTATCTTATTCGACATCGAAGTCGTCTTTTTCCTGCCCTGGGCGATTGCCTTCCGCGACCTGGGCTGGTACGGTTTCTGGGTGATGGTCGTGTTCAACATCCCCATCCTTATTGGTTTTATTTACGAGTGGAAAAAAGGAGGCCTGGAATGGGAGTAGAGCAAAAACTGGGCAACCTGGGCGTTGCTACCGTTAAACTGGAAGAACTTGTCAACTGGAGCCGCACCAACGCGATGTGGCCGATGTTGTTCGGGTTGGCCTGCTGCGCCATCGAGATGATGGCGGCCCAGGCGGCCAACCACGATATGAGCCGTTTTGGCATGGAACTGATGCGCGCCAGCCCGCGCCAGAGCGACTTGATGATTGTTGCCGGTCGAACAACCCGCAAAATGGCCCCTGTTGTCCGCCGCCTGTACGACCAGATGCCTGACCCGAAGTGGGTGATTGCCA
>Ga0116204_1001249_pt1 | contig 14307 bp, 15 predicted proteins | sample LakKivwa52mmetaG_FD_94481 | JGI IMG/M metagenome (GOLD analysis project Ga0116204, IMG submission 94481) | Anoxic lake water microbial communities from Lake Kivu, Rwanda to study Microbial Dark Matter (Phase II) - Lake Kivu water 52m metaG | ecosystem: Environmental > Aquatic > Freshwater > Lake...
ATATACAGCTTGTTTTAATGTCGTTAAAGCCAAATGAAGATATTGGTTTTGAGATTCATAATGAAAACGATCAATTTTTTAGATTTGAAAAAGGAATGGGTAAGGTTATAGTTGCTGATAAAGAATATGAGGTTAGTGATGGTGATGTCGTTATAGTTCCAAAAGGTATAAAACATAATGTTATCAATACTTCTACTGTTGATGATTTAAAGTTTTATACAATTTATACCCCTGCTCACCATAAAGACAAGACAATTCATGAAACTAAAGAAGAGGCCTTAACCTCAGAGGAAGAATTTGATGGAGTTACTTCTGATTAGAATTGCAGTATAATTAGCTCATGGACTTAAAAGAAAAAGTGTATGCACTTGCTAAACGTCGGGGTTTTGTATTTCAATCATCTGAAATTTATGGAGGCTTGGCCAACACTTGGGATTTTGGCCCAATGGGTACACTTCTTAAAAATAATATCCGTGATCTTTGGGTCAAAACTTTTGTGACTGATAAAGATAATATGGTGATGGTAGATGCTGCTTCAATTTTGAGACCTGAGGTATGGGGTGCATCTGGCCATCTGGCTGGCTTTAATGAGGCTTTAATTGACTGTAAAGTGTGTAAAAATAGAGCTAGGGCAGACCACTTAATAGAAAATGCAGATCTTGGCATTAAAGTTGAAGGAATGTCTTTTGCAGAGCTTGAAAAGATAGTTAATGACAATAAAATAAAATGTCCAAAATGCGCTGAGTTTAACTGGACACCTATTAGAAAGTTTAATCAATTGGTTGAGGTCAAATTAGGGGTTTTAGAAGAAGGCAAAAACTTGGCCTATCTTAGAGGTGAAATAGCTCAAGGTATATTTTTAAATTTCAAAAATGTAGTTGATTCAACAAGAGTTAAAGTCCCATTTGGTATTGCTCAAGTTGGAAAGGCTTACAGAAATGAGATAACCATGGGTCAATTTGTGCATAGATCGTTTGAATTTGACTTAATGGAGTTTGAGTACTTTATAGCAGAACCCAAGAAAACCTCGGGCGTAAGCCTGACGGATGAATTGGATTCTGGTATGTCATCCTCCCTTACGGGAAACTCCGCTCGTAAGAGCGGAGAGGATGCCATCAAGGAAGAAGATTGGGAAGAAACATTTAAAAAGTTTAGTGATGAGATGTGGCAATTTGCACTAGACCTAGGCCTTGATGAGAAGAAGTTAAGATGGAGGGAGCATGAAGAAACTGAAAGATCTCATTATTCAAAGAAAACTGCAGACATTGAGTATGAATATCCATATGGCTTCAAAGAAATGTTTGGTATTGCCTACAGAACAAATTTTGATTTAACGAATCATGCTAACAATTCTGGCAAAGATTTAAGCTTTATAGATCCAAAAACAAATGAAAAATATATACCTCATGTAATTGAGCCAACCTTTGGGCTTTCAAGACTTACAGGAATAATACTTTTTGATGCATATACAGAAGATGATGGTAGAACAATTTTGAAACTCAACCCTAAAATTGCTCCTTATAAGGTTGCTGTTTTCCCATTACTTGGTAATAAACAACAACTTATTGAAAAAGCCAGAGAAGTCTATTCTGATTTAAAGAAAAACTTTTCAGTGGTTTGGGATGATAGGGGAAATATTGGAAAAAGATATGCAGCACAGGATGAAATTGGTACACCATGGTGTGTAACTGTTGATTTTGACACAGAAAAAGACAATTCAGTTACAGTTCGCGATAGAGACACAGGAGGTCAAGTTAGAATAGCTATTGACAAGTTGCAAGAATATTTTCAAAATAGATTAAGATGAATTCATTTAAGAAATATCTCCCCTTAATATTACTTGGTGTTGGAATATTAGTCTTGGTGCTTGTTTTTGTATTAATTAAAAACAAAAACTCAAATAATTCAACTGATCCAGATGAGGTACAAACAGAAATTGCTTTTAAAGATAGACCATTCGCTACTCTTACCCCAACAAAGGATGGTAGATATATAAATCTGAAAATAGATAAAATTGTGTTAGCCAAGGTTGACTTAATTGATTATGAGTTACTATATTCTTTACCAGACGGCAGAACACAAGGTGTTCCAGGTACAGTTGATTTAAATGGCGAAACAAGCTTTGAAAGAAAGCTGTTGTTGGGTTCAGAATCAAATGGCAAATCTAGATATGATGAAGGGGTTGAAGATGGAAGCTTAACAATTAGATTTAGAGATTCAAAAGGAAAGCTCTTGGCAAAATTCTCAACCAAATGGCATATGCAATCTGCTGCAGATCAATTAACTTCAATTGATCAAAACTTTGCATATGTTTTAGATAAAGCAGTTAAGGGTGATTATTTTATAACCATGGAGACCTTTGGCTTGCCCAGCGAAGCTTCTGTAGTAGCAGCGGAGTTGGGACCATACGGAATATTTAGTTCAGTTGATCTTCCTTCAGGCGAAGCTTCAGGCTGGCAAGTTACTTCAAGTAATGTTTTTTACAAGTGAAACTCGGAGCTTGCAAAACTCGTAAATTATCATACTTAATTGACGAAAATTATTTTCTCTCACCACTTGGTAATTGATTTTCTACAAAGGTGGTCACTAACTCATCTCCATCTTCTGTTAAAGAATTAGCTAAATAAGCGGCTTCCTCTAGTTGCTCAGGGTTTCTTCTGCCGATTTCAAGTAATCTGGCTTGTATCTCCCCAATCTGTTCAGACCTTGCCATTCTTTTTATTAACTTAATTCCCTGTCTGGATATAAGATCTTTAACTACTTTCTTAATATTCATCTGTAGTATTATAAGTCTTCAAATATATTTATCTTGACATAAGCTGACATCTAAATAATAGTAATAATACTTGAACTATAGGTGTATAATACTTCATTATGAAAATAGAATTAGATAGAAGTCGACCAATTGATTTGCAGCTCGAAACCATATGTGCACCAGCAGTAGAGGAATATGGTAATTTTGTACAAATGATTGAAAATGCAAGTGCTAGGATAGCATCAAAAACTCAATGTAAAAATTTAAGACATTTCCTCAGTTTGGTAACAGGTGTACATGGAATGGAAGATATGAATTATGGGGAGAGTGTGTTTCTTACTGATATGTCAGATAAAATTCCATTTCCAAAGACTGTTTATCATGTTACAGGATGGCGTGCTTTAGAGACACTCCAGAAGGGTAAAAATTTATTACCATCTGAAGCTCATTTTTTAAACAACGTTGAAACAGACAAAGGACTGATGCTGTTTATGGTGTCTACTTTTATGGATCAGTTAGGAATAAAACTTGGTCATCTGGAACAGTTTTTGTTTTCTGGCCCTGAGATTGATGCCGAACAAGTTTTACATATAACTAAAAATAGTGGAAAAGAAGTAAGTAGGAGAACACTAGATATATTTTTGGCAAATACTGACCACGGAATCGATATAAGTCCGCCGTTAAAAACAATACTAAGATCTTTGGAAAAGAAACAGAAGCCGATTGAGCATGTGGAATTGAAGAAACTTGTTGATGATTTTGTATTAAAAATGTGGGAAATTCCAAACATACGTGAAGGATGGCTTGATCAAATTAAAAATATACTTTATGGTATACAGCCTATTCAAATTCGACCTGAAGGACTTGTAGCACCTATGCTATTTAGGTTGGCAACAGACGAGTATATGTTTAGGCGTATGAATAGTTTAAAATCTAAACCCTGTGTTATTCTAGAAATCGACACACATAAATTAATTGAAACGACATCAGTAGATGGTATTTTTCCTGTTCTTGTTGGCAGTAGACCAATAGAGAGCATTTTCCCGTCGATTGTAATCAATCCTCAGTCTATAAAGGGAGTTTATTTGCATCCAGATGATATACAAAATCTTAGATCTACAAGATTTGAGACAAATACTTTCGATGATATCCCAATTGAAAAATGGCTAATGGGTGTTAATTGGCGTGACGCTAAACCGGAAATTGATAACCCTTTGTGTGCTGTTCGATATGGTATTCAAAAACAAACAAAATGGTCAGACATAGCACAAGCAGGAATAATTGCTCCAGCAAAGACGATTGAACAAAATTCTTTAGGTTGCCCCCCCATAGTTTTAGCCGATTTGTTCGGGAACGATATTTTTAAATTTTATAAAGCGGAGATGTTCCAAAAATTTCCAAAGTTGTACGAGGATTTGATCTCGAGAAAACATAATTATATCTTGGGTGTTTATAACCGATTTTAGAATATCCCACTTAATTGTATTTTGTTTTGTGAAATTAAGTATTGACATGGCGTGAAAGAAAATGCAAAATGGTTAGTAATGGTGAGAAATGGAATAATCACCAAAATAAACAATTATGAAACTGCCCATTTCATACATAAAATATGCTATTAGGAACATATTCAGCAAAGCTTGCAGAGAACCACAGGACTTCTATTCCAGCGCCATTACGAAAAGACTTGGGCCAAGAGTTGGTACTGGCCAAATGGTATGAAGAATGTTTGGTTCTAGTATCTAAGTTGACCTTTAATGCACTTTTAGAAAGAGTAATTGGTAAAAACAATCTTGTAACAAACCCTGTTAGAGGTTCTGAACACTTTATTTTTACTGGCGCACATGAAATTGAGTCAGATGACCAAGGAAGAATTGTGATACCTGAAAGTTTGATTAAATACGGTCATTTAGGTGACGATATCTATTTTCTAGGTGTGAATGATAGAGTTGAAATTTGGAATAAAAGCATTTGGGATATAAAGCTTGAAAAGATTGTAAAAGACGCACCAAGTTACATTGACCAATTAGTTAACAAATAAAAATGACAAAATATCACGAGTCAGTAATGGTAAAAGAGGTAGTTGAGAGTTTGCACATTAATATAGGTTCAAAAATTATTGATTGCACTTTGGGGACAGGCGGACACAGCGCAGCAATAATTGACGCAGATGGACAAGTGTTAGGTATTGAAGCTGATCCTAAAATGTTAGCTATTGCTAAAGAAAGACTGTCAGGGACTGATGCAAAGTTGGTTTTGGGCAATTTTGTGGATATAGACACAATTGCTAAAGAAAACAATTTTACTGAGGTTGATGGAATACTGATGGATTTGGGTGTTTCAAATTTACATCTGAAGTCCGATAGTAGAGGCTTTTCATTTACAGAAGCAAATCAGGATTTAGATATGAGATTAAACCCTGAAATTCAGGGCGTCAAAGCAGCTGATCTTTTAAACGTACTAAACGTTGGTCAATTGACCCAAATGTTTGCCAGTGTGATGGATGCAGGATTGTCTCGTAAGTGGGCTAGAAGAGTAATTAACTCAAGACCGTTTAAGACGGTCTCAGATCTTAAGGTTGTAGCAATCGACATGCCTCATAAGGCAGGTTTAGATTCAGCCACTTTGCCAATGTTGGCATTAAGAATTGCAGTTAATAGTGAACTTGAAAATTTAAAAATTGTAATTAAAAAGTCTTTGCAACTGTTAAGAGCGGGCGGAAGACTTTCAGTTATTATTTTTCATTCTGCAGAAGAGCAGATTGTTAAGGAGTATATGAGAGATGATTATGTTAAGGGTAAGTTAAAAATTAGATTGGCAACTGAAAATGAAATATTTGAAAACAAAAGATCTAGGAGTGCAAAACTATACACATATGTCAAAAACTGAGCATACATTTTTTGCTAAAGCTAAATATTTATGGATTGTAAATATTGTATTGTTTGTGGCAGTTGTCTTTTTAGGTATTGAACAAGCTGGAAGAGGTGCTGAAATATCACATCTAGAAAACAAAATTGAGTTGCAGATAATTGAAAAAAGAAATCTCTCTGAAGAGATCTTTAGTGGGAGCACAAACTTAGCTTCACTAGAAAATGCCGAGAGTCTTGGTTATGTAAAACCAGTACAAGTCTATTACTTTAAAACAGAAAATATCTTTGCTAAGCTTCCAGTGCAATAATGACAAGATTTAAAATAGTTTTTGCAGTTTTTTCACTTCTTTTTTTAGCAATCATCTCACGCCTTTTCTATTGGCAAGTTATTAAGGGTTCAGACTTAAGTTTGCAAGCTAGTAACCAATATAGGGGTAACAAGACTCTTGTAGCACCTAGGGGTAATATATATGCCAGTGATGGCACATGGCTTGCAGTTATGCGTACAAACTGGCTTTTGTTTGCTGAAACTCCAAAATTAAAAGAAACTCCAAAGGAGGTTGCTGAAAAGCTGGCCCCGTTGTTTGTCAAAATTGAAGATTTTCCAGAGGATAATAAAGATGAATACCGGTTGGCACTCTTGAATGAAATAGATAGGCTTGAAAAAAGTATGTCTAGAAAAGGAGTTGTTTGGACTCCAGTTAAAAGAAAAGTTACAACTGAACAGAAAAATAAAATTGAAGAAATGGGAATTTTGGGACTAGGCTTTGATCCAGAAGAAAGCAGATACTACCCTGAAGGGTCTTCATCTGCACAGTTACTAGGTTTTGTTGGTAAGGATAGCGATGGTGAAGATGTGGGTTATTTTGGTTTAGAAGGTTTTTATAATATTTTATTATCTGGTAAAGATGGATTTGTTAAAAGAGAAAAAGATTTAACAGGTGCCCCAATTTTAACTGGTGGACTCTCTGAAATTTCGCCAATTTCAGGTACAGATTTGCATACATCGATTGATAAAAGAATACAAAATATAGTGGAAAATAAGCTGTTTGAGGCTAAAGACAAATATGGTGCAGTGCAAGGGTCAGTGATTGTCATGGATCCTTCGATAGGCGCAATACTTGCCATGAGTTCCTATCCGTCATATGATCCTGCTAAATACTCTGAATTTGATCAGTCTTTATTTAAAAATCCTGCAATTTCAGACACTTTTGAACCTGGATCTATTTTTAAAGTAATTGTAATGGCTGCAGGTTTAGACTCAGAAAAAATTGAGGTCGATACTATCTGTGATGTCTGTGATAAGCCTTATGCTGTTGACAAATATTTCATAAAAACATGGGATGGTAAATATCACCCAAATTCTACCATGACTGATGTTTTGGTTCATTCAGACAATGTAGGTATGAGTTTTATTGCAGCTCGCATGGGTAGTAATCTGATGTATGAATATCTAGACAAATTTGGAATTGGAAGATTAACAGGCATTGACCTGCAAGGTGAGGCAAATATAAATTTGAGGAAAAAAGGCACTTGGAATATCGTTGACCTTGCAACAAGCTCTTTTGGTCAAGGAGTATCCACAACTCCAATCCAACTTATTAGGGCAACTGCAGCTATCGCCAATGGCGGCTATTTAGTAACACCAAAGGTGGTTAAAAGTGAAAGTAATGTAAAGGAGAGGGTCATTTCAAAAGATGCTGCAGATGAAACAACAGCCATGATGATTGATGCTGCCAAAAAAGGTGAGGCCAAATGGATTGATCTGAAAGGTTTTAGTGTTGCAGGTAAAACAGGTACTGCTCAAATACCAATTGCTGGTCACTATGATGCTGAGAAGACGATAGCGTCATTCATAGGTTTTGCACCTGCAAATAATCCCAAGTTTATAATGTTGGTTACCTTAAAAGAACCTCAAAGTTCCCCTTGGGCTTCAGAAACTGCTGCACCATTGTGGTATGCAATTGCAAAAGACTTATTTAGTTATTTTGGCATCCAGCCAGAAAATTGACACTGTTTGATATAATTATTAACTGATAAATGAAGAAAATTGTTTGTATAGGTGGAGGTACTGGGACTTATCAAGTGCTATCTGGTTTGAAAAAATTACCTGTTGAAATTACTGCTGTTATCTCAATGTGTGACTCTGGAGGTTCGACAGGAAAATTAAGACAGGAATTAGGAATTTTACCCCCTGGAGATGTAAGAAGAGCAATTCTTGCACTCTCTGATTTACCGTTTGCATATAAAACTTTGGAAGATGTTTTTGAATTTAGATTCAATGGAAAGAATGGAAATATGAAGGGGGGATTGGCTGGCCACTCATTGGGTAATATTTTACTTGCTGCCCTTGTCCAGATAACTGGAAGCATGGATAAAGCGATTAATGAAGCTGCAAGAATTTTAAACGCCTCAGGTAAAATTTATCCTGTAACTTTAGATAAAACAAATTTAGTAGCCACGTTGGACGATGGTACAAAAGTGTGGGGAGAAACAAACATTGATATGCGCAATTTTAAGTTAGAACATAAAGTTAAAAAAGTTTATCTAACCCCAAAAGCAAAAGTTTTTAAAGATGCCGCCTTGTCCATACAAAATGCAGACTTGATTGTGTTTGGCCCTGGTGATTTATATACAAGCATTATACCGTCATTATTAGTATCTGGTGTTAATGATGCGATACAAAATTCAAATGCAAAACTTGTATACATAGCAAACCTAATGACAAAAAGAGGTGAAACAGATAATTTTAAAGCAAGTGATTTTGTTTCAGAAATTGAAAAATACTTAGGTAGTTCTAAAGACAAATTAAGCCATGTTTTTGTTTCCAAGAACATAAAAAAACAACAAAGCAAAATTGACAAATGGTATAGACATTATGGATCGATAGCTGTAATTAATGATTTAAAAAATAATAAAAACTACAAAGTTGTTGAGAAAGATTTTGCAGACTCAACAACTTTTTACAGACATGATTCAGAAAAAATTGCCAAAACTCTCATGAACATTTTGGAATAAGTATATGAAAGTATCAATTGATACAAGGACTATAAAAAAGGGTGAATATTTTGTACCTATCAAGGGACCAAATTTTGATGGTAATAAATTTGTTGATGATGCGTTGAAGAAAGGGGCAAGAGGTGTCATCACAGAAAGTGATTTGTACGAATTAGTTAGGAAAAAATTAGATACACAAAAGCCAATAATTATCGCTGTTGCAGGAAGTGTCGGTAAATCTACATTCAGATCATATTTATATTCTATTTTAAAAACAAAATATAAAACTCTTGAATCAGATTTAAACACAAAAATAGGATTTTCGTTAGCCGTTATGAATAAATTCAATAGACATAAAATAATAGTAGCAGAAGTTGGCATAGATAGGATTGGTGAAATGGAGGACACCGCTAAACTAGTAAGTCCTAAGATATCCATAATAACTAAATTAGGGAAAGAACATTTGGAGTTTTTTAAAAACTATAGAAATGTTGTAAAGGAGGAGTCCAAAGCATGTAATTTTACTCAGTCAAATTTTGTCTATATAAATAGCATAGATATTCCAGACTACAATAAGTATGCTTGCTCGAAATTTAAATTTAAAAAATACAACATAATACCTAGAAATAGACTTGTATTTACGAAAATTAATGATTTATTAATTCCACCACACGAAAAAGAATATCTATTTGGAATATATTTAATTTGCATAAAACATTTTAAATTTACAAACGAGGAATTTATAAAGGCACTTAAAAAAATTAAAAAGCCAAAAGGGAGATTTAATATTATAGAAATCCAAAACAACTCAATAGTGATTGACGATACTTATAATGCAGTCTGTGACCAAACAATTATAAGTGGCGTTAAATTTGTAATTGAGTTATCAAAAAAGTTAAAAAAACAGCTTGTTGTGGTTATGCCAAATATGGTAGAGAATGGCGCCTCAGCCGAAGCGCAACATAAAAACGTTGCTAAGTATTTAAACTCATGTGGAATTAGTAACTTATATTTAGCTGGTGATAATTTAGGCTATTATAAGGAATATTTAAACATAAATTATATATCAGTAAACTTTGCAGATGAACTTAATATTAAACAACAAGATAATACAATTTATTATATTAAGGCAACTCGCAGGTACAAAGGTCCTGAGTTGGTGGAAAAATTAAAATATAGACATACTAAATAGTATTTTAGACAGGTTATTTCCGCATGATTTACACAAACTTGGATTTATTGCAATAAAATATGATTATCCTATCAAACCAAGAGTAGGTGAAGAACCTAGATTTTGGCAAAATGATCTTTCTCACGTGGGTTTACAGAAAAATGCTTTAGACTTTATAATTCCCCATCCAATAGAAAAAGGACCATTGCCTATTTATATGCCTGCTGATGGAGTTATTGTTGAAATTATTCAACATTATGAAAAGTGGGGAGGACGTGAATACGAAATGTGTTTGAATCAATTACTAGCAATTACAACAAATGGTGAGTATTTTAGAATTGCACATATTGGAAAAGATAGCTGTGAGCATGACGTTGGAAGTTTTATTAAGCGTGGCACAAAAATAGCTGAAACAGGGGTAAATGGTTGGATGACGGATCCTAGACACACACATTTTGAAGTTGGAATTCTTGTTGATAACCAACGACAAACTTTAAAAGTAAGGTGGTCTGGTAATTAATAGTTTGTTTTTAAATTAAAAATTTTATTTAGCAACTTATATATTCTTCTGTATGTTTTGTAAAAATACCTTTGTATCAGTGGATAGTAATATAACTTTGGATTAGAAATTTGATTATAAATTCGTTTTTTGTTGTAATATTTCGCCCATTTGATATCGCCATATGAAAAGTGCCAATATTCGTTATCGCATGGTGCAAATCCAGATTTTATCATGACGTCATCAAGGACCAGTCTTAATTCCTGAGCTTGTTTTGTAATCTTTTTAGAATACAGCTCTTGCTCTTCATAGTATTTTTTGAATGGGGCAGAAAGATTTATTTCTTTATTATGTAGATCGAGAAGTGACACATCTACTGCTCCTCCTGTTGTGTGTCCTGGTGTCCCAATATATGGGTTTCCTACTAATTGTTTTGCTTTTTTCTCGCCTAACTGTTTAATTCTATTTTGCCATAAGTATTCTTGAACTTTAGGAGATCTATACCCGCCGTCTATTTGTAAATTTACACCCTCGGGGAGCAAATTTGCTGCGTTTGCAAGCATTTTAGCTACTTTTGGTCTAACGAGTATCGGGATGTTTATTTCTATTCGTTTTAAGATTGATAATAGTTTTATTTTGTTAGAATAGTAATCAGGATTGATTAATTTTTCACACATATTGTATTATAGTATATAATATATAAACAAATATGCAGTTTACTAATACACTGTCACTTGGTTTAGGTCTCATAATCTTCACATTTTTAATTAATTCTGTTTTAATTGTTCCGTTTATCGACTATCTTTATAAATTAAAGATGACCAGAAAGAAAGAGGCTGGAAATGGTAAAAAGTTTTTGTTTGATAAGATGCATGACATTAAAGCGGGTACTCCTATAGGCGGTGGTAATTTCATTATTTTCATGACAGTTATCTTGTTTGTGTTAGTTTTTCCGTTATCTTCAAGACTTGGAATGTTTGTTCAATCAGCCTATGATTTACGTGGTGAACTTTGGGTAATTTTTATTACTTTCATTGGCTTTGGAATTTTAGGTTTGATGGACGATCTAATCAAAATATATGGTAAATCTGAAAAAGGTGCGATGGGAATGTGGGTAGGAATGAGACGTGGGCCCAAATTTTTACTTCAAGTTGCAATTGCCTTGATTGCTACATTAATTATGTATTTTAAATTAGGTATTAGTATTTTATACATTCCACTTGTTGGTATAACTCTTAATATGGGTTGGTTATATATCCCCTTTGCTACTTTTGTGATTGTTGCTTTTTCAAATGCTTTTAATATAACAGATGGACTTGATGGTTTGGCTTCTGGACTTTTGCTTATCTGCCTTTTAGCTTTTAGCGTGATTGCTGCTGGCAACTTAGATACACCTCTATCTATATTTATGGCTATCTGGGTTGGAAGTTTATTAGCCTTTCTTTATTTTAATGTTTACCCTGCACGTATATTTTTAGGTGATGCAGGAGCCATGAGCTTTGGAGCCACACTAGGTTTAATTGGCTTATTAACAGGTAATGTAATTGCACTTTGTGTGATTGGTGGGATTTTCATAATTGAAGTTATGTCTTCTGCAATTCAGATTTATGGTTGGAGGTTTTTAAATAGACCAATATTACCTCTAGCCCCACTTCATAACACCTTTATGGTTAAAGGTTGGCAGGAACCAAAGATAGTCATGAGAGCTTGGATAGTAGGTATAATTTTGGCCATTTTTGGACTCTGGTTAGCAACTATTTAGCTGTTGTACAATTAAATAGTGAAAAGACGAAATTCAATTAAAAAGGTTAAAGTAAATAAGCTACCGTTTGATAAAACTTTCTTTTATTTAATACTAACCCTTGTCTCGATTGGTTTAGTCTTTATCGCAGACATTTCAGCACCACAGGCACTAAATATATTTGAAGATAAATTTTATTTTTTAAAAAACCAACTGACTTGGGCTGCAATTGGTTTAGTTGCCATGCTTGTAATTAGTAATATCAATTATAATTTCTGGAAAAAACTAGCCGTCCCCTTTTTCTTTGTAGCAATTATCATGCTAATTGCGGTACTCATCCCTGGAATTTCACTTAAGGCCTTAGGAGCCCGTAGGTGGATATCAATTGGTGCTTTAAACTTTCAACCCTCTGAGGTGGTGAAGCTAGGTCTTGCTTTGTACCTTGCAAAGGTTGCAGACTCAAATATCAAAAAACCCCTTGCCTTTTTTTTACCTTTAATAATCGTTTGTGGACTAATCATGCTACAACCTGATTTGGGCACAACATTAATTGTTGCTCTAATTGGGGTTGTTCAGGTTTTTGTATCAGGTGTGCCTATTGCCTATTTTTTGTGGTCAATGCTGGTCGGTTTTGTGGGTGTAATAATCTTGATTATTAGTTCGCCTTATAGAAGAGATAGGTTAATGACTTTTTTACAAGTTGGTTCAGATCCGTTGGGTAAGGAATATCATATAAGACAAATTCTATTAGCCTTAGGTTCAGGAGGTTTGTTTGGTTTAGGTATTGGCCAGTCAAAGCAAAAGTATTTGTTTTTACCAGAAGCATCAACAGATTCAATATTTGCAGCTATAGGTGAGGAAATTGGCTTTGTTGGTGCTTTTTTAATAATTTCACTCTTTGCCTTTTTTGTATATAAAGCCTATAAAATTAGCGTGAATGCACCTGACCAATTTTCAAAAGTTTTGGCAATTGGTATTATGGCTTGGATAGGTGGTCAGGCCATCTTAAATATTTCAGCCATGACCGCTCTAGCTCCATTAACAGGTATACCATTACCATTTTTTTCATATGGTGGCACCAATTTGTCGATGATTTTAGCCGCATGCGGTATACTATTAAATATAAGTAGATATGCAAAAGAAACTATTACTCGCAGGTAGCCACGCAGGTTCAACAGCAATTGCTGTAATTGAAGAGATTAAAAAGCGCAATTTAGATTGGGAAATACATTGGTTGGGCATGGAGTACAAAGGTCTAAGTGAGTTGGGTGTGATATTCCACAACTTAAATTCAGGCAAAATTGAGAACAAATTCACCAAAAACACAGTTAAGTCCTTTTTTAGAATTCCCTTAAGTTTTATTAGGGGTAAAAAAATGCTTAAAGAGGTTGACCCTGACTTGGTTTTATCTTTTGGCTCTGCTGCAGGTGCAATTGCTGCATTTTGGGCAAACTCCATGGGCAAAACTGTAATAATTCATGAGCAAACAGCAACAGCAGGTAGAGCAAATATCTTTTCTTCATATTTTGCCAAAAAAGTATTAGTAGCAAGAGATAGTTCCCTTGCTTTTTTTAACAAAAATAAAACGGAGGTTGTGGGTAACCCAATTAATTCAGTAATTGTTAAAAATAGTAGTAATAAAGCAAATAGTAGAGTTAAATCAATTCTTATCACAGGTGGCTCACGGGGTTCCGTTTGGATAAATGATGCAATAAAACCAATTTTGCCCCAATTGCTTAAAAGATATTTTGTAATGCATCAAGTGGGAGAAGCCAACATTGATAGCTTCTCAGATATTAAAGATGAAAAGTATATTAACTTCGGTCAAATTGCCCCAACAGAGATGGCTCAAGTGTTGGCTAAAGCAGATATTGTTATCTCGCGGTCAGGAGCTAATACTGTCTCAGAACTAATTGCTTTAAAAAAGCCTTCAATATTAATACCTATACCGTGGACGTATAATGATGAGGCAACTGAAAATGCCAAATATATGCAAAAGTTAGGACTAGCACGTATTTTATTACAAAAAGATTTAACTCCCCAGAAATTATTATCTGAAATAGAAAAACTGATTGCAGACTATACTTATATTTTGGCTGGCACTAAAAATCTTGAAAGTCCAGATTTGCACGCCGCTGAGAATGTTGTAGATATACTATCTGACTACCTGACTACTGTATGAAGATCATAGCTTCATAGCTGTGGTATCTTCTATCTTCACTCAAATCTAAAAGGTTTGAGTTTGCTATAATTTATTTGTGAAAAGAAGAATAAGTC
>Ga0116204_1001250_pt1 | contig 14305 bp, 12 predicted proteins | sample LakKivwa52mmetaG_FD_94481 | JGI IMG/M metagenome (GOLD analysis project Ga0116204, IMG submission 94481) | Anoxic lake water microbial communities from Lake Kivu, Rwanda to study Microbial Dark Matter (Phase II) - Lake Kivu water 52m metaG | ecosystem: Environmental > Aquatic > Freshwater > Lake...
AATAATAATAATCCATAGCCACAACGCCTTGAAAGAGGCACCTCCATTTTCCCTGAGGTTAAGCCATCTTTGTCAATCTTTTTTTGAGCTAAACTATCAAGAAATATTTCCTGAGGTTCAATTTCAGCTCGGTCAGATAAATTAATTTTTCTTTTATCGTTGTAAGTAAACATGTTTCTTCAGAAAAACTTTAATTAACAAGGCTGTAATAAAGAAAATAACGGTATAAAAAATCATTGAATTTAATGAAAAGAAATCACAAAATAATCCACTAATAACAGCTATAACTAATCCATTAACTTTAATTAAATCCTCAAGAAAAACTACTAAGAAAAGTAAGAAAACTATTAAAAAGAAAAAGTAATTTGATATATTAAAATGAACAATAAAGCTTGTTTGAATCAAGAAAAGGAAAAGAAAAAGAATCAAAAAAAGACTTGTGTTTAAAAAACTCTTCATTCTTTAATAATGAAAACTTTCTCAATTTTCCTTGGATCAAAAAGAAGCTGAATGCTAGCTTTCTGAAAAGGCTCAGCGTCAGTTTTAACGACCTCATTAACCAAACCAACAAAAAGATTTTTAGGAAAAACTTCTCCTTTGGTTACTATCCCCTTGCCTTTTTCAATTTCTTCTTCTTTGTTAATTAAGTCAACTTCAGCTTTAAATCCATTTTTACCTCTAACTACCCCCTGAACCATATTAGGCTGGATTAAAACATCAAAAAATGGGCTTTGGGAATGAGTAATCATGATGACTCGAGAGAAGTTGTCATAAACTTCAACAACCTGCCCAACAAGAACTTTCTTGGAAGTAATCACGGTCATGTTTTCTGAAATTCCATCATTACTACCTTTGTTAATTAGAAGACTACCTCCAGTAACATCAAAAGAAGAAACATCAGCTATAATCAAATTAAATTCTTTTTCTAGTTCTAAATCTAAAGCTTCTCTTAAGAAAACATTTTCTCTTTCTCTTTCCTTGAGTGAAAGAATCTCACTAATTAATTCATTTCTTTCTCTCTTTAACCTCTCTATTTCCTTTTTAATCTCTTCTTTCTGAAAAAAATACTTAGTTAAAAAAGAAGCTTCACTACCTAAATCACTTAATGTTTTTTGGGTTGGAGAAAAGAAAAGATAAACTGAATTAGCAGTTGAATTAAAGAAGTTGAAAACAAAAAAAACAGAAATCAAGCACAAAACAAGAAAAACAACTTTTCTTTTCTTTCCTCCTGGCCTACCGATTTTAAGTGGTTTCATCATTAAAATCAGTATATCTCAATTAAAGAAAAAACACAAAAACCGCCTTTACAGCGGTTCAAGATCAAGCTCTCTGTAAGGCGGCTACCTACTCTCGCCACAAGGACTACCATCGGCCTTAATGGATTTCACTTCTGTGTTCGGAATGGGAACAGGTGGAGCACCATTAGTATAGCCACCTTAAAGAAAGCTTGATTGTAATCATTAAATACTAGCCAAAAAACTGCTCTGACCTATTAGTACTGCTCGGCTAAAGACATTGCTATCCTTACACCTGCAGCCTATCAACCTCATAATCTCTGAGGGGTCTAATGAGTCCTAATCTTAGAGTAGGTTTCGTGCTTAGATGCTTTCAGCGCTTATCCTTTCCTAACTTAGCTACCCAGCGATGCTCCTGGCGGAACAACTGGTACACCAGAGGTTAGTTCACTCCGGTCCTCTCGTACTAGGAGCAAATCTCTTCAAGACTCGACGCCTGCGGTAGATAGGGACCAACCTGTCTCACGCATACCATTTTTCTTCTGTTACCAGAAGGATCGGACTATACCATCACCCAAAATTAATATTGGGGACCGACGTGTTATGGAGTTTCAATTTTCCATCCATCTTTGAAAAAAGATGAGTCTCTACGGGGTCAATATATGATTCTTCTTATTCTTTATGAAACATATATGACTTCCCTCGGTATTATCCTAACACATAACAGGTTATATCTGTTAGGACTTCACCGATATGAGTCGGTTTCTCATCTACGATTACTCGTAGAAGCCGCCGTGTTATTCTCAACATCATGGTTCTCATTGACGGTCTGAACCCAGCTCGCGTACCACTTTAATTGGCGAACAGCCAACGTGTATTTTTCATCTACGATTTCTCGCAGCACAGACTATACCTTTATTCTTAAAACTTCTAGTTAAGAATACTGACGTGTTATAGAGGTTTTGCCTCTATCCCGTGCTCGATCTAATCGAGCAAACGAAGTCGTTACGGGGTTATACGACAATTTATATTTCATTGTTGGAAGAAGATAAGGATTCACAATTTTACAAAATCGCTTAGCTTCTTTGCTAGGAATATACAAACGATAGCCGCATTGTATCCAATGTATTCGAGATTCAAGAGAGAAATTCTTTTTTAAACATTCAACTAATGTTTTTTGCTCTTTAAGAGAAAATGAAAGTGTGTTCAAAAATAATCCATAAGAGTCATTTCTTCTCCCGCCATCATCCATGAACCAAACAGCAAGAGAAAGAGGAGATTTCAAAATTTCAATTATATTTTTGTGGATTTGTTTTTTACCTTTTTTATAAAAATAATTATAAAAAGGAATAAAAAATTTATCTGATCTTGTTTTGAACCTCCATTGAAAATAATCTTTTTTATACCTCTTGTCATGAATTTTAACAAAATAAGGCTTTGCTCTTACAAATTTCTTAAACTTTAAATATTTCCATTCAAGATATTCTTTTTGATTAGAGCTATGATTAATTTCTAAACGGACATTTCCATTCTTCATGGGTTGCAAAAACCCATCGCCTAAAAGAGTTCCAAGTGTAATCTCTTTTAATCTCGAAGAAGTTAATTGTTGTCGTAAACTTCCCACGGTATTACCATGAATTATTAAGTTAAGTATAACATAAATAATTTTTAGGCTCCACCGTTATGAGTCAGTTTTACAAGGGCTTACTTATTCGCTTACCCTTGGAAGCTGCTTCACCTCCAGGATGTGATGAGCCGACATCGCTGTCGACATTTTCTCTTATTACTAAGAGGATCGGACTATATCTTCACCCTGTGGAATAATCGCTAAGCGATTACCGCCTGGCGGATTTCACAGGGGACGGCGTGTTAGCAAGGATTTTACCCTTACTCCGCCCCAAATGGGACAAGTCTCTACGGGGTCAATATATGATTCTTTTTGTTCTTTATGAAACATATATGACTTCCCACGGTATTGTCGTTTAGTTGTTATGCTATTTTTTATCATAAAACTAAATACGATTCCACCGTTATAAGCCGTATTTTTCTTGTAAGAAATTACTTTCTTAGGCACCCCGATGTTACTTAAGGTGCCGAACAGAGCCGTTGATATGGACTCGCGGGCTCTACCAGCCTGTTATCCCCGGGGTAGCTTTTATCTGATGATCTCCCGCATTTCTAAAAGTAATGTTCAGTAAGCAAGCTTACTAAACGTGCGGTCGGTTCACTAAGTTCTGGTTTCCCAACTGCTCGACATATCCGTCTCGCAGTAAAGCCGGCTTGTGCCTTTACACGACTACTCCGATTTCCATCCGGAGCTAGCCGACCTTATAAACGCCTCCACTACCTTTTAGGAGGCAAGGGCCCCACTTAAACTACCCACCAGAAACTGTCTTTGCCGCACCGCAACGGACTCGAAGAAATTCAAGCCCACAGCGGTGCGGTCAAGTTAGAATTAAGATTTTGAAAGGGTGGTGTCTCATTGGCGACTCCTTCCGCTCCGAAAAACGAAATTCAAAGTCTCCCACCTACGCTTCGCATCCAAAATCAAAAGCCAATATCTGGCTATAGTAAAGCTCCCGGGGTCTTTCCGTCTAGCCGCAGGTAACCGGCATCTTTACCGGTATTGCATTTTCATCGGGCTCCTCGTTGAGACAGCCCCCTAGTCGTTAAACCTTTCGTGCGGGTCGGAACTTACCCGACAAGGGATTACGCTCATGCTGTTACTTGGTAACCACGAATTTATAATACATCGTGGCGGTGAGTTCTTTCTCAACTCACTCTCTATGTTTCCATAGAGATCGGACCATATCTTCCGATATACATTTATTAAGTATTTCGGTTCGGCGTATGGCCTCTGAGGATTCTCCATAATATAATAATATCTTAGGAGCCTTTCCTGCTGATTGCCTAATCTCTCCAATTTTCTCTTTCAGCTTATCCTTTCGGATTACTGTTTCGCACGGAGAGCTCTCAAGGCTTCCCAGCATATAGCCGAATTTTACTAAAGCAGTTTTTCCTACTTTAACACGGTTATAGTTCTATAACCTTCTTAGTGTCGCCACTAAGTATGGACCATATCTTCATCCGTTAATTAACGGAGCTCGACGTATGGCCTCTGAGGATTCTTGAATTTACCTATATTTTCTAGTGTTCATTTTCATCGTCATCTCGCGAATCTGTTTTAATCCTTTTTCTGTAAGATGTTCTCCTTGATCCATCTTACGAATAATTTTCGCAAAGATTTCGAAGTCTTTTTTCTTTTCAGTCTGTAATGGATTGTCTTCAAAAAAAGGAATGATCTTTTCTAAAAGATCTTGACGATTTCGCACAACGTATTTCATTTGATGTTCGTGGTGATTATCATAGCGCTTGTTCAAATAACAAGAACCACATCGGAAAAACATCTTGATTTTTTCAAGAGCTCCTTTGCTTTTTGTGCTTTGCACAACCACAAACTCTGGAAATACTTGCCACTTAAGACGAAGACGAGATTTTGGATGCTTAAAAAAACTCACTGTAAAGCATCCTTCTCCATCTACAAATCCAACTATCCATTGGGTAAATACAAGCCTTTCCTGCTGATTGTCTGCACCAGACGCATTTTTACTAGACATAATTAAGGTATATTATAACCTAATTGATTATATCATAGTAGCGCTGGATACTCCAGATTTCCCAGCATATAGTTGAGTTTTTCATTCTGGATCACTCCAGAAGGCGGCAACTACTTTCGTGTACACCGCGGACGTTTACTGGCGCTTCGCCCACTCAGCCTCGTACTACGCTCAAGAATAACAATCCAAGATTATTATCCTAGTGCGAAGTACAAGACCGGCAGGGTTGACGTTCCAGCACTGGTCAGGCCTCAGCCCCTATACATCCTCTTACGAGTTCAGCAGGGACCTGTGTTTTTGATAAACAGTCGCCAGGGGAACTTTCGCTGCGCCCCAGACAAGCTGGGGAGTCCTTATTGCTAACTTACGGACGCTTGATTGCCGAGTTCCTTAACGAGGATTCACCCGTTCACCTCGGTACATTTATACCTGTCTACCTGTGTCGGTTTACAGTACGGACCCAACATTAATTTAGCTCCTGAAAAGCTTTTCTTGGAAAAGTGCTCACCTCTGTTGATTCGTCCGAAAACAAATCTTCCGCCTTTCCATTGGATTGCTCCTCAGAAAAGCGATATGAATCCGATAACACATAGAGATTACAACTTTCCGTCCCTCTTCAGAAATTAATGTCAGGGGGCCGGAATATTAACCGGCTGTCCATCGACTTCGCCTTTCGGCTACGCCTTAGGCCCGCCTAACCCTTGGCTGATTGCCATTGCCAAGGAAACCTTAGACTTTCGGTGTTCCGGAATTTCACCGGAATTGTGATTACTCATGCCAACATTCTCTCTTCTCCTCTCTCCAGCAGGACTCGCGACCCACCTTCAACGAAAGAAGAATGCTCCCCTACCACATCTTGCATAAGCAAGATATCCTTATCTTCGGTATTAGACTTAGCCCCGTAAATCTTCGGCGCAAAACCCCTTAGTTAGTAAGCTGTTACGCACTTTTTAAAGGATAGCTGCTTCTAAGCTAACCTCCTAACTATCTGAGGAATTCCACCTCCTTGCTTGCACTTAGTCTAAATTTAGGGACCTTAGATGAAGATCTGGGCTGTTTCCCTTTTGACCGCGGAGCTTAGCCCCCACGGTCTGACTGCCTCTGTGTTATATTTCCGGTATTCGGAGTTTGGTTGAGACATCTAGGTTTCCCCACGAAGTCCCATCCAGTGCTCTACCCCCAGAACTTACAAAGACGCTAGCCCTAAAGCTATTTCGGGGAGAACCAGCTATTCCCAGGCTCGATTAGCTTTTCACTTCTTACCACAACTCATCCCAAGATGTTGAACGATCCACGGGTTCGGGCCTCCCTCAGATTTTCATCGGAGTTCACCCTGGTCATGGTAAGCTCGCCTGGCTTCGGGTCGTCTGCCAACCCTCGTTCCGCAAGCGGAACATACGCCCATTTAAGACTCGCTTTCGCTACGCCTTCTCCCGGCAACGGGATTAGACAAAGGATTGACAGCCATTCGTTGGCTCATTCTGCAAAAGGCACGCCGTCAGCCTGATTTTACTCAAGCCTCCGACTCCTTGTAAGCAAATGGTTTCAGGTTCTATTTCACCGCCCTCACTGGGCTGCTTTTCACCTTTCCCTCACGGTACTGGTTCACTATCGGTGATATCGTAGTATTTAGCCTTGGCAGTTTAGTCCTGCCTGCTTCCCCCGAGGTTATCGTTCCTCGAGGTACTCAAGTATAAGCACTCAAAGTGTATGATAGTTTTCGCCTACGAGGTTTTCACTCTCTGTGACTCTCGCTTTCCAGCGAAATTCGGCTAACTAAATCATACTTAGTAAACTCTGTCTCAGTCGAAACTGAAAGCATGCTTAACTTACAACCCTTGCTAGATGCAAGCATCCAACAAGTTTGGGCTCTTCCCTTTTCGCTCGCCGCTACTTGGGGAATGTTCCATCTTAAAGATGGCTTTTTTTCTTTTCCTCCGCTTACTGAGATGTTTCACTTCAGCGGGTATCGCCCCCTAGTTTAAACTAGGGCCCTCCGATTTTCGTCGGAGTGGGTTTCCCCATTCGGAAATCTCCGGATCAAAGGTTGCTTAACACCTCTCCGAAGCTTATCGCAGTTACGCCACGTCCTTCATCGCCTCGATATCCCAAGGCATCCACCATTTGCCTGTAAAAATGCAATTTTTGGCTAGTAATTAATAATTACAATTAAGTTGTCAAAGTTCTCTTGCTTCAATCTTTCAACGACTAGAAACTAAGATAATTTCCAAACGTTGAACGATTCAGGCAACTAAAAACCACTCTGAGAGTGGCTTGATTAAAAAGAAGCTAGGGAAAGATTAATCAAACATCTCTCTTTAGTATAATATTTCTTGTCTTCTTCATTTCGTGGGGTTTTAATTCTTTTAAAGGATAATCAATTTAAAATGTTTTGTCAATACCTGAAAAAGAAAGGGGGGCCTTCACGACCCCCTTTCTAATACACCCTCACTATCCTTTTAACTTTTTTTTGAAATCTGTCAAGATGTCAGCAGCAAAATCTTTTCCACCGAGACCAAAACTTATTCCTCCAGCAATAACAATGAAAGCTACAATTCCGGTGAAAAGAGTCATCAAAAGATCACTAGCAATTCCTAGTTCAACTAGAATTGCAAAGATAGCAAAAATCCAGATAGCCCATCTAACCATTTCACCAGCCAAATGAGTGTGTTTGAAATTAGCTCTTTCAGTAGCAGCAGTAATTATCTTAGCTAAAAAGTCAGCTAGAATAACTGCTACAACGAAAATCAAAGAAGCAACAATAACATTAGGGACATAATCAATGATTTTCTCCATGAAGTTGGCGAAATGAGTTAATCCCCAAGTTGCCAAAGCAGCCCAAAGAAAAACAATGAAAAGAATCCACTTAACAACTGTGCCTACAAAAAGAGAGGCACTAATCTTGATTTTAGCTTTGTCCATAGCTTCTTTCCAACCCTCTTTTTCAAAGACTCCATCAAACTTAACCTTCTTTAAAATCTGAGCAACAATTTTACCTACTCCAACTGAGAAAAGCCAGCCGAAGATAAGGATTAAAAAGCCCAGAACTAAAGTTGGCATATAGCTGATGAAATCATACCAAAGCTTAGCGACAAAGTCTAAGGTAACACTATTAAAACCGTTATACATGTTTTTACTTTTTAAAGTAATAATGCAACGACCTTTACAAAATTATACCCTATTATTCAAAAAAAAGAAAGCAAGTGGACCCTGCCGGGATCGAACCGGCGACCTCCTCATTGCAAATGAGGCGCTCTACCAACTGAGCCAAGGGCCCTTTCTTAACTGTGGGTGTAGTAGGAATCGAACCTACGACCTCTGTCTTATCAGGACAGCGTTCTACCACTGAACTATACACCCTTTTTCTTCTTAGTAAAGTCTCCCGTAATCAAATCAGGCACAACTTTTTTCAAAACATTGCCGTCCATTTCAATTGAGAAATAATGGTTGCCTGAATTAAAGACAGCTTTCTTAGCTCTCAAAACGCTCCGATCAATCATTGTATCAATTTTCCAAAGAAGACCAAATGGAGGGATTGAACCAGTTTTAATTCCTTTAAGGTTCTCTTTAATCCATTTCTCTTTAGCAAAACCAACTTTCTTGATTTTCTTTTCTTTAGAAGACAAGATTTTCTTGGCTTTCTGAATATCAATTATCTTTTCACAAGGAACAGTGACAATTAAATATTGCCTATCAGCCTTCAAAACAACTGTTTTCATAACTAAACTTTTCTTGATTTTCAAGGTGTTGGCTTTATCTCGGCCAGTGTAAACTTTCTTGTGCTTTAATTCTTTGTATTTAATTTTGTTTTTATCCAAAAGATTGGAAACTTTTTTCGGTATCATTATAGTTGTATTTTATCAGAAAAAAGAAAAAAAGCAACAAAAAAAGCGCGTCAAGGCGCTTTCTTCTTCGGTTTCTTAAAGTTGTTCCGATAGCCATTTTTAAAGTGATTGGCTAACACTTAGAATTGGATTGAGAATTCTCGCAAACCAATTCTAATCGACCGTAACAAAATTAGATAGTCCACGGACAGCTTCCGCTACCCGTGCCTTGTTACGACTTAGTCCCTCTCACTGAGCCTACCGTGGTACCTTATGAAGGCGCTTCGGGTATTCCCAGCTCGCTTGACTTGACGGGCGGTATTCGAGATAGATGAATCATCTTCTCACACCACTGGGCAAACGGTTTTCCCGTACCCTAGCGGTTTCCGATCGATGTTTTTTACCTAAAGCTCTGATTTTAGTTTGTAATTTAGCGATATCGTCCACTCCCTTCTTTGTAAGATGTAATCCTCGCATTCTTTTCTGGATTATTTTTTTGAAATACTGAAATGTCTTAGCTTTTTTTGCTTGAAGTGGAAATTTTTCTAGAAACGGTATAAGGATTTCAGAGATCTCATTTAATCTGCTCACCTTATATTTGGCATGAGGATACCATCCGTAACGATCATAATTACAATCATATATCTTTCCGCACCCTAAAGTTTTTTGTATTCTTTCTAGAATTTCTTTATCATCTGCTCTGAGTTCAATTGAAAACTCTGCGCGACAAAAAATTTTATTCTTCATTGTCTCGTCTCTATAGATGCTAACCCAAAAACATCCTTCTCCATCTATAAATCCTGCAATATATTGCGGATGAAGCTTCTTTATCGATCGAATTCGCCCCTTCCCCTTGCGGGTACTATGGGCTCTGCTGACTTCTTGCGATTGCATAGAAATAAAATCACTTTTATTTTTTATCCTGAACTTAGTTGACTACCGTTAGTATAACTTTATTCAAGAACAATCACAAGATCTCACCGGGTCACTAATCAAGCCTTTCTTTTCCGTCTCGATAATCATATACTTAGTAAAGTTTTTGTTTTAAGGATAGCTTCTCCATGTACTCGCAGGATCGCTACCTTACTAAGCCTTAAATGTATTCAAGCTGGAAAATGCTACTTTCGCCCTTCAGTTAAAACCTCACAATTTTAACCTGCAATTTCGCTTTAGAAAATCCTTAATTCTTCTAATGGGATTTTAACCCATTGGTTCAATTAGCTGCCGGTCACCCGAGTACAAGGCTCAGGAACATATTCATCGCCACGTGGCTGATTGGCGATTACTAGCGATTCCGGCTTCATGAGGTCGAATTTCAGACCTCAATCCGAACTGAGACTGGGTTTGATGGGATTAGCTCCCCCTTACGGGTTAGCAACCCATTGTCCCAGCCATTGTATCATGTGTGCAGCCCAGGACGTCAAAGGGCCATGCTGATTTGGCGTCATCCTCACCTTCCTCCCGATTGTCTCGGGCAGTCCCCTATGACAAATAAAACATAGGGCGAGGGTTGCGCATGTTACCGCATTTAAGCGTGCACCTCACGGCACATGCTGACGACCGTGTGCGTCCACTATTCCTAATGGCACGGACTATACCATCACCCAACAATAACTTTAAAATAAAACTATTGGTGGGGACTGACGTATTATGGAATTTTCATCTTTCCATCCATCTTTTCAAAAAGATAAGTCTCTACGGGGAATGAATACTACTTTCTATACCTTAATCTATATGGTTTTATAAAATTAAGGAATTTATGCGATTCAAAACGTGAAACATATAAAACATATGTTTTTGAATTTTGATAACAATACACAGAAGGAGTAAAGCCTACTTTCCTTAACAAATCAACATCTTTTTCAGCTTCTTGTTTATAACCATAAGTTATCCTTAGGTCATTTTTTTCATTTTCGGCAACACTCCCGTCACCGTCAAAGCGTCCCGCAAAATAAGCTGATAAATTGCTTTTTTTAAGGTGATTTTTAGGATTTTCGCGCGCAATTTTAAATATTCTTAATAATGGACGACTATTCACGTAAATCTGATAGGCATTTTGTTTTGATTTTTTCAAAACATATCCCGTCGATCCATCTTGAGAATATATTCTCATTTTAATTCTATCATTAGGAAAAAATTCCAAGAAAAATTTTCTAAACTCTTCTATGAGAATTTTATCAACACTTGTAAGTCCAATACTAGAAGACCTATGATAGCCATCTGCGCACCATAATCCAAAGATATAAGCATTTTTGTTATCGCTTGATATACAGAAAGTAGTATTCATTCTTCCCACGGGATTACCCATTACTATAATAATATCATAAGAAATAATATTAATCTAGCATTGGGGCTCCCCCGTTATGAGTCAGTTTTTCGATCTGGATTACTCCAGAAAGGGTCGAAAATTCAACCATGCAACACCTGCCCAGCCGTCCTTGCGGAGGTCTCGACTTTCATCGAGATTTCGTCTGGGTGTCAAGCCCTGGTAAGGTTCCTCGCTTATTATCGAATTAAGCCACATGATCCACCGCTTGTGTGAGCCCCCGTCTATTCCTTTGAGTTTTAGCCTTGCGGCCGTAATTCCCAGGCGGGATACTTAACGCGTTAGCTTCGCCACTTGAAGGGTCGACACTTCAAATAGCCAGTATCCATCGTTTACAGCGCGAAATACCGGGGTATCTAATCCCGTTCTCTCCTCGCGCTCTCGTCCCTCAGCGTCAGGATCGTCCCAGCTGATTGCCTTCGCTTTCGGTGTTCCGGTCGATATCAACGGATTTCACCCCTACACCGACCGTTCCATCAGCCTCTAACGTCCTCTACCAAACCCATCTCTTTCGCAGTTTCAAGGTTGAGCCCTGAAAATTTAACGAAAGATGCTGTTTGGCGCCTACGGACCCTTTACGCCCAATAAATCCGGATAACGCTTGGGGATTCTGTATTACCGCTGCTGCTGGCACAGAATTAGCATCCCCTTATTCTTAGGGTACCGTCACCCCGCCCTCTAAGTTCTATTTTTTAGATATAAAACGTAGAGGGCGGGGTTCTTCCCCTATAAAAGCTTTTTACACCCCGAAGGGCTTCTTCAAGCACGCGGCGTCGCAGGATCAGGGTTTCCCCCATTGTCCAATATTCTCGACTGCAGCCTCCCGTAGGAGTAGGGCCCGTGTCGCAGTGCCCTTGTTGGCGGTCAGGCTCTCACCCCGCCTACCCGTCATAGCCTTGGTAAGCTTTTACCTTACCAACAAGCTGATAGGCCGCAGACCCATCCCATTCCGCCTGAGCTTTACCCTGAACGAGTCAGGGACCATCGGGTATTATCCAGCCTTTCGACTGATTATGCCCGTGAATGGGGTTGGTAATCTACGTGTTACTAACCCGTCTGCCATGCCTTGGCCGAAACCAAAGCATTCGACTTGCATGCCTTATCCACGCCGCCAGCGTTCATCCTGAGCTAGGATCAAACTCTCAATTAAGTGCTTTAAAAGCACTAAAAAGAAATAATCGGAACAACTCTAAAAAACCGATTTTTGTCAAAGTTCTTTCTTTACCTTCTTTAATCTTTATTTAAAACTAAAGAAGATAAACAAAAATCAGGAAGATGCTCCTGAGTTCAAGCTCACACTTATCAAGCTAATGTTTTTTCATTAATTCATCTTTCAGCTTTATTTTGCATCTTCTAAAACCATTCTATTCTTTTTTAAAACTTTGTCAAGCCGGAGAGAGGATTCGAACCCCCAACCTACTGTTTACAAAACAGTTGCTCTGCCGTTGAGCTACTCCGGCAACTAAACTACTTCTTTGACTTTGCTCTTAATTTCTGTAAATAAAGAGCTATCTTGCCTTCAATTTTCAAAACTAAAACCCTAATTTTCGAAAGAATCTTTAAAAGAATTCCTTGCCAAGAAAAGTTCTTAACAAAAGGAACGTTGTTAATCTTTCTTTTCAAATGAAACACATAGTGCTTGATTTTCTTAGTTTTCTTTTCAGGAAGATTAACTAAAACAGGAATCTTTTTCCAGAAAAGAAAAAACACTACCAGAAAACTAACTAAAGAAAGAATAATTGATATTGGAGCTATCATTCTAGAGCTCGTATCTTGTAAATCTTTTAACTTGTATATTCTCCCCTGTCTTAGCTATTTTCTCCTCAACTAAATCATTAATAGTTTTAGAACTATCCTTAATCCAGGGCTGAGACATTAAACAATTTTCACTTAAATAGCTGTTTGCTTTCCCCTCCGCTATTTTAAGAGCAACTTCTTGATTCTTGCCTTCTTCTAGGGCTTGTTCTAAAAAACGGCTCTTTTCTTTTTCTAGATTCTCTTGAGAAACATCTTCTTTTTTAACAAAAAATGGTCCCATGGCAGCAATCTGAAGACATATCTCTCTGGCTAATTGCTTGAAGTCATCTGAACGAGCTACAAAATCTGATTCACAACGAAGATCAAGAAGAACTCCAATTTTGGAATTGTCATGGATATAGCTGTCAATCATGCCTTGACCAACTTCCCGACCAGCTTTTTTAGCTGCCACTGATTGGCCTTTCTTTTTAAGAATCTCTTTGGCTTTTTCAAGATCACCATTAGCTTCCTCAACTGCTTTTTGGCATTCATTAAGAGAAACTCCTGTCTCACTGCGTAATTGTTTGATTTTATCAAGGTTGGACATTTTTCTTGGCCTCAACTATTTTATTCTTAATCTTATCCATAATGTATTTAACTGAAGTTAAAGCATCGTCATTAGCTGGGATTAAATAATCAACTAAGCTTGGGTCAGAATTAGTATCAACAATAGCAACTACTTTAACTTGCTTTTTCCTAGATTCTTTAACAGCTAAATCATCATGAACTGTATCAACAACAAAAACTATGTCAGGAATTTTAGTTAAAGGTTTTAATCCTTCAAACTTAGTTTTTAAAGATTCTATCTCTTTATTGAAATTACTTCTTTCTTTCTTGGTGTATTTCTCTAAATCCCCTTCCAGTTTCTTTTTCTCAAGGTCTTTGAGATAATCAACTCTTTTCTTAATGGTTTCAAAGTTAGTAATAGTTCCACCAATCCATCTTTCATTGATATATGGCATATCGCATTCTTGAGCAACTTCTTTAACTAAATCCTTAACTTGAACTTTGGTTCCAACAAAAAGTATAGTTTTCCCTTCACTAACACTTTTAGCCAAAAACTCAAGAGCTTTCTCAAGGTTTTCTTTAGTCTTAGAAACATCTATAACGCTAACACCATTTCTAACACCAAAGATATATGGTTCCATTTTAGGATGCTTCTTGTTTGTCTTGTGGCCAAAATGAAGGCCAGCCTGCATCATTACTTCTAACTCAGGGTCTTCAGTTTTAATTTCTTCTTTGTTTTCCATAATTAATTATCTTGAGTAGAATAACACTATTTCTAAATTAAATCAAGCTCTCTGGTTGCTTTTTATCAGAAATTTGCTAATATACCCAATAGCTTAAATATTAATTAAGAAAATGAAAAAAGACATTCATCCCAAGTATTATGATAAAGCTGGCGTTAATTGCGCCTGCGGGAATAAGTTCAATGTTGGCTCAACTAAAGAAAAGATTGAAATTGAGATCTGTTCTAGTTGCCACCCCTTCTATACTGGCAAGGAA
>Ga0116204_1001251_pt1 | contig 14282 bp, 9 predicted proteins | sample LakKivwa52mmetaG_FD_94481 | JGI IMG/M metagenome (GOLD analysis project Ga0116204, IMG submission 94481) | Anoxic lake water microbial communities from Lake Kivu, Rwanda to study Microbial Dark Matter (Phase II) - Lake Kivu water 52m metaG | ecosystem: Environmental > Aquatic > Freshwater > Lake ...
ACAGCATCAGGCACCCGATAGTGTTCAGCGGTGATATTGTTACACAAGCTGATTTTGAACTGATCAGCAACAGATACCCCTCCATTTCCCGGTGGATGCTTGGACGCGGCGTTCTGGTGAATCCATTTCTGCCCGAAATCCTGCTGAAAGGCACAGACCACCTCAGCGATGAGATTATCCGCACAAAACAGTACAATTTTATGGATGAACTCTACTGCGAAATTAAGGACAAGTTTCAGCGTGAAAGGACAATTTTGAATAAAGTCAAAGATTACTGGTCCTATTTTTCACGGTGGTATGACGGCGACGTGGAAATTTTCACCCACCTGTCAAGACTGAATACACTGAACGAATTCATCCCCGCTGCCAGGCATTACATGATGCATAAACCCCTTGCACCGTTTGAAACAAGAATCGGGCGACCTGTTGGTAAAGCCTCAGAAGTATAGCATATTGAGGGTTTCACTTTTCATTTTTGCTTTTTCCAATAACGTCATCTTCAAAAACAACCTGATTGAATTTCAATAAGGATAAGCTTTCCGTCCCCTGATGATTAACTTTCGGAGGTTCAATTGCCCTGTTTTAGGATTTCAAAGATGATACTGCTTTTTTGCTAATTTTGCACCCCATGAAAAACATCAGAAATTTCTGCATAATTGCCCATATTGACCACGGTAAAAGCACCCTGGCCGACCGATTACTCGACATGACCGACACACTCACCGACCGTGAAAAAAAAGACCAGGTTCTCGATAGTATGGATCTGGAGCGCGAACGCGGCATCACAATTAAAAGCCACGCTATTCAGATGGTTTACAATCATAATGGACAGAACTTCCTCCTTAACCTCATTGATACGCCCGGCCATGTTGATTTTTCGTATGAAGTTTCCCGCTCGATAGCTGCCTGCGAAGGCGCGCTGCTTATTGTGGACGCCAGCCAGGGAATTCAGGCTCAAACCATTTCCAACCTTTATCTTGCACTCGATCACAACCTGGAGGTTATACCTATCCTCAACAAAGTTGATCTTGAAAATGCAATGCCAGAAGATGTTAAAGATCAGATTGTTGACCTGTTAGGATGCCGCCGTGATGATATAATTGAAGCCAGCGGAAAGACGGGTTATGGAGTAGATAAAATCCTGTATGCTATCGTGAACCGTATTCCCGAACCGAAAGGAGACCCGGATGCCCCGCTTCAGGCGCTGATTTTCGACTCGGTTTTCAATTCCTACAGGGGAATCATTGCCTACTTCAGGATTTTCAACGGCACGCTGCGACAGCACGAATTTGTGAAATTTATGGCAACCGGCAAGGAATACGATGCCGACGAAATTGGCGTACTCAAACTGGGTTATATGCCTCGTAAAGAGCTGAGTGCCGGCGATGTAGGTTATATTATTTCAGGGATAAAAGTCTCAGCCGAAGTAAAGGTTGGCGACACAATCACCCACACCGAAAATCCAAGCAACAAAGCGATTGCAGGGTTTGAACACGTCAAACCGATGGTTTTTGCCGGGATATACCCGGTGGATGCTGATGATTATGAGGAACTTAGAGCTTCGATAGAAAAACTGCAACTCAACGATGCCTCACTCACTTTCGAGCCGGAATCGTCGGCAGCGCTGGGGTTTGGCTTCCGCTGCGGCTTTCTGGGTTTGCTACACATGGAAATCATCCAGGAGCGTCTCGACCGCGAATTTGACATGGATGTAATTACCACCGTTCCCAACGTGTCGTACAAAGCCTACACACGCAAGGGTGAAATGATTGAAGTGCACAACCCTTCTGGCCTCCCCGACCCCAACTATCTCGATTTTATCGAAGAGCCATACATCGTCGCACAGATCATTTCCAAGTCGGAATTTGTAGGCGCTGTAATGAAACTTTGTATTGACAAGCGCGGTATATTAAAAAACCAGGTTTACCTCACCAGCGAAAGGGTTGAAATCACCTTCGAAATGCCACTTGCAGAAATAGTTTTTGATTTTTACGACAAACTGAAAAGCATTTCGCGCGGTTATGCGTCATTTGATTACCACATTTCGGGCTATCAGCTGGCCAAACTTGTACGGCTCGACATCCTGCTTAACGGCGAAAAGGTGGACGCTCTATCAACGCTGATCCACCAGGACAACGCTTACAATTTCGGCAGACGGATGTGCGAAAAGCTGAAGGAACTCATCCCTCGTCAGCAATACGACGTGGCCATTCAGGCTGCAATCGGCGCTAAAATTATCTCCCGCGAAACTGTGAAAGCCCTCCGGAAGGATGTAACAGCAAAGTGCTACGGCGGCGATATCACCCGAAAACGTAAACTTCTGGAGAAGCAGAAAAAAGGTAAAAAACGCATGCGCCAGGTAGGCAATGTGGAAGTGCCGCAATCGGCGTTCCTTGCAGTGCTTAAGCTGGATTAAGGAGCTGCGTGCCGCTGAATCAGGTAATTGATAAATCAGTAGAGGGAAATTGATTCAATCCGTTGAGAAGGATTTGATTTATTTAGAATAAAACCTACTGAATATCAGCACTTTATTCTAGTAATTGTCAAGATAATTTACACAGTCATTTTTTAGATATCACCATGAACGAGCCTGATAACCTGATATTTGGCATCCGCCCGATGATTGAGTCACTGAAAGCGGGAAAGGAATTTGATAAAGTTTTCGTGCAGATTGGCCTGAAAGGCGACCTCTCGGGTGAGTTGTTCCGCCTCATGAAATTGGGAAACATTCAGTATCAAAAGGTTCCGCTGGAAAAACTCAACCGGATCACACGTAAAAACCACCAGGGAGTCATTGCGTTTGCTTCACTGGTTTCGTATCAACCTGTAGATGAGATTGTTCAGATGGCTTTTGAAAAGGGTGAGACACCTTTGTTGCTTGTTCTTGACCGGATAACTGATGTCAGAAATTTTGGGGCTATAGCCCGAACTGCCGAATGTGCCGGTGTTCATGGAATCATCATTCCTGCGCAAAACTCTGCCCAGATCAACGCGGATGCAATGAAGACCTCTGCCGGGGCATTGAATTTTATCCCGATTTCCAAAGTGCAGAACCTTAACCGCACGCTTGATAGCTTGAAAGAGAGTGGCGTGCAATTGGTCGCCGCCACCGAAAAAGCTTCAAAATCATACACCCAGGCGGATTTTAGCCTGCCTACAGCGCTAATTGTTGGTTCTGAGGAAGATGGCATCGCACCGGCTTTTCTTAAAAAAGCCGATCAAGCCGTAAAAATCCCAATAACCGGTAAAACAGAATCATTAAATGCTTCGGTGGCTGCCGCCTTGATGATTTATGAAGTGGTAAGGCAAAGAGGAACTGTGTAAAATATAGTAGCCCGGAAAGCCATTTTTCATGTGCCAAATCATTCCAAATCAAATCATTTCATTACTTTTAATGGCTCGAAAGGAAACTTCAGGTTTTCACCTTTAGTAAAATAGGCCTTCACTGAACCGACCAGGATTTTTGCCTCAACCAAAATCGGGATTTTGTTCCTGTCGTCGGTTACCCAAACAAAAAGATCTTCGCCACCGCTGAAAATTGTTCCCTCGACCAGCAACGCGGAAAATTTATGGCACCGGTATTTGTTTCCATCGAAATTCTCGACTACTTCCAACCCGTGATATCTGCCATAGATTTCGTAAACGTGGCTGCCAATAATCATCCTAAAATCAATCTTTTCCCCAATTTTCATTTGGCTGAAATCCAGCGTGCGTGCATAATAAACGGCAGTTTGAACATCCAGAACCCCATCCCGGTAAGGAACCTCCGATGTTATTCTTTGATCTTGGTTCGTTTTTTGTTGAATGGTAATTTTCCCTGACCCGTAATCAAAATTCAATTTTTCGTCCAGCTTGTAACTGCCCTCGTGCACCGACCTGCGAAACCAGAATGGCTTGAAAGTCAATGCATCTGCCACCGATTCAAACTCATCTCTAACCTTGAAAATCCAGTCATAGGCAGGAAGCGTTCGTCCGGAACTTTTAAACCACCAGGCCGGTTTGTCGCCATAAGAGGTACTATCTGTAATGAATTCAGCTTTTCCGGCCTCAACCCATACAAACTGCCAGTGGTAGACCACCTTGTAATATAGTTTTTCCCCGGATTGAAACGGCAGTTCACCTGCTTGCGCAAGTATCTGAAAATGAATTAATGAGAAACAAAAAAGCAGCAGTTTACTGATCTTTCTTTGTGTATTCATGCTCCTTGAGCTTCGCAATTTTGATATTCATAAAACCAAAGAAAACAGTCATCAGCGGGCTGATCAGGTTGAAGAAGCAATAAGGCAGGAAGGTTAACGTGGGTATACCGAGTACGGTGGATTGTGTGGCGCCGCAGGTGTTCCAGGGAACGAGCACCGAAGTAACCGTCCCGCTGTCTTCGAGGGTTCTGGAGAGATTTTGCGGCGCCAAACCCCGCTCGCGGTAGGTATCAGCAAACATTCTGCCAGGCACTACGATACTGAGGTACTGGTCGCTGGCGGTAATATTAAAAAAGACACAGGTTCCGGCGGTGCTTGCAATCAGAGATCCCTGGTTGTAAGCCAGTTTGATAACCGACTGTGTAATGCGGTGCAGCAATCCGGCCGATTCCATTATTCCGCCGAAAATCATGGCGCAGATGATCAACCACACGGTATTCAGCATACCGCGCATCCCGCCGGTTTGGAGCAAACTGTTTACCATTTCGTGGTCGGTCGTTACGCTGATGTTGGAATACATTGATTTCATGACAGCAACGTAAGCCGCCACATGGTATTTCCCCTCTATTCCGCTAACCTGTTCGATAATCTGAGGTTGAAAAATCAGCGCAAATAAGCCACCGGTGAGCGTTCCGGTGAGTAAAGCAGGCAAAGCTGGAACTTTCATCACGATCATGGCAATAACCAGAACCGGCACAATAAAGAGAAGCGGAGTGATATTGAAAGCGCCATCAATAGCAGACAAAATGGGTTGAACATCAGCGAGTTCATCGGGTTGAGTACGGAACAAACCGATTATTAAAAAAAGCACCAGCGTAATAGTGAGTGTGGGTGCAGTTGTTAAAACCATGTATCGGATATGTGTGAACAGGTCGGTTCCGGCCATTGCGGGTGCAAGATTAGTGGTATCGGAAAGTGGCGACATTTTATCACCGAAATATGCACCCGAAATGATAGCTCCGCCAATAATGCCGTCCGGAAGCCCGAGTGCCCTGCCGATTCCCAACAAAGCCACCCCTAATGTAGCTACCGTTGACCAACTGCTGCCGGTAGCCAGCGAAACAATGGCGCTCACCACGCAAGCGGCAAAAAGGAAAATGGTAGGATTTAAAATCTGGAGACCGTAATAGATCATTGCAGGTACAATTCCGCTAAGCAACCATGTTCCGGCCAGAGAGCCAATCATAAGTAATATGAGTATGGCAGCCATTGCCGATCCGATGCTCTTCACAATTCCCTGATTGAGCTCTTCCCAGGTAGTTCCGGTGCGCATGGCAACGAGTGCTGCCACGGTAGCCGACAGTATCAATACCATCTGATTGGAACCTGAAAGTGAATCATCGCCAAAAATGAAGACATTGATCGAAATCAGCGCTGTAAGGAAAACCACAGGCGTTAGGGATTCCAACAATGTTGGCGGGCGTTTTATTCTGGCCATAATGTCGGTCTGATTTGGTAAATCTCAATTTATGGGTAAAGAAAAGGGATTTTTTTTAAATGACGAATAGCACCCTCTGGATCAATCCGTTTAAAATATCAATTGTGACAATTGTATAAAATGCTGTGTTGGAATAATTTCAGTCCCCTGGATAACTGGGTTGAAACCGTTCGCATCAGCAATCAAAAACTTTGATTTTTCAATCTAAATTTAGATTGCTTATAAATTGCTATTCAATTGATTAGGCAAGGTAAACAATACGTACTTTTATGGCCTCAAAAAATACAACTACATCATGCGCATCGAAAGAATTAATACCCGGACTGAGGTGCAGGTAAATGATCCCATTGACCTGGCACAGATGGATCACCTGATCGAAAAATACAGGGGTAAAAAAGGCAATATGATCCCACTATTGCAGGGCGCTCAGACGATTTACGGCTACATCCCGAAAGATGTTTTCGAAAAAATTTCGCGCGAAACCGGCTTAAGCCTCAGCGATATGTATGGGGTTGCTACCTTTTACGCACAGTTCAGGCTCAAACCGGTGGGTAAGTACATCATCAAAGTATGCCACGGCACCGCCTGTCATGTGCAGAATGCATCGAAGATCAGCGAAGCGCTCGAAGAAGCTCTTAAAATCCATGACGGCGAAACCACCGAGGATCGGCTTTTCACCCTCGAATCGGTGGCATGCCTGGGCTGCTGTTCATTGGCTCCTGTTATGATGATTCAGGATAACACCTACGGAAAACTCACCGGCACTGAAGCTGTGAGAATTGTTAAAGATATCAGGATCAATGAGATGAACACCAATAATTAAACCTAAATTTCAAACACCGATACTCATCCTAACTAAAATGACAAAAACCAAAGTAATTGTTGGCCTTGGCAGTTGCGGAATTGCTGCCGGCGCAAACAAGACCTATCAAAAAATTGAACAGCTGCGCAAAGCCGAAAACCTTGATTTCGAGTTGAAAAAGACCAGCTGTATCGGGATGTGCTTCAGAGAACCGCTGGTAGAGATCATTGACGAAACGGGTTCTTACATTTATGGCAATGTTGACGAAAGCCGGGCTGTGGAGGTTTTGGAAAAGCATGTGGTTAACCATGAACCTGTTAAGGAACTGGTTGTCAAAACCGACCTTTTCGAAACCCCCGATAATCTGTTTTTCGATAACCAGGTGAAGATCGCTCTGCGCCATTGCGGGTATATTGACCCGGAATCGCTGGAGGAGTATGAAGCCCACCAGGGATACGAAGCCATCAAAAAAATTGCCGACCAGGGAATTACCGCGGATCAGGTAATCGAAATGGTTCTCAAATCAGGGTTGCGTGGTCGTGGCGGCGGAGGTTTCCCGACAGGGATGAAATGGCGCTTTGCCCAAAAAAGTGAATCCAAAGAAAAGTACATCATCTGTAATGCCGATGAGGGCGATCCCGGGGCATTTATGGATCGTTCGCTGCTGGAAGGCGACCCGCACGCAGTGCTCGAAGGGATGATAATCGGCGCTTATGCAATCGGAGCAAATGGGGGTGTGATATACTGCCGTGCCGAATACCCTCTTGCCATCAAACGACTCAACATTGCCATCAACCAGGCACGTGATCATGGCTACCTGGGTGATCATATAATGGGCATCGAAGGTTTTTGCTTTGATATCTATGTGAAAGAGGGTGCCGGAGCTTTCGTCTGCGGTGAAGAAACTGCCCTGATTGCTTCCATTGAAGGCGAGCGCGGAATGCCCAGAAAAAGACCGCCTTTTCCCGCTATTTCAGGCCTTTGGAAAAAGCCCACCAACATCAATAATGTCGAAACCTGGGCTAACATTCCATGGATTATCATCAACGGACCTGAAGCGTACGCAAAGTACGGAACCGAAAAAAGCAAAGGCACCAAAGTATTTGCTCTGGCGGGTAAAATCAAACATTCAGGCCTGGTGGAAGTCCCGATGGGAATTACCATCCGTGATATCATTTTCAAGCTAGGAGGAGGAATCCCCAGCGGTAAACGGTTTAAAGCAGTTCAGCTGGGAGGCCCATCTGGTGGTTGCATACCCGAATACCTTGCCGACACCATTGTGGATTACGACTCAGTGAACGCCACCGGTGCAATCATGGGTTCAGGAGGTATGGTGGTGATGGACGAAGATACCTGCATGGTGGACGTTGCCAAATTCTTCCTTAATTTCACCCAGTTGGAAAGTTGTGGAAAATGCACCTTCTGCCGGATCGGAACCAAAAGAATGCTCGAAATATTGCAGCGCATCACCGAAGGAAAAGGAAAAATTGAAGACCTTGAAACTCTCGGAGAACTTGCTCACCAGATCAAGGATTCATCCCTCTGCGGGCTGGGACAGACAGCACCCAATCCGGTTCTGACCACGCTTAAATATTTCAGGGATGAATACACGGCTCACATCCTCGAAAAAAAATGCCCTGCCAAAGTTTGCAAAAGCCTGCTCACGTATGAGATCATCGCCGAAAAATGCACCGGATGCACGGTTTGCGCCAGGAAATGTCCGGTTAATGCCATTACCGGCGAGAGAAAATCACCTCACTTCATCAACCAGGAAATCTGTATAAAATGCGGAGATTGCTACTCCCGCTGTAAGTTCGATGCCATTATACTTCGTTAATTTTCACAACAAAACTAAGCCTGACCAACAATGACCGAAACTTTTAATACCATCCTCAACGGCAAAATTGTCAAAGGTACACCCGGCGAAACCATTCTTGAACTGGCCGTCCGAAACGGAATAAATATTCCAACGCTTTGCAACGATCCGCGGCTGGAGCCATTCTCCTCCTGCTATGTTTGTGTGGTTGAGGTAGAAGGGATCAAAGGATTACAACCCTCCTGCTCTACCAGGATTACCGAAGGAATGAAAATCGAAACAGATAATGACCGCATCAGGAAAGCAAGAAAAATGGCGCTCGATCTGATGGCCGGCAACCATTACGCTGATTGCATGGCGCCCTGCAAGGAAACCTGCCCTGCCGGAGTAGACGTACAGGGATATATTTCGCTGATCGAGAAGGGATTATACTCCGAAGCCATTGCGCTTATCAAAGAAGTAAATCCGCTACCAGCCATCTGCGGGCGCGTTTGTGTAAGACCCTGCGAAGCTGCATGTCGCCGCAATATGCTTGGCGAAGGAACCGGTGTTGGCATTGATTATTTGAAACGATTTGCCGCCGATATTGATTTAAATTCTCCCAAAAGGTTTATCCCTGAAGTTGCGCCATCCACCGGAAAAAAGGTTGCCATTATCGGAGCAGGTCCCGGAGGTCTTTCCTGTGCTTACTTTTTGCAGCAAAAGGGTCATCAATGCGATATCTTTGAAGCCTCAGCCTCGCCTGGCGGATGGCTGAGGTACGGCATTCCGGAGTATCGGCTGCCCAACGATATAATTGACAAGGAAGTGGCAGCTGTTACCGAGCTTGGTGCAAGGATATTTTACCAGCAGAAATTTGGAGACAATCTGCATTATGCTGATTTACAGAAAGAATACGACTCGGTAATCCTAACCATCGGATCGCAACGGGGATCTCTGCTTGGCTGCGATGGCGAAGATGCCGGAAATGTCTTTTCGGGGATTGATTTTCTGCGGAATATGGAAATGACCGGCCAGCGATACGATTTTAAAGGTAAAACGGTTGCCGTGGTCGGCGGTGGAAACACCGCCATGGATTGCTGCCGGACATCCATGCGCTGTGGCGCTGACAAGGTGTATGTGATCTATCGCCGTACAGAGAAAGAGATGCCGGCCAATCCCATCGAGATTCACGAATCGAAACTTGAGGGCGTAGAATACTTGTTCCTCACCAATCCAAAAAAGGTAAATAAAGACGAACACGGGAACGTAGCTTCGATCACCTGCCTGACCATGGATTTGGGAGAGCCGGATGCTTCAGGACGCCGCAGACCTGTACCCAAAGAAGGTTCCGATTTTGATGTAAAAGTGGACTTTATCCTCGCCGCAATTGGTCAAAAAACCGATGTCAATTTCCTCGAAGATGTGAACTCATCAGCATCCAGCGGCCAGTTGAAAGTTAATCGCTGGGGTGATATTGATTGCAACCGCGAAACGCTTCAAACCGGCATACCGTCAATGTTTGCCGCCGGCGATGGGGTTACAGGTCCCGCCACGATCATCGAAGCCATAGCCCAGGCTAAAATCGCTTCCCGCAGTTGTCACCAGTTTCTAACCAACCAGCCTTTAATACCTGAAAAGAAGGAATTTCTAAGTAAAAAATCCAATTTCCACGAGCAGAAGCCAGAGAGCTATGCAGGCAGGTACCAACTACAGTTGCGCCAGGAAATGCCAACGCTCGATCCAAACCAGCGCCTGAACTTCGACGAGGTGGAACTCGGTTATGAAAATGAAGAAATTGCCCGTAAAGAAACCGCAAGATGCCTCGAATGCGGATGCGTTGAATTATTTACCTGTGATTTCAAAAAGTACAGCACCGAATATGGCGCTGAGCAGAACCGCTTCGAAGGCGCCCACAACGAATATGAGGTTGACTTCCGCCATCCTTACATCGAAATTGACAATAATAAATGCATTCTTTGTTCGCGTTGCATCCGCATTTGCCGCGAGGTTGCCGGCGCCAATGCTCTCGGGTTGGTAAACCGGGGATTCAGCACCTTCGTGGCGCCAACTATGGGCAATTCGCTGCTCCACACCACCTGCGAATCCTGCGGGCTTTGCATCGAAACATGCCCCACGGCAGCCATTTCTGAAAATGTTCCTTTCAAACCCGGCCCGGTGAAAATGGAGACCATCGAAGTGATTGACAACATGGGATCAGAGGGTTTTGAAATGCAACTGCATCATAAAGCCGGATTCTTTATGCGTGCATCGGGTAAAACCGGCGAGGTGAATAAAGACGGAAATATAAGCCGTCAGGCCAAATTCGGGTACAAATACCTAAATGATCCCACCCGGATCATGCAACCAATGCGCAAATTGAACGGAGAATTTAAACCGGTCTCCTTTAATGAGGCCTTTAGCCTGATAATCAATAAAATAAAAAGCGTTGATCCTGAGCAAAACGCATTTTTTGCCGGAGCACGCTTAACCAATGAGGAGATTTACCTTATTCAAAAACTTGCCCGTGCCGGGGCTAAAACCAACAACATCAGCAGTTTTCAATATTTTGGCAGAGGTGATGGCTATGGCAGTAATGCAACCATTTCGGTTCCTTTTGAGCAGATTAAAGAAGCAAGCAGGATTTACCTGTTAGGCTCAAACCTGCACATGGATCACCCACTGGTTAATCACATGGTTTTCAATGCCCGGCATCGTTATCATGTGCCGGTCGAAATCATCACCACTTCTGACGACACCAGCATTGAGCATAAAGTTGACAAGGCTTATCATATCAGCTCTTACTACCACTTCTTTAAAGCAGTCAACTATTATCTGTTGCAGGGTGAACAACAGAATCAGCTCTTTATCAACGGAAGAACGGAGGGATTCGAAGTTTTCCGCAAAGCGCTGCTGGCGGAGGATTTCGATGAATTTTTCGAAAAATCGGGCATTGGATGCATGGAATCGCTGGCACAGTTTGCCCGCACCTTTAACGAGGAAAAGAATGCCATCTTCATCTTCCCTGAAAAAGAGATATCCTCCAATACCAATTATGAGTTGATCAACCTCGCCCTCATCACAGGCAAAATGGGAAAAACAGCCCAGGGACTGATTGCATTGAAGGAAAAAAACAACTCCCAGGGATTAATTGACATGGGCAGCTGCCACAAAGTAGCTCCCGGCTCAATCAACCTTGATGCACCGGGCATCATCCAAAATCTGCAAAAGAGATGGGGAATTGATGATCTGCCATCCCAGATTAATAGTCCTTACAAACTAATGATCAACGGTTTACTGAAAAATATTTTCATTTTTGGAGAAGACCCCGTCGGTTGTGCCAACGATCCATCGCAAATAACCGAATGGCTTAAAAAATCGGAATTTCTGGTAGTTCAGGATTATTTTATGACCGAAACTGCAAAAATGGCCGATCTGGTTTTACCGGCCTCACTGCCATTCGAAATTGGCGGAAGTTTTACAACCACTCAACGCAAATTGCAGAAGTTCGAAAAACAGATAAAGTCAGCGATAGAGAAGTCGTCCTTCGATCAGTTGGTTTTGTTGATGAAGGAATTCGGATTGAACGGGATTGCTGACAAAGAAGATGCACTCAACGAATTCATCAGCCTATTGCCACCTGCATCAGATAAAGAAAAGATGACCTACAATTTCAAAATCACTACAAACGATAATTACAACCTAATGTTCCGCCACGGCTGCGACATCGTGAATAAAAGGTTTGATGAGGAGTTTGAGATGATGACTAAAGAAAAATAGATCACAAACAACTATTTTACAATAAGTTAGAACAGGAATGATTTAATCGTTCCTGTTTTTTATTCTACCAACCTTGGTGATTACAGTCCGGCCAGTGTGAACAAAATAGTCTAAATTTGCGCTTGTATTGTCAAAAATCATGGAAATCAGGAGTGACATATTTTTAGGGGATTGCCTTGAAGAACTTCAAAAACTGGAGGAAAATTCCTTTGATCTGATCGTTACTTCACCACCATATGCTGATCAGCGAAAGAACACTTACGGTGGTATTCATCCCGACAAATATGTCGAATGGTTTCGGCCAATTGCTGCTGAACTTCTGCGAGTCCTGAAGCCAACCGGCACTTTCATCCTCAATATCAAGGAAAAAGTGGTGAATGGCGAGAGAAGTACATATGTTATCGAGCTCATTCTTGAAATGCGGAAGCAGGGCTGGTTGTGGACTGAAGAATTTATCTGGCACAAGAAAAACTCCTATCCCGGAAAATGGCCAAACCGTTTCAGAGATTCATGGGAGCGGTTGCTACAATTCAACAAAAGCAGGCACTTTTACATGAACCAGGAAGCAGTGATGGTTCCTATGGGTGATTGGGCAAAGACACGTTTGAAAAAATTGTCAGAAACCGACAAAATCAGGGACAATTCGAGAGTTGGCAGCGGCTTTGGAAAAAACATCTCGAACTGGCTTTCGAGAGACATGGCCTACCCTACCAATGTACTTCACCTGGCCACAGAATGTAGTAACAAGAACCATAGCGCTGCATTTCCCGAAGGCCTGCCCGAATGGTTTATCAGGTTGTTTACCAAAGTTAATGACACAGTTTTAGATCCATTCGCTGGTTCTGGAACAACATTGATCGTAGCTAAAAGGATGAGAAGGAATTCCATCGGAATCGAAATCGTGCCTGAATATGTCGAAATGGTTAAAAGTCAGATAGCTCAACCAGAGTGGGTACTTTTTGATTCTCAGACGCTTTACGGGCAAAATACAGATGAAAAAGCTTAAATTATGCCTAATCAGGGCTTATTCCATCAAAGCTTTAACCCCTGATGCCGAAGTTACTGTGAAATTCTCCGAATTCTTCATAAACACCCCAAAAGTTGAGAGCAATCAGAAGGAACAGGTTGAACACAGCTTTTCAAATCAATTACCTAACTATTTGATAAACAATATTTAGACACAAATAACACTACATTATGAAGCAGTTGGAATTAGCAGATGTATTTGAATATGTTGAAAAGAATATCGAAGTATTTCACAAGAAACGAATTGAAAAGCTCAATGGACTTAAACTTTCAGATGTTTTAAAAAGGAAAAATCCTTACCTATTCAAAGCGAAATACATACTGACTTCTGAACAGCTTGTAAAGAATCTGGTGGATGCTTTTATTTCGTCAAATGAGGAGACAATTTTTGGCGATTGGCTCGAAGGTCTCGCTATTTTTGTCAATTCGAGGGTTTATAGTGGCTATAAGTCAGGAATAGAAGGAATTGATCTGGAATTCGAAAAAGATGGATTGCGTTTTATCATCGCAATAAAATCAGGACCAAATTGGGGAAATGCTTCGCAGGTCAAAAAAATGATCTCTGATTTCAGGACTGCGAAAAAGACCTTGCGGACAAGTAACTCCAACCTCAATATCGTGGCAATCAATGGTTGCTGCTATGGCAGAAATAACAAGCCGGACAAAGGGGACTATTTCAAGTATTGTGGTCAGCAATTCTGGGAGTTCATTTCAGGTGACGCAAACCTTTACCTTGACATTATCAAACCTTTGGGGCATACGGCAAAAGAAAGAAATGACGATTTCAATGTTTCTTACGCTCAGATGATCAACAAGTTTGTCTTAGAATTCGCCATAGATTACTGCAAACCAAGCGGCGAAATTGACTGGGAAAAAATCGTTAAATTTAATTCTGGCAAATAGCCCTTGTTCAACCATACCCTTTCTTTTTGGCCGCATCATCACCCATTCCCCCTCTTTCCTTACTTTTGCGGGCGAAATTTAAAAACTGTAAAATCATGAGAAAAAAGATAGCTGCCGGCAACTGGAAAATGCATACCACGCTGGAAGAGGGAAAAGCCCTGATTCAAACTATTATTAAAGGTGTAGAGGAAAATCCTCCGCGTCAGTCGCCGGATGAGATGTTGGTAGTGCTCGGCACACCGTTCATTACGCTCGAAAGCGCTGTAAAACTAACCAAAGACCAGAAGCAGGTGAAAATTGCTGCCCAGAATTGTTACAGCGAGGAGAAAGGCGCCTTCA
>Ga0116204_1001252_pt1 | contig 14276 bp, 11 predicted proteins | sample LakKivwa52mmetaG_FD_94481 | JGI IMG/M metagenome (GOLD analysis project Ga0116204, IMG submission 94481) | Anoxic lake water microbial communities from Lake Kivu, Rwanda to study Microbial Dark Matter (Phase II) - Lake Kivu water 52m metaG | ecosystem: Environmental > Aquatic > Freshwater > Lake...
TAGGAGGGGGGACGCAGTACCTCCCCTCTTCCATCTTATAAAGAATTAGGGGCTGCTGCTAAAACTCAAGTTATTCAGCAGACCCTAATTATTCTGGATTTTTAAATTTTAAAATATTATTGAGTTGTTCCTGTGTATATAGGGCTACAAAACCTTTGGGAAGTTCTACACCACTTAAACCTTTGTTTTGTGCTAACCAGCTGGCAAAAAGCCAACCCCAGGACTGAAATAGAGGGTTTAGACCAAGCCGACTTTCAGCAAAATACTGCACAGTTGTATGGTAATGATTAATAAACGCTTCGGATAGAGGTCTCTTAAGTTTGAAAAATAGAGGAAGGTGATATTCTTTTCGCGCATCAGAAATACCCTGAGCATTCGAATTTGTTTTTCCAGGGTTCTGCGCTAAACTCACATCTCCCCTATTCTCTAAGCTCCTCCCAGACTCCAAGATAGGATTGACCTGTTGCGAAACCTCCAATCCCCTGTTTTCTTCTGTGCATTTGTACACTTGTGCGAGTTGTAAAGTATCGTCCGCTTGGGCATACCAGGACTGGTAACTTTTATCAAATAGGGGTGTATTGATTGAGGATAAACCCATTACCAAAGAGCCAGGGTGATCTAGCAGGACTGATAAATGTGAGTGATGATAAAGTAAGTGAGTCCCTATACACACACAGTCAACATTCATATATTTGTGCAATTTTTCAAATATACCCATGGAATAGTCTAAGGGATCTATATATACAGGAGTAAGGGCTAAGGAGGTGGGAGGCACCAAAAGGCCTGTTGCTAGCAATAGTATGGCTTCTTGTATTCCATTATATTCCAAGGCCGCAACATGATGCTCCAGCATAGACTTTCCGGTCCATTTAGACTGGAAAGTTATACGATCCGGTTCCCTGGATAAACAGGAAGGGTCGATGAGGATAGCTCGTTTAATCTTAGTATAACGCATGGTTTCTAAGGAATTATCACACTTGTGCAGGCCACCAGCAAGTCCTAATAATTTAAATATTTGAAGGGCGGCTATCTATCCCTTGCCTGCACAAAATTTCCGATAAACTAGCGGTCTCTCTTCTCATGCCAGAAGACAGATAAGGTGGTACAAACCCTAAATAGCGAAGTTGACATGCAAGCCAAAAAGCACAAACAGACCCATACCTCGAATCAGTACAGGCTCCATACTTCCATCCGACGCATTTCGTGTGTAGCCTCTGACTTTTTCATTTTTTCCGCCCAACCACTCCAGACCCTCGATTTCACGATTGTCAAGAATATTAACTACTTCCGCGAAAAAGCGGATTTTTTCTAGCGGTCTCCAACGGCTTTTGAGATCTATTTGAATACGGGCATCGAGTCGTTGTCGAGAGAGACTTTGCTGCTGGTTGGCCAGGCGCACTGATCTTGTGCCCGCATCATCAAGAGGAGCTAAATTAGATCCACCCTGCCTAAATACCCGGCCTGTGTCCAAATTCCAGGCATAGAGTGGTTGATCAACTTGGGCAGTATAGGTTAAGATTAAAGCAAGCAAGGAATCTCTACGTGGTTGTATGCGTATATGTGAAGTCATGCCTAAATTGTGATTTGCATCCCAAGGCAAGGTACCCCCACCTTTTAAAATGTATTCACCCTGCGTAAAAGTTGCGTTACCCACCCAACCTAACCAGTGCGCAGGGGTAAGAGTCCATCTGAAGGCAGCACCATTCACCCAGGCATAATCAGCCTTTTGCGTTTCCTTATAGAACCAGTAGGCATCAGGCTCGGGTAAAAGGGGCTTGTTATAAAGACGAGTATAAAGAGTTAGGCCTGCACCGGCTCCGAGAGAAGATTTTTGCCGTAACTCCGTTCCTGTTTTTATTTCGGCACTGGATGTAGTGTAGGGATTTAACTGGGGTGATTCGTTAAATTGACTGCTATCGGCCAGCGTAAAAGCTCCTTTTTGAGGGGCCAATTTTGAGTTTTGCCGCAAAGATAAATCTATATACCAGGGGAGTAAATTATTGCTTTGTGAATAACGCATACTGAATAGCGGGTAATAAGGTTTTTGGGCGACACCATAGAGACCAGTAGACAGGACCAACTGGTGGCCCTTGGACAGAAGCCAATTTTGTCTTAATAACCCGGTATATTCAAAGAAATTATTATCAAGTTTTTCTGGAATTCCTGCCATACGCTCATACTTGCGCTCTTCGGTTTGAAGATGAACTTCTAGACCAAGAGAGGATCTGGCACCCCAAAGCCCTTGTCTTTTTAGATACTCCATACCAGTCCCATAATCAGCACGTACAGCTTCTGTTCTATCTAGATAGGGTTCTGTACATTCACCCTGGCAGTATTCTCTGTACCAAGGTGTTCTGGTTTCAAAGGAGGAGGGGTTAAGAACAATTGTATCAATGGAGGAGTTAATATCCTTTCCCCTATATATCGAAGAGTAGAGTGCAAGTTGGCCGCCACCACTAAGAGATTTTTCTGTTTCAAAACCCGTATGAAACTTTCCCTGTTCGCCTTTGTGCACGCTACGCGCCTTTTGACTTGTAAAATTATCAGATACATCTTCTTGAATGTGAAAATCGTCACCGACAAAAAGAAAATGGTAACGGGAAGTATTACCCAAGGTATCACTCTTGAATCCGCCCAAAAACAAATCCAGTGATGATATATCAATGGGATCTTCAATTTTATTTTTACAATCTTCTGCACTCGGGTCACAAAGTTTATTTTGCCTTGAGGTTTTTGGAATTGTATAGAAGCTTTTTCCAAGAGTTGCAAGGTAAGTGGGTCGAAGGATGCGGGCACTAAAAACAAAGGAACGGTCATTATAGAAACCACTTAAATTGAACTCTTGATTGATTGTGCCCAATACAAAATCACCTACTATATCCTCTGTACTACCAGGCTGGAGTTCGTAACGCAGTGCTGAGGCATTTCCTTGGTTAAGTGGTCCCTGCCCTAAATGATCCTCAACTGCAATTCCTTGGAGAAGACGGGGATTTAGAACACTTTGATTCCCCGGAAAGCCAAAATCAAGATGCCTCAAGTTGGGCATGCGCAAACGACCCAAGTAGTGGGTTGCATCCTGAGTGCGTCCTCCAAAAACCGACAAGGAACTGGAATATTCAGTGGGAAGATTGACTCCTTGCATTTGCGCGAGATGTTCAGAGAGATCTATGCGCATTCCTTGGAATTTTTCAAGTTGCTGTAGAGATTCAAGACCCCTGTTATTAATCTTAGACCGTTTTTGCCCAAGTACATCTAGATTTTCGAGTTGTCTTACTGAAGGTGTCAAACTGATTTCTAGATCAAATGGGGGCGTCAATTCTGTAAGATCCTGCTCGTGGTTCTCATAACCATTTTTTGAGAAGACAAGAACCATCTGCTTAGTTTCTAGGGCAAGCGAAAAGCGCCCCTTGGAATTAGCTGTTGCCAATTCTTTGCCACTGCGAGTTAAAATTTTTGCATAGGGAACTGGATTACCCGATTGTTCATCCAAGATGAGGCCTACGGCATAAAGACTGGTGACTTGTTGTCCAGCACCTTGAGATACGCCTACAGTAAAAAGCCAAAAAAGGATTGAGAGCAGAAAAATTGCAGGAGAAACAAAGGGTCGAGAGAGCATGTGGATCATAAAAGGGAATTTACTAATTTTGGCAGGCGCAGGTCTATATCCAGGTGCTTTGCTTGATTGACCAAAGGCAATCAACAAAAAATCAATCCGCACTGCTTGAGTGACTATAATTTTGATATTTTTAATCCTCATTTTTAAACAAGCTCCATAAAGGCCACCATGCTCGACATCAAATTGATTCGTGAAAAACCCGAATTTGTCAAACAAGCTCTAGCCAGCAAGGGTATTGACGCCCCCATCTCCCTCATCCTAGAACTCGATGAAAAAAGACGACATCTCACCCTTGAAGGTGATCAAAAAAAAGCAGAACGCAATCAAATCAGTAAGACCATCAGTGTTCTCAAACGAGAGGGTAAAGATGCCTCTGCCATTATAGCTTCAACCAATGAACTCGGTGAGGCGTTGGATGTACTTGAAAAAGACATCCGTGAAACAGAACAAAAACTAGACGACATACTTCTTTCTTTACCCAATCTCCCCCATACAACAGTTCCTCTGGGCCGTTCATCTCGTGATAATGTTGTTGTACGAAGCTGGGGTGACCTACCCCAACTCAATTTTACCCCTATAGATCATTTAGCTCTCGGTGAAAAATTGGGATTATTCGACTTTGCCAGAGGAGCAAAAATAACTGGACGTGGCTTTCCTATATACATAGGCCGCGGTGCTCGACTCGAGCGGGCACTCATTGATTTTTTCCTTGATCACCATCTACAAAATGGCTTCACCGAAATTCTCCCCCCGCTTCTTGTCAATAAAGATAGCATGATCGGCACCGGACAATTACCTAAAATGGCCGAAGACATGTATAAGCTGGCAGAAGATGATTATTACCTCATCCCCACTGCTGAAGTTCCAGTCACAAACTATCATGCACGGGAAATGCTCAATGCAGCTGATTTACCCCTGCGTTATGCAGCCTATTCAGCTTGCTTCCGTCGCGAGGCCGGTTCCTGGGGAAAAGAAACCCGAGGCTTCCAACGCTTACATCAGTTTAATAAAGTAGAGATGGTGTGTTTTAGTGATCCCGAAAAATCTTATGAAGAACATGAACGGCTAGTCAACCAAGCAGAAGGGATTTTACAAAAACTAGAAATACCTTACCGAGTTCTGGCATTGTGTACCGGTGATCTTTCCTTTGCAGCAGCAAAGTGTTATGATCTAGAAGTGTACTCACCTTATGCACAAGGCTGGCTTGAAGTCAGTAGTGTTTCCAATTTTGAAGATTTTCAAGCCCGTCGGGCAAGCATTCGCTTCAAAAAAGAAGGTAAGCCCCAATTTGTCCATACACTCAATGGGTCTGGCCTTGCCACTCCCCGCCTTTTAGTAGCCCTCTTAGAATGCCACCAAACAGCAGAAGGCACCCTGCGTATACCACCAGCTCTACAACCCTATTTAGGAGGGATAAAAGAGTTTACTTAAGTTATAATAAACCTAGGGAAGCCTTAAAAATTGATGATCGCTGATCAAAATAAAATGCAAAAATTTAAAAAGCCCTTCTTTATTTATGATAAAGAAGGGCCTAAAGGACGAGTGCAACAGGGTATTAGAGCACAGTCATCCTTTTTTAGCGCACCCTTTAATAGTCCCTCTTTTTCCTGATCCTAGTTCCATGCCAATGCCACCAACTAAAAACATTGCAAACAATCCAGGAAAACTGAATCCAGTTACGCAATTACTCAATGTATATGTATGGCCATAAAAGAAATTGAATGGCAATCATTTCGGGACAGAATGGCCACCTTATTGGCCACCCACTTTGCCCGGATTGTTTTCTTTTTCATTTTAGGCCTTGTCATTTTTTTCTTTGTAGTCAATTGGTTTATAATCAACTCTCTCTCCAAAAAATACAGTGAAGTTATTGATAAAGAAGCTCGTCTTTACACTATTGCCATCACTGAAAATCTAAGATCCTTCGAATTAAACTGGGCCTTTTCAGAAATTCTACAAAAGTCCCAATTTCCTGTTATTGTTACAGACCCCTACTTTACCCCGCTCAATTGGAAAAATATTCCAGAACGCCCCTTTCGGAGATTTGTTCACCCCACTTACCAAACCATGCCTTATTACCAGCTCCCCAAAGAAGATCAGGAGCTCTTAACTTGGTGGGTCGATAAATTTAAATCACAAAAAAAAGCCCTACCCCTCGAACTCAATGGGAACAAAATCGGATATCTTGTTTACGGAGACCTCAGACTTATCCGCTACTTATCCTGGCTTCCTGTTTTTGAAGTAGTGTTTTTGCTTTTTTTTACCATAGTTTCTTGGTATGGATTCATGATGATCCGCCAAAGTGAACAAGGCCTTCTCTGGGCAGCTCTAGCCAAAGAGACAGCGCACCAAATGGGAACCCCCCTTTCATCACTTATGGGTTGGATGGAGCTCCTAAAAATGCGTTTATCGCAAAGTCCTGAACAAAACCGGAGTTTAGAAATCGTAGGCGAAATGGACGGCGATCTCTCACGCCTCAATCAAGTGTCTATCCGTTTTTCCCAGATAGGTTCAGTACCAAAACTATCATTGGGAAGTTTAAATAACCTGGTACTTAAAACAAGCAGTTACTTTAACCAACGATTGCCCCAGCTTGGTAAAAAGGTGGAGATGAAAGTTCACACACCTCCCCTTCCTGACATTTATTTTAATCGCGAACTTATAGGCTGGGTTCTTGAAAATCTTATTAAAAATGCGCTTGATTCCATCAAGGGAAATCATGGATATATAAAAATTGAAACACTCCATGCCCGCGCTGAAGACTGTGTCCATATCACCATCACCGACAACGGTCGTGGTATCGAAAAAGAGAACTGGAAAAAGATTTTTAATACAGGTTATAGCACAAAGAAAAGAGGCTGGGGATTGGGCCTTTCCCTGGCCAGAAGAATTATTACTATTTACCACCAAGGTTCAATTTTTGTTGAGTGGAGTAGTAAATACCATGGAACACAGTTCCGCATCATCCTTCCCATACTCCCCGATCGAGCCCGAAAAGCTTTGGCTGAAGAAAGCGTCTCATGAATAGCCCCCGCAAGAAACTCATTTTATGGGTCGACGATGAAATCGAATTTCTTCGCGCGCATATCATGTTTCTTGAAGAGCATCAGTACGAGGTAGTCAAAGCCAATAACGGTGACGATGCCTTGGCACTAGTTCATAAACAAGCCTTTGACCTGGTTTTTATGGACGAACAAATGCCTGGTAAAGATGGTTTGACAACCATGGAAGAAATCAAATCCTACGATCCCAGCATTCCAGTTGTCATGGTAACCAAAAGTGAAGAAGAACAAGTGATGGAAGAGGCCTGGGGCCGAGATGTTGACGGTTACCTTATTAAACCGGTTAATCCCTCGCAAATTTTGGCTGTCTGTAAAAGAATTTTTCATCAACGTGCCTTAAAAAAAACACATCTTACTTCTGAATATGTAATTAAATACTCACAATACAAAGCTAAATTCATGACCAATCAAACTCCCGCTGATTGGTCAGGCTTATTTTATCACCTCTGTAAGTGGGATGTACAGGTACAAAGTCTGCGCGATAATGGCCTTGAGCTGACCCACGAAAACCACCGCAACGAAGTCTCTAAAAAATTTCTCAATTATCTAGGTCGGATGTATATCGATTGGGTGAAGGGGAGATCTGAAAATCCTACCCTAACTCCACAAATTATAAAAAACAAACTTACTCCCAAATTGCTCAAAAATGAAAAAGTAGTACTCGTTGTCCTCTCAGGATTTAGGGTCGATCATTGGCTAACCCTCCGACAATCCATTGAGCAGCATTTTCTTATTAAAGAAAATATCGCATGGTCTATACTTCCTACTGACCGAAATTTTTGTCTCCCCTGCTTGCTTTCTGGTCAATATCCACGCCAAATCAGCCTTGAATCCAGCTCCTCCTGGAAAAAAACCCAAGAAACCGACCAAGAATTATCGGGCTTAAAAGAACTATTCTTTAAAAACTTGCATGCTCAGGGCATAAAAGACCTCGATCAATCCCCCTTTATACAGTCCATGGGTGAGGTTTCCCCAGACTTTTCTGACATGCTTCAAAATCCTAGCCTGCTCTGGACCCTTTTATATGATTGGGAAAAAATTGTCTCTGACTTTCCTCAACAAGAAAGCATTGCCGAAGATGCCCTTCAAAAAGAACAAAATATTCGAACCCTCATAAAGATCTGGTTTGAATCTTCCTCCCTCCGAAAATTACTCACTCATTGCGCACTCAATGGACGAAAAGTTCTCCTTACTGCTGACCATGGCGGAGCAATTGTTACCGAACCCGTTGAAGTCTTTTGTCAAGAAGAGCAAACTCCTCATCCCAGACTCAAATCGGGAAGTAATATTTCCTGTGATGAAAGGCATGTTCATTTTATAGAATCACCAAGCCAATACCAACTTCCGGGTATTGATGGGGAGACCAGTTATGCTCTTGCCAAAGAAAACCATTACTTTACCTACCCCAACAAATACCAGTATTTTGGTTCACGATTTAAAGGTCAAATGGTGAGTGGAGGAGTTTCTCTTTACGAGGTGATGGTACCCTTGGTTGAGCTAATACCTAAACCCCATTTTTAAGTAGGGATTGCTGAACAAAGGAAATCCCCAATATTCATAGGGGTAAGATTGAACTTCCCCTTGTAAAAAGTTCAAGGTTTTTAATTCAAAACAACAGGATGCTGAGAAAAACCTTGGACTTGTGGTCAGCCAAAGGTGCGGGGGGAGGTTATTTGCGAGTGAAACGAAATGTGCCTGATCGTAAGTGAAGGCACTAGCAAACGAGCAAATAGGAGGGGGGACGCAGGACCACCCCTTCTCCTTCCTATAAAGAATTAGGGTCTGCTAAAAAACTAGAGTTCACTATCAAAGACCCATCTCAAGGGATTTGTATATTTCTCTATAAATCAGACGCCTATCCTTAACTGCACGAGTAAACTTTGCTTGATCAATTTCAGCACTCCTATATATCAAACAGTATCGAAGAAACTAAAAGCTGGGCCCATACATTTGCTGATTTCCTTTATCCTGGCTTGACCTTGGGTTTTCAGGGAAATCTCGGTGCGGGAAAGACCTTTATAATACAACAACTTTGCAAAAAATTAGGCTACCCGGGGCCCATTCAAAGCCCAACCTATACATTGGTCAATGAATATCCTGGACCCCAACTTATCTATCATCTCGATTTTTATAGACTCGATGCCCACCGCAATTGGGAAGACTTGGGCATGGAACACTATCTGGGAAACCAGGAAGCCATCGCTCTAGTGGAATGGCCGGACAAGAGCCCCTATGTACTTCCCTATATTCATGGATATATAGAGATCAGTCACTTAGGTCCTGAAAGCCGCGCTATAAAATTTACTACTGGAAAGAGACCATGGCCTCGCTAATTGAGGAAAAACAAGGTAAGAGAAATTAAAATTTAAGCTCTATACAAGTTTATTGGCCATGTGACTCTTTATAATCCAGGAGAAAATCGAGACGGGTAAAAAGAAGACTATCCTGATGTGCATCTAGATAGTCAAGTTCTTTTAACTTCTCAAATGCTACCAGAGCTGAGTCATATTTTTTTTCTTTATAAAGTCTCTCTGCATGCGCAAAGGCCTGATGGCTTGATTTTTTTGATGACTGGTAATAATACCAAACACCCAAGCCGCCCAAGACCAAGGCAAGTATAATCACAAGATCCCAGATATAACTGGATTGTTTTGATTCATCTTGAATAAAGCTCATGCTGAAAAACTAGCAATTTTCTTAGGTAGACGGGTTCTTGCTTATAAATTCTTTTAAACTGGCTGCAGCCTTTTTCTCAAGAATTTCTGTAAGTTGGGCAATATTTTTTGTTTTTAGAATTTTGCCAAACTGTTCACGGTAATTTGTGTAGGTAGAAAGATCATCTATCACAAGATCCCATGCTTTCCAATCATTATTTTTCTGAAAGAGTCTGTAAACTAAAACAGATTTTTGGCCTTTAGACCAGGCTTGCGCTGTCACGGTTGCCTTCTTTCCACCAGCAAGTAATTTTGTTGGTTCGTAAACTGTACTGTCAGTTTTATAGAGTTCTAGCTGTCTCAAAGAAGAGTTTTCAATCATGTCCTTAAAAGCAGCAATAAATTTTTTTTGTTCCTCGGGTTTTAGCGCCAAATACCGGGCATCACCGAGGGCCTTGCGACCCAGTTCTTCAAAATCAAAAATACTGTTAATGAGGGTTTTAATTTCTTTTGCTCTAATTTCCGCTGTGGATTTGCTGTTTTTCCTAAGCGTCTGTTGTAGTTCAGAATCTTTTTTCTTGAGTACAAGCAGAGGATCAGTTTGCGCCAGGCCAAAACCTGCACTGAGTGTTAGGGTAAGTAAAAAGGATTTTATACATAATTTAGAGAACATAATTACTCCATTTACGGGGAAGCAGTTTGTTGGGATTGGGAGAGCCATTGATTCAGCGTTAGGCCCATAGAATGAAGAAGTCGGGCATAGGAGAGGTTATATTCAAAAACAGCATTGTAATAATCGCGTTTTGCTGACAAGGTTTGCTTGTAGGGGCTAATGAGATCTTTGGCATTGGAGGGATCAAGGTCGTATTGCATAGCAGCACCTTTAAGCCAAGCTTCTGCCGCCTTCAAAGACTTTTCCGCTGAAATCATATTTTGTTGGGATTCAGTCCACTTGAGGAAAGCTTCATGCGTGAGCATAACAAGGCCGCGAGCGGCGTACAATTCTTTGCGTTTGAGTTGGTTAAGTTCGATGGTTTTTTTATGAAAATTTTGGTAGCGATTCCAAAAATTGAGTTTTTGGGTAATACCTAATCCAACTACTCCACCAATGTCATTCAGCGGATCAGAGGCAAAAATATCTCCCTGTGATTCACGCTTTGACGACCAGGTTTTAGTATAGTTAAAGCCTGCAAAAATAAATAAGTCGGGACCCAATTCGCCTCGAGCTATTTGTAAAAGCTCAGAACGCGCTTTAAGTCCATGCTCAAGTTTTTTTAAATCAGGATGATTTAAAAGAGTGAGTTTTTTGGCAGAATCGAGTGTAGGTACCGGATAAGCTAGAGGGTTGAGCAATGTATCGAGTAGAGGTAGAGTTGTATTTTGAGAGTTAAGTTGACAATAAAAGGACGCACCCAACTCGGCCCTGCTTTTTTGCAATTGCGCTTCATGGTGGCCTGACTCAAGTTTAAACAAATTAGACTTGAGCTCAAGTAAATCTTTTTGTGAGACAGATTCATCACCTTCATCTATTTTTTCCTGAAGTGACTGCAAGGCTTTGTTCATGTCTTTAAGAGCAGCTGCAGTTTCTTTAAACATCTGCTGGGCAAATAAATAGCCAAAGTAGATACGAAAAGCTTCATAAGAGGCTTCAAGATGTTTTTTTTGGACATCTTTTTCGGCTACTTTAATGGCCATACGGGAAGCCTTGAGACCTGATTTGAAACGATAAAAATTAAGTGGTTGCGCTGCCTTAAATTCCATCCCCATGTAAGGGCCCCAGGTACTAAAATCGTAATCTGTACTCCCTGAGCGGGTATAAAAGGGCGCAAGTCCACCAGTCCTAGATTGATATACAAAAGAAGTATCCCATCGTTTGTGCAAACCTGGCGCGGGACCCATGGCCATCTGAAATTCAAAACGAGGTAAGATAGCACCGGTTTTAAGCTCACTATACTTTTGCTGCGCCATTAAAATTTCCAGGGAATCTTCGGAAAGTTGTGGATGCCGCTCCAGGACCAATTTTTCAAATTCGGGAAAAGAGTAGACTACACTATTTTGTGATGCGGTCGGAGGAGGGGCTAACGCCACTTTTAGGGTAACCTGACTGTCAAGGATACTTTGCACAGGTTTTTGATCAGAAGAGGTAAGAGACCCATTTATTGATTCTTCTTCACCGAGATTATTTTCGAGATCGGTAGTTAACCCTGCTTGGGCCACAAAGGATACTTCGGAAGGGCTACTGGCTTTTATTCTGGAATTGTTCATAGAGCTTGCCAAGACAAGACGCAACTGCAGATTAAAAACGATAAGTAAAATGGCAGAAATGAAAAAGCGCATGATCAAAAGATACATTATGGAGGCGTTATCCCAAGTGATGCTCATCATTTGAGGCGAGTTTTCTCATGTTTGAGGATTTTCCAGCATCCTTCATTACTCTTCCCTTGTGGTTGAGCTGGTGATTGGCTAATTTCAGAGCATGGGTGGCTTCCAAAAAGCAGGTTTTTTTCATAGACTAGGCCAGGCCGGTTATGTAGGCTATACAGAAGCCCTTCAGTATTTATTCCTATTGACTGAGGTGCTTTTTTACACTGTCTGGCCACGGTCCCGCAGAGGAACCCAAATTCCAGGCGCTTTAGGCATACAACTTTTCAATTTGGGCTACAAGGCAGCTCCTATTGTTGTTTTGCTTTCTTTTTTAATTGGCCTTACCTTGGCTTTACAATCCGTTATGCAATTACAAAAATTTGGAGCCTCCTCCTTTTTAGCTGCAGGAATCGGCATAAGTATGGTAAGCGAAATAGGCCCTGTTCTAACTGCTGTTATTATTGCAGGCCGATCTGGGAGTGCAATTACTGCCGAAATTGCCTCGATGGCCATAAATGAAGAAATCAAAGCATTAAAGGTGATGGGATTAAAACCCCTACCCCTCCTCCTTTTACCCCGTTTTTGGGCCTTGTCTGTCATGGGCCCCGTACTCACATTACTCGCAGTCATCACCGGAATTTCAGCAGGTTTTTTTGTTTCCACTTGGGTAGCTCAACTCTCTCCTATGTTATTTGGACGCGAACTTGCTCTCGCTCTTACACCTATGCTCATTCTGCAATCCTTATTTAAGTCTATAATTTTCAGCTGGATTATTGTGCTAGTTGCGATACGGCGTGGCTTCCTGGCGCAAGGGGGGGCCCTCGAAGTTGGAAAACAAACTACTGCCTGCGTTGTATACTCTATATGTGGGATAATAGCTGCAGATGCTTTTCTTTCTTTCTTTTTTTATTAAAGAAAAAACGCCTCAACTTGAAAAACCCGAAAGAGCTGTCTTGATCCAACCTCAACCAGTATATACCAACCAGACCAAAACTCAAGCACCTATACTGGCCTGTCGCAAGGTTAAAGCTGGGTACAATAATGTATCCCTTTTAAGTAACATTAATTTTGATGTATCCTCTGGTGAGATTCATGGCTTACTGGGTGGATCGGGAAGTGGAAAATCTACTTTACTTAATCATATACTTGGTCTCTATCCTTTAATGGGTGGTGAAATTACCCTACTCAACTCTAAAATCACTCCAGAATCTTCCTATCCCGAAGAATTACGGAAAAAAATGGGTGTTCTTTTTCAAAGTGGCGCCCTCCTCAGCAGTCTTACCGTTGCAGAAAATATCGCTTTACCCTTAATTGTACCGCAACCCGACCTAGACAAAAATGAACTTGCCCAAAAAATTGAGGAAGTATTGAATCGTGTCAAACTCAATTCGGCAAGTCACAAATTTCCCTCAGAACTCTCAGGTGGTATGAAAAAACGTGCTGCCTTGGCCAGGGCTCTTATTACCAACCCCTCTATTTTATTTTGTGATGAACCTTCAGCAGGACTTGATCCCTCTACTTCCCGCCATCTAGACGAACTTTTTTTGGAACTGCGTGATCAGGGTAAAACGCTGGTTGTGGTAACCCATGAGTTAGCCTCAATCAAAGCCATTTGCAACAGTGTAACCTTTCTCAATGCAGGTGGGGTTATCGCTTCCGGACCTCTGGCCGAAGTTGAGGAGCATACCCATCCTGCTCTACAGTCTTTCTTTCGACGCACGCATTCCTACATAAACTAAACCAGGCCTGCACATGGAACTCAACACCTCAGAAAAAACCCGCTTGGGTATCATGCTATTCCTGACCTTGACCATCCTGGTCGGAAGCTTGCTTTTCTTAATTTCACGACACTGGCTTAAAAAAGACATGACTTACCACACTCGTTTTTCAGAGAGCGTAGATGGTTTACTCCCTGGAGCTCCGGTAAAAATTAGAGGGGTGCAAGTGGGGCGGGTTGACGAGATGCGCATAGATCCCGACAGCGTAACCCAAGTTTTAGTCTATTTTTCAGTAAAAAAAGGAACACAGATCAAGACCGACATGATTTGTGAATTGGCTGGAGGCTTATCTATTACTGGTTTAAAAAATATAGAGATTACTGGTGGCAGTCAAAATTCAGGTTTACATCCAGCAAACCAGGCACTTAGCAGTCGTCCTTCTTCCTTGGGTAAGTTAAGTGGTCAAGCAGAACAAATAACTCTTAAGCTTGAACAACTCTTGAACAATCTACTCAATGCCTCACAGGCCCAAAACCAGGATAAACTCTTTAATACTGTGCAGTACTGGGGTAATGTTGCTCAATCTCTCGATACATTATTAAAAAATCGAAAAGGCCCCCTCACAAAAATTCCTGATCAAATGGAAAAAGCCATACTTGAAATTCAGGAATTAGCTCAGATCACCCGCACCCTAGTTGAAAACATATCCAAAGAAGAGCCCGGAAAAAAAATGAGTAAAACTTTTGATAGGGTTGAAAAAATCACACTTGAGATTGAGCAAGGAATAAAGGAAGGAAATCTAGCGAAGAACATCAGTAAAGCCGGACTTGCCGCAGATCAAATTACCAGTACAGCCAGAACA
>Ga0116204_1001253_pt1 | contig 14257 bp, 14 predicted proteins | sample LakKivwa52mmetaG_FD_94481 | JGI IMG/M metagenome (GOLD analysis project Ga0116204, IMG submission 94481) | Anoxic lake water microbial communities from Lake Kivu, Rwanda to study Microbial Dark Matter (Phase II) - Lake Kivu water 52m metaG | ecosystem: Environmental > Aquatic > Freshwater > Lake...
GATTAGAATCATCAGGTTAAGGGGGCGGGGATAGTGCGGATTGATCAAAATTTTACAACATTCACTTCAGGCGGATAACGCCAAAACTCTTGCGCCTATTGGCTCGCTTCACTGGTGATGGAAAATTAGCGATAGTTAAGATGGCGGCTGATTTTTCAAAGAAAGTCCAAGAGAAATTTTTTTCGGTGACATGACGAGACCGAAAGGCACCCCCGCGGCAGGACCCGGAAAATTTTAAAAGGATAGATAGATGCATAAAAAAGGTTTTACGCTGGTAGAGATAATGATAGTTGTCGCGATAATAGGCATAATCGCGGCGATGGCGATACCGGGATTTGTGAGGGCCAGGGAGGTCACGCTCCGGAATTCCTGCATGCATAACATAAGCCAGATCCAGGGAGCCGTCCAGATATGGGCCCTTACTACCGCAGCTTCAAGCGACGCGACCCCGCTTTTGACGGATCTAGTCCCGAATTATATAAAGGTCTGGCCCAAATGCGGAACTTTGACCTATGAGGTCCCGGCCGTCGATGAAATGCCGGTATGCCCCAATATAGATTCGCACCCCGACCACATACTTTGACCGCCATGGCTGATATAAACGATTTATTGTTGACGGTACGGAAACCCGGCAGATATGTCGGAGGCGAATGGAACGCCGTCAAGAAGGAGTGGTCCCAGGACAAAACCAAATTTCTACTCGCGTTTCCCGACGTTTATGAGATCGGAATGAGCCATCTCGGAATGAAGATACTTTACGGGATACTGAACGACCGGCAGGACGTTTTATGCGAGCGCGCTTTCGCCCCGTGGCCGGATTTTGAAAAAGTTTTAAGAGATAATAATATTCCTCTCTTCAGTTTGGAGTCGCGGAGGGCTTTAAAAGAATTCGACATAGTCGGCTTCAGCCTTGCGTACGAACTCTCTTATACCAACGTCATAAATATGCTGGACTTAGGAGGAATTCCGGTAAAGTCCTCGGATCGCAGCGATAACGATCCGGTCGTTATCGCCGGCGGGCCCTGCTGTTACAATCCTGAGCCGATGTCGGATTTTATCGACGCCTTCTTGATAGGCGACGGAGAGGATGCGATATTGGAGATCGTGGAAGCCTGTAAAAGCATCCCGGCGCCAAGCGGCCCCTCCGGACCTATCGGCCCCAAGGGCCGGAGGCAACGGCGAACGGCCATACTAAAAACCCTGGCCGCGATCGAAGGCGTATATGTCCCTTCGCTATATCAAGTGAAGTACAATGACGACAAGACTATAAAAAGTTTTTCGGTTTCTGAAGCGGGAGTGCCGGAGAAGATAAAAAAACGTTCGGTATCGGACCTGGATAAGGCCTATTATCCCACGAAACAGATAGTGCCTAATATTGAGGTGGTGCATGACAGGATCACCATAGAGATAATGCGCGGATGCAGGCACGCATGTTCATTTTGCGAGGCCTCGGCTACCTACAGGCCTTGCAGGGAAAGGTCGAAAGCCGGAATAATGGACCTGGCAAGAAGATCGTATGCGGATACCGGATACGATGAGATATCCCTTCTTTCGCTTTCAAGCGGAGACCATTCCGAAATAATAGAGATCGTTAAAGAGCTTAACAGGGAATTCAAGGACAGGTCAGTCTCAGTCTCGATGCCGTCGTTAAGGGTAGAGGATATCTTAAAGCACCTGCCGACTCTGATATCCGAGACAAGGAAGTCCGGCCTCACCTTCGCTCCCGAAGCCGGAAGCGCCAGGCTCAGGGAGTTCATAAATAAGAAGATAGATATAGATAAACTGTTTCAAGCCGCGCGTGAATCTTTTAAGATGGGTTGGCGCAGGGTTAAGTTGTATTTCATGATAGGGCTGCCGTCCGAAAGCGACGCGGACATTTCCGAGATAACGTCCGTTGTAAATGGTATATCGAATTTAAAAAGAGAGATCGATTCCAGGCCCGCGAATGTGGCCGTAAGCGTGAACGCTTTTATACCCAAACCACATACGCCCTTAGAACGCGAAGGCATGGATAGCGCCGAAGACTTAAACCGCAAAAAGGTATTGCTGCAGAGCGCCATCCGCTCTAGATCCATAGAACTGTCTTTTCATCCTATAGAGATGAGCCGGCTCGAGGCCGTATTTTCAAGGGGAGATAGAAGGCTCGGGCCTGTTATCCTATCATCGTGGAACCGCGGAGCCAGATTTGACGGCTGGCAGGAGATCTTCGCCCCTGATGTATGGTCGAAGGCTTTCGAGGCATTTGGCATAGACCCGGATTTTTACTCAACCAGGCGCCGCCCTAAAGAAGAGAAGCTTCCGTGGGGGTTTATACTCATCCGTTAGCCGCCCCGTGAATTTGACAAGCGGGTGTATATAATGTATACTTCTCTTAAAATTATAATAAAGGGAGGGTGTCATGGGCTTGATCAGAAAGTTGATGCTCGGCAATAAAGGCCTTCGCTATAAACTGCTCATCGCTTTTAGCCTGATGTCGATAATACCGCTTCTGGCTTGCATGTACGTCATCTCCAATCACATATTTCCCGGGGTCGAGAATCTTTTTACGATAAGTTCCGTGGTCACAGTCTCAATAGTGCTGGCCATATTGGGACTGGCGCTGGCAAGAGGGCTTGTCGATCCGGTGATAGACATGGCCCTGGAGGCGAAGATAATAGCCAGCGGAGAATACGACGGGAACCTTCCGGTATCAAGCGACGATGAGATAGGGGCCCTTGCCGGATCGATCAACATGATGACTCAAAAAGTCAAATCGAACCTCGACGAGCTTAAGAGCTACAGCCAGAGGATGAGGGAGATAAACGTCGATATCCACAAAAAGGTAATGGCTTTATCGAGTCTTCTGCAGATAGGCGATACGATAGCCGCGCGTTCGATACAGATAGACCCGCTCATCTCTCTCATAGTGGAGCGCTCGGCAAGCGTGCTTGACACCGGATATGGCGTATTCTATTCGTCCGGTAAGGACGGATCCGGCGTATTCAAGGCCGGGATATCTTATAATATCGATAACGAAAGACTTACGGAGGTTTCGATAAAAAAAGGCGGGCATGAGTTCCTCGATAGGGTTCTCGAGTCAAGAGCCATAGCCATAATCGATAAATCCGCCAAGCCGTCGAAAGAATTGGAAGGCTTCAGGTCCGCATACAACGTGAAGAATTTTCTTGTGATACCGATATATTCCGGGCGAAACGATCTCGGCGTCCTCCTTATAGGTTCCAGGACGGAGGACTTAAGGTTCAAGGACGATGACGTCGAATTGATGAAGGTATTCGCAAAGCAGGCCACTATAGCTATAGAGAGCGACCTCTTATCCAAGAAGACGGATCAGTTGGCGATAAAAGACGACCTGACCGATCTGTATAACAAGACATTCATAATGGGCAGGCTGGAAGAAGAGATAAAGCGCGCGATATTCTACCAGAGGCCCTGCTCGTTCATAGTCTTCAACATCGACAATTTTAAAAAATTCCGGGACGCCCACGGAGAGCTTGTGGCGGAAGAGGCGTTGAAGAGGATAGCGAAGATATTCCGCGACAACCTGACTCCGGTAGGAAAAGCGGCGAGGATCGGCGGCGACGATTTTGCGATGCTTCTTCCGGAAAAGAATAAGAAGGAGGCCGGTTATATAGCCGAAGAACTCAGGAAGAAGATAGAGACGGCCAATCTTCTCCGTCAGGGGCAGGCTTCTATGACGGTAAGCGGCGGCGTAAGCGAGAACCCGATAGACGGATCCACCGCCGAAGAGCTTTATAAGAAAGCGGTGGACGCGCTAAAGGAAGCCAAGTCCCTGGGGAAGAACAGGGTCGCAATTTAATATTAAAGGAACCGGAGGCGATATGGCTAATGACCTGACCAAGTATCTTAATATGATGGCTGAGAAGAAAGCTTCCGATATCCATATTACCGCGGATTCCCCGGTGAAGATAAGGATAGATGAGTTGCTCGTTCCGGCCGACGATAAAGTGCTGAAGCCCGAGGACTGTAGGGAGCTTGCCTATGGCCTGCTCAGCGACGAGCAGATAAGGACATTCGAATCGGACCTGGAGCTGGACATGGCTTTCGGGATAAAGGGCCTGGCGCGCTTCAGGGTCAATATATTCAAACAGCGGGGTTCGGTCGCCGCCGCTATAAGGATGATCCCGAATAAGATATGGTCTTTTGAAGAGTGCGGCCTGCCGGTGAATGTTGCCCTCTCGATGTGCAGAATGCCGAAGGGGCTTGTTCTTTTGACGGGCGCCACCGGAAGCGGTAAATCGACGAGCCTTGCCTCTATGGTGGACTGGATAAACAATAACAGAGAGTGCCATATCATCACCGTAGAGGATCCCATAGAATTCATTCACGAGAACAAGAAGGCCACGGTAAATCAGCGTGAGTTGGGCAGGGACACCCGTTCTTTCGCCAATTCCCTCAAACATGTATTGAGGCAGGACCCGGACGTTATACTCATAGGTGAGTTAAGGGATCTCGAAACCATAGAGGCCGCCCTTACGATAGCTGAAACAGGGCACCTCGTATTCTCGACGCTGCATACCTCCGATTGCGTGCAGACCATGAACAGGATAATCGACGTCTTTCCCGCCCATCAACAGCAGCAGATCAGAACACAGCTTTCGTTCGTACTTTTGGGAGTTCTGTCGCAGCAACTCATACCCAAGACTAAGGGTTCCGGCCGCGTCCTTGCCACAGAAGTGATGATAGTGACCCCGGCCATAAAGAGCCTTATAAGGGAATCGAAGGTGCACCAGATATATTCCGTCATACAGACTTCGCAGAAAGAGGGCATGAAGACGATGAATCAGTCGCTTTACGAGCTTTACCAGAAGAGCCTTATAACTTACGAAGAGGCTCTCGACAGATCAAGCGACCAGGAAGACCTCAAGAGAATATTTAAAAGGTAAGGGAGAATAATGATTCCGGCAAAAAGAATAGTATCCAAGCAGTTGGGCGAACTGCTCCTCGAAAGGGGGATAATCAATACGTCCCAGCTTGAGAAGGCGCTCAAGATACAGAAGGAGAAGGGCGGCCTTATCGGTCAGATACTCGTCATGCTCGGTTTTGCGAAAGAAGAAGAGATAGCCCAGGCTCTTACGGTTCAGTATGGTTTTCCATACCTTCCTTTGGAATGCTACGAGATAAATCCGGAAGCTATAAAACTGATCCCGGAACAGGTTGCCAGGCAGTACAATCTTATCGCTATAGACAAGATCGGGGATCTTCTTACGATAGCGATGTCAAACCCCCTGAATTTTCAAGCCACTGAAGATATCGAAATGATCACAAAATGCAAAGTCCAGGTTTTTGTAAGCACGATGACCGATATTTCGAACGCCATAAATAAATACTACCAGAAGAAATAATCCATGGTGATAGGTTTAAAAGAGAAGCTCACGAAGGTCCTCATAGATAAGAAGCTGATAAGACAAGAGGATCTCGAAAAAGCCCTTTCCGTTCAGAGGGAGAAGGGCGGGCCGCTGTCGGATATGCTCGTGGAGATGGGATATATATCCAGAAATGATCTTATGGTGGTTATAAGCAGCGAACTGGGCATCCCCCCTATAAACCTAGCCCGATACAAAATAGACCCAGGCGTAATCAAGCTGATCCCGAAAAAAGCGGCAAAGAGCTACAGGATAATGCCTATATCCAAGATAGGCAATACTTTAGTGGTGGCGATGGCCGATCCCCTGAATATATTTACAATAGACGATATAAAGACCCTTACGGGTTTTAACCTGAGCCCTGTGATAACTACCGAGAAGGATATAAAGGAAGCCCTAAGCCTATATTACGATGAGAGCGCTAATATAGCCATAGATAAGATAATAGACGATATGAAGACCGAAGGCGAGATCCGTCTGCTCGACGATTCGCCCTCCGATTCTCAGGCTTCCGCCGATACGCTCAAGATGACGCAGGACGCCCCTGTAGTCAAGATAACCAATCTGCTTCTTTCCGAAGCTGTGAACTTAAGGGCAAGCGATGTTTTGATAGAACCTATGGGCGACAGCTTAAGGGTCCGGTACAGGGTTGATGGTATTTTGCAAGATGGCCGCCGTCCGCCCAAAGCGCTCCATAGCGCCATAGTATCGCGGCTAAAGGTAATGTCAGACCTGGATATAGCGGAGCGCAGACTTCCACAGGACGGCCGTTTTAAAGTGAAGCTCCACTCCAGAGACGTGGATTTTCGTATATCGGTGCTGCCGTCCAGCACAGGCGAGAAGGTGGCCTTGAGAATACTCGATAAATCACAGGCGATGCTCGATCTCAACAGGCTTGGTTTCGACCAGGGGTCATTGGATAGCATAAAAAAGTCCGCAGCGCGGCCGCACGGGATGATACTTATATGCGGCCCGACCGGCTGCGGCAAGACGACGACGCTCTATTCCATAATGCAGCATGTAAATGCTCCGGAGAAGAACATCGTTACGGTAGAGGACCCCGTGGAGTATCTGATAGATGGCATAAATCAGGTAACGGCCCGTCCCGATATAGGCTTGACCTTCGCCAATGCGCTGCGCTCGATATTGAGGCAGGACCCGAATATCATAATGATAGGCGAGATAAGGGATTTTGAGACCGTGGATATCGCTATCAAGGCGGCATTGACTGGGCACCTCGTTCTTTCCACATTACATACCACTACCGCTACCGGCTCGGTCATAAGGCTTGTTAACATGGGGGTTGAGCCATTTCTTATCACGTCGTCGGTCGTCCTCGTGGCTGCACAGAGATTGGTTAGAAAGATATGCCCTAATTGTAAAGAGGCCCATGAGATGGACAAGGAGATGGCTTCGGTTTTAGGGGTCAAATCCGATTCCGGCAAGGCCAAATTTTATAAAGGCAAAGGGTGCGATGCCTGTCTTAAGAGCGGCTACAAGGGGAGGATCGGCCTTCTGGAGGTCCTTAACCTAACTCCAAAAATTAAATCCATGATACTTGAGAATGTCCAGGAGTATCAATTAAGGGATCAGGCGCGGCGCGAAGGGATGAAGACTTTGAGGGAGAACGGAGTAGACCTTATTCTCCAGGGGCTGACCACCGTGGATGAAATACTGCGAGTGACCGCCGGAGATCAAGATATACCAAACGGTTAGGCAGGATATGGAATCTTTTAAGGACAGGCTGGTAGACATACTCATCAAAGGAAAGGTCATAAAAGAAGCCGACCTTGCCAAGGCTCTCGATCTTCAGAAGAAACACGGCTCGAGCCTCGGCAAGATACTGGTCGAGAAGGGGTATATATCCGAAAAGGACCTGATGATAGTAATGAGCCGGCAGTTGAATATCCCGCCTATAGATCTCACCAAATATAAGATAGATAAAGCGGTGATGCAGCTTATACCGGAAAAGCTGGTAAAGCAGTATTGTATAATGCCCCTGTCGAGGATAGGCAACACCCTGATGGTAGCGATGGCCGATCCGCTCAACATATTCCTGATGGACGACCTTAAGATGCTCACCAGTTATAGGGTAGATCCTGTGATAGCTACCGAGAACGATATTAAAGAAGCCATAAGCAAATATTACGGCGTTCACGCGCAAGAGATATCGAATATAATAAAAGAGATGCCGGCTGCCGATGATATCGAGGTTGAAGCAGGCGAAGATGAGAAGGTCGACGTAAGCGAGATGGCTGAAGAGAGCCAGTCCGCTCCGATAGTGAAGGTTGTGAGCCTTACGCTTAACGAAGCTTTAAAACGCCGCGCCAGCGATATTCATATCGAGCCGTGTGAAAAACTTTTGAGGATCCGGTACAGGATAGACGGCAATCTCGTGGAAGCCCTTACCTTGCCAAAGAAGAACCAGAATGCGGTCATAGCGAGGATAAAGATAATGTCGAAGCTCGACATAACCGAGACGCGGGCTCCGCAGGACGGCAGGTTCAAGATAAGCTTCGAGGGTAAAGAGATAGATTTCAGGGTATCCGTTCTTCCTACGACGTTCGGCGGCAAGATAGTAATGAGGGCGCTCGATAAATCGAGCCTGAGCGTAGGCCTGGAGAAACTCGGGTTTCTGCCCGGCCCGCTCAAAACATTTAAGGATGCGATGGCCAAACCGTACGGGATGTTGCTTGTAACGGGCCCCACAGGCAGCGGTAAGTCGACGACCCTTTATTCGATAATAAGCCAGATAAATTCACCGGAAAGGAATATCATAACACTTGAGGATCCGGTGGAGTACGAACTCGAAGGGATAACCCAGATACAGGCCAAGCCCGAGATCGGGCTCACATTCGCGAGCGGGCTCAAATCGGTATTGAGGCAGAGCCCGGACGTAGTAATGGTCGGAGAGATACGCGATTTTGAGACCGCGGACATAGCGATCAAGGCATCGCTTACCGGCCAGCTGATACTCTCGACCCTCCATACCAATGACGCCGCCGGGGCCATTACAAGGCTCATCGATATGGGCGTCGAGCCGTTCCTAGTAGCGTCATCGCTGGCTCTTTCTTCCGCGCAAAGGCTGATGCGGAAGATTTGCCCCGGATGCAAGGAAGAGATCGAGATACCGGATAAGGTGCTCGAAAGGGTCGGTATAGAAGCTAAGAAAGGTAAGAATGTCTTTTATAAAGGTAAAGGCTGCCAGAGATGCAATAAGACCGGTTATTACGGCAGGCTCGGTATACTGGAGGCGCTCCTCATCGATGACAGGATAAGGGACATGGTGATGAAGAGGGCCTCGAACGACGATATCAAGGCCTATGGTATAAAGGAACTCGGCATGAAGACCTTAAGGGACAATGCCGTGGAGAATTTTATGACGGGCCAGACGACGCTCGAAGAGGTACTAAGAGTAACTTCGGAGGATTAATATGCCAAATTTTAAGTATATCGCGAAAGACCGTGAAGGTAAGACTGCAAGCGGAATCGTGGAAGCCAAGACACAGGTCGAGGCTATAGATGTGTTAAGGAAGAAGGACCTTATAATAGTGTCCGTAGCCGAGGCCGCCAAGAAATTTGATTTTAAGGCGTCTTTCGGCGGGAAGAAGAAGGTAAAGCTCGACGATCTCGTCGTATTTTCCCGTCAGCTGGCCACGATGGCCGACGCCGGCATACCGCTCGTAGGTGCGCTCGATATACTCGGCGATCAGATAGATAACAGGGATTTCGGCGCGGTGATCACGAGTATCCGTAATGATGTGGAGACCGGATCCAGTCTTTCCGAAGGCCTGGCCAAGCATAAGGATATATTCTCGACTCTCTTTATAAATATGGTGAAAGCCGGCGAGTCCAGCGGTATGCTGGACGAGATACTCGACAGGCTTGCGGAGTACCTGGAAAAAACCAGTTCGCTTCAGAAGAAGGTTAGTTCGGCGATGGTATATCCCATGATAGTAAGCTCTATGGCTTTTCTGATCACATTTGTGATGATATGGAAGATAGTGCCAATATTCAAGACCATATTTGAAGGTTTTGGAGCGCGGCTGCCGATTCCCACGATGATATTGGTGTCTTTAAGCGAGTTTATACAAAAGTATATCATCCTTATCGTGTTCGTTCTGGGGACTGCGATATTTCTGATAAATAGATTTATCAGGACGGAAAAGGGCAGGGTATCGGTGGATGGATTGCTGCTAAATCTTCCGGTATTCGGAATGCTCTTCCGGAAAGTTGCGATAAGTAAATTCACAAGAACCCTGTCTACCCTCATAAAGTCGGGAGTGCCGATACTTGCGGCCCTTGAGATAGTTGCCAGGACATCCGGGAACAAGGTCGTTGAGGCCGCGATCGACAGCGTCAGAGCCAATGTCCGCGAAGGTGAAAGCGTAGCCGAGCCTCTGGCAAGATCAAAAATATTCCCTCCTATGGTTACGAGGATGGTATCGGTAGGAGAACAATCGGGGGAGCTCGAGAAGATGCTCTCGAAGATAGCGGATTTTTACGACGAACAGGTGGATACCGCAGTGGGCGCCTTAACCAGCATGATAGAGCCTCTCATCATAGCTTTTATGGGAATAGTGATAGGCGGTATAGTAGTAGCGATGTTTTTACCTATATTCAAAATGACAGAAGTTGTAGGATTGTAAGGCCGGCGCGGTGTTGCAATCGTTCAGATCATATGATATTATATCGCCAGTCATGACAAGAGAAGGCCGCATATGTATTTAAAAAAGAAGAGTGGCGTGACGCTCGTCGAGAACCTGATAGCGATGGCGCTCCTCAGCACCATTGTAATATCATCGCTCGGCGGATTTATAGTAGCAAAATTGGGCTCCGTCAGAGCCAAACACAGGATGGCAGCTATGAGCCTGGTCAAAGAACACATGGAGAAGGAGGTATCGGCCGGTTATTATTTCGGCCAATACTATACTTTTGCATCCTCCGATCCGGTTACCAGGACCATAGACGGTATCGATTATACGATAACCCCCGCACCATATCCGGCCACCGTTTCCGCGGAAGGCAGCGCTAGCTATAAGATAGTGGGCTTTCGGGTGAACTGGACCGAAACACTTTATGATCAGATCGGAGCCGTAACTTGCAGCGAAAGGGCAGTAACCTACATAGCCAGACATGCGTAATATAATTTTCGGGTCGAAAAAAGGATTTACATTGGCCGAGGCGCTCGTCTCCTCGTTCATAATGCTATTCATATTGCTGTGCGGTTGGAGTATGTATATGATGGGATGGTCCTGGTGGAACGAAGTGGCGCCTACTACCGAATGTCAGCGCATAGCCCGGGTCGCCCTGACGTCGGTGATGACCGGCATTACGGACCAATCGGCGGGAACCGATGTAATGAATTTCATTACATACAAGCGGCGCCTCGGGCTGGACTGGTCTAACCGCACTTATGCCGATACGCAGAATCTTACTTTTACGACGCCTGTGATATCTGAGGCCGGACGGCGTATCGATTTTAAACTGGAACCGGACCCTACGGCTTCCAATATAAGGAGATACTACCTAAGCCAGGACGCGAACGGCGTGAAGGGTATTTATTACCAGTACGGCAATGCCGCCGCGCAGCTTGTAAGGGGCACCGCCGGCATAACGGACATAATGTTCGAGGCCGTGTCCGGATATGCCAATCTCATCAAAGTGACCGTTTCGGCGCAAAAGGATGTACGGACGATGCGCACAGAGATGTATCAGGCCGCCGCAGCTTACAGCGATTATGTTTTCCTGAGGAACATATGAGGATGTCCGGATCGAAAAAAGGTTTTGCTATAATACTGGCGCTGGCGCTGGTCACCATATTTCTATTGATAGGTTCAGCCATAGTCAGTATCAGTTGCGGCGAGATAATACAGTCAAGGAACTACAATGATTCGGCATGCGCCTATTACATGGCCGTAGCCGGCGCCGAGCAGATGTATGCGCGTTTGAGGAACATACAGGCCCTTAATCAGACGGTTACCTGGCCGCTGCGCCCCAGCAATCTGAGAAATGTATCGATTCAGATGGACGGTTCTACCTTAGGAACTTTTACCGTCACGGCTGAGCTTACAGGCCAAACCGATGAGTTTGCTATAATATCTACTGGTGCCGCCAACGGCCGTACGGTTACGGTGACTGTCAAGTACGGCTACTCATCCACATACACCAACGGCGTGCCGATAGGGTCTATAGGGCCCATGAATTTCGCCGGTCGAAGATGGTTCATATTTACATCGAGGGTATATGCGGACGGGCCGATCGAGAGCGCGTCGACGATATCGCCATCCGTCAGTTCTCCGAATTCGTCCCCATACGTGCAGTTCAACGGGGATGTTGTCCCAAATATGACCGATTTAAGCCGTCCATCCTTCTGGTATAAATACGATCAATCTACAAACTCCTGGTCCCAGAAGGCGGTCTACGACACCAATGGCGACGGGCAGTTTGTAAGCGATATAGATAATAATGGATATGTCGATGCCAGCGACTGTGCCGGAGACCCTATAAAACTGGCCAATCTCAATATAGACGATACAAATAATGACGGCAGGGTAGATAACAAGGACGCGTTCATCACCTATTATACCGTGGAGCTGAACACCGCCAATAATCTTGGCATCAATCCTGGGGGGGCAAATTATTATTCCGGAGATGTGAATCTGGGGCCGTATTCGATACCTACCGGCGTGTCGATGATATTCGTAGACGGCGATGTAAATGTGGTTTTCAACGCTCAAAAATGGTGGCCTGCGGCTTCCGATATCGCCATTATATCTACGGAGGATATAACCATAGTACAACCGGTGAACGGTTCGGACGACAGGATGACGCTTGTAGCGTACAATAATATAAATACCGGAGGTATAAATCTAGGCGACCTCGCCGACGTCGACGGAAACATGAACGTTTATGCGAATAATAATTTTAACGCAATTCTCGGCGGCAGCACCAATGGTTCCATAATGGCCGGCGGTTCGACGAATGTGGTTACTGGGCTACCGAGTTTTCTCTTCAACAGGGATCTCAACCAGGGGACCGACAGCTGGTCGGATCCTACCCGGAAGCCGGTAGGGCTACCGCCGAATTATCCGACAATTTCAAGGCCGTTCTCGATAAAGTCCGAAAATCTGAGCTCGACTGGTTATAAGCCGCGCTGGCAGAAACGGTAAAAAAGGAAGATCGCAATGAAACAGGCCCGCTCCTACATAATCATATCGATGTTTGCGTTATCGGTATTACTGGCGGCGATTTTGCCGGGGATGTATGTGCGTATGACTGCCCCCGCGAAGCAAGAGGTTGAGGCCGTGAATAGACCGTTAAAAATCTCAGATGATGAGGAGAACGATCTAAGGATTTCCATAGATAAGGCTAAATCAGAGCTCAATGAAAAGCATGGCGATGATTTTGGTCTTCCCGAAAAAGGCCCTGCAACCCTGGCCCAAGTATATGCAACGTATCCGGATGCCACAGTAGGTAATAATATCGTCGCGTCATGGGCGCGCACCAGTCCGGCGGAGAAAGCAAGGGTGGAAGAGCAGCTTGATAAGCAAATAACTGTCGCCCAAGATACGCTGAGGACCGAACCTGAAAATAAGGACGCTAAGCACATGCTGTTTATTGCTTCGACCCTTAAAAAATTATGTAAGAGTAATTTTGATTACAACCTTCTGGAGGATGTCCCGGAAGAAGAAGGGGGGCTGCTCCCGAGATCTAAGAAAGCCGCCAGACCTTGACAATTCGCTATTCTTAGGGTATACTTACTATTGAGGGTCAGGTTGGGGGGTTCTGGGGGCCATAATATATATATCGGATGTAAAAAATCTCCAAAAAGACCTTCGGTGCTGGCTTGTCGTAAATTTATACGAAAGTTGGCTTTTTTCCGGATGGCCATTTTGGAGTTTCTCTTTTTATACGGAAAAAATACCCAATTCTGGGGGAAAGGAAGGTGATTTATATGAGAAAGATGAACAGGAAAGGCTTCACGCTTGTTGAAATAATGATAGTCGTTGCAATCATCGGTCTACTCGCAGCGATAGCCATTCCGAACTTCGTCAGAGCAAGGGAGACCGCTCTAAAGAACGCCTGTATAGCGAACCTGAAACAGATCCAGGGCGCCGTGCAGGTCTGGGCGATCGATACCGGCGCAGCTTCAACCGCCACGCCTGGGACGGGAGGTATCGTCCCGAACTACATAAAGGCATGGCCTAAATGCGGTACCGCTACTTATTCGGTACCCGCAGTTGATGCAACGCCTACTTGCCCGCAGGGCACATCAGGGCATACGCTCTAGGACTAGAAGTTCGGTACGACTTAAGAACCCCGCGTTTTCTTCATTGGATTCGCGGGGTTTTTATTTTCGTAATCTTGACAAGCGTGCGTATTTATGATAAGTTTAGTCGATATAGTATCACAGTATATTGACATATACAGAAGGAATGATGCTGGCACTAGGACGAAGAGGTTATACGCTTGTAGAGATAATGATCGTGGTCGCGGTTATCGCGATCCTAATGTCTGTCGCTGTTCCAAATTATCTGAAATCCGGCAAGGTCGCCTCCAAAAACTCCTGTATATCCAATCTGAGACAGATAGACGGCGCGGTTGAACAATGGGCCATGGATAACAATATTCCGGCGGGAACTGTGCCCGGCTCTTTCCAGGAATCGGAGATATACAATTACATCGATGGAGGCAGACCGGTTTGCCCTTCGAGCGGCGAGTATGAAATACATGCCGTAAATTCCAAACCTCAGGAGGAAGAACAAGATGCCGTTTTTGGGAGACCTTTTGGGGGATGTGCCCTACCTGGGACTTTTATTCAGTAAGAAGGAGACCGTCAAGCAGAAGACGGAGCTGATATTCTTCATTAC
>Ga0116204_1001255_pt1 | contig 14253 bp, 18 predicted proteins | sample LakKivwa52mmetaG_FD_94481 | JGI IMG/M metagenome (GOLD analysis project Ga0116204, IMG submission 94481) | Anoxic lake water microbial communities from Lake Kivu, Rwanda to study Microbial Dark Matter (Phase II) - Lake Kivu water 52m metaG | ecosystem: Environmental > Aquatic > Freshwater > Lake...
ATCAATGCGGGTTGTTGGTGTTTGGTGTTTTTTCTGAACATGCGTTGATTGTATTAAATTTTTTCGGTTTTGACGAGGGTTGCTACCCTTTTTGCAGTGGAGTCACCCACAATTCAACATTGTGCTCTCCATCATTTACCAGTCCCATCATGGTGACGGAGCCCTTTGTCACGCCCAATAGACGCTGCAGATTTTCCTCCGAAGCAAAACGGATGTGGGAGATTCCCAGTTTTGAGGCCAGATCATCCAATTTGACCGTCTTTTCGCAGGCGGTTACAGCAAGGAAGAAGCGACGAGATTTTTTGTCGCATAGGAATAGATTCTTGGTGCTGACCGCTTCGATGCCTGCGTGATGCGAATCTGCTTCAGCACAGGTAAAAACCGCAGGGTGTTCGATCCGCTCAAAGATGAATTGATGCGTCTCCATAAATCGAAGGAAATCTTGTTCGGTGGCAATCTGGTTTTCTGTCACGTTTGCAACTCCATCCCTGTATTATATTCGCACCATTCGTGCAATTCGCATTAATCTTTTCTTTTTTTCATTCCCCTTGACTCATTTCCCGCCCCAGTGGAGGTATCCCATGAAGATCGCACGGGACGAGCCGCAAACCGTTAGCTACCATCTTCTAAAAACAGCCTCAGTTCTATGCTACACTTAAGGCAGGATATATACAATGACTATTCAGAGTAGCCTTCAAATCGGTGATGTTATCCGCAACGCCGTTGTATTCAACATCAAAAACTGGCTAGGTGGTGCGATGAATTCTGATTCTTTAATCCAGTCTGTTCAAGATTTCTTTGCTGTTCTAGAAGAACGTAAAATTGATTATGTACTTGTTGGGGGCATTGCCATCCTTCATTATGTAGAAGGAAGAAATACTCAAGATTTAGACTTGCTTATGGCAGTTTCTTCTTTAGAAAAACTACCCGAACTCAAAATCACAAGTCAAGATATATATTTTGCTCGTGCCAATTATGGCGAATTACAAGTCGACATTTTACTCACACAGAACCCGCTTTTCAAAAAAGTTCATAAAGAGTATTCAAAGGTTCAACAGTTCCTTGACCGAAATATCCCTTTGGCAACAGTTGAAGGTTTATTGCTCTTAAAGTTATACGCGTTACCATCGCTGTATCGGCAGGGTAATTTTGCACGAGTTGGTATTTATGAAAATGATATTGCTACTTTGCTTCATTATTATCAGCCTGATATGGCTGTATTACTCAATGAAATTTCGAAGCATGTAAACAAAGTAGATTTTGAGGAAATCAAAGGTGTGGTTTCTGATATTCAAAAACGTATTAAACGTTTCAAGAATGAGTCTCGCTAAACTGGCAGGTGGTTATCCTGGCGTCCCACACGATCATCGAGATAATGCTGGAGAAAAATCTTGCAGGACAATAAAACAGCACAACTTCAGATTCTGCCTTTTCAAACAGACGACCTGATCCATATTCGGCGCATCCTTGAAAGCATTGACTGGGATGAACATTACATCCATGCCTTTGAGCAGGCAGCCACCCATTTTGCTGGGGATGAAAATTCGGCTGTGTTTATGGCGCGCCTGCAAGATTCAATGATCGGCTTTGTCTTTGTCGAATTCCATTCCTGGAACCGTCTCGCACAGATCCAAGGATTGGCGGTCGATTCGGCATTTCACAGGCATGGAGCCGGCTCTGCCTTGGTATTGCAAGCAGAAGGCTTTTCTCGTACTTGCGGCGCGCGTGGTGTCTATGTGGATACGCCAACCAGTAATGAACGCGGACGACGATTCTATGAGGCGATCGGCTATCAAGTGGGGTACGTCATGCCGCGATATTACGAAGAAGAACTCGATGGCATTACCTACCAGAAATTCATCGATAAAAATGCCGCCTAGCAAAACACCTGTCTCCCCTTGACTCATCCCCCGCCCCGTCATAGAATACCGCCCATCATGCACAGCACTTTGAACTACGCGTTCAAGCACCACCATCATCATATTCAACCCCCGCATGGTCGGGAGGTTTATGTGCGCGTACCTGTTTTAAACCAATAGCAGATACCCATACTTCACCTCATCAAGCCCCGACCTTGCGTCGGGGTTTTTTGTTACTCAAGAGCGGACGATAGACCGCAGACGATGGTCAATGGTCTATCGTCAACCGTCAACCGCAAATCAAGAAAAGGAAAACCAATGACATCCCAACCCACCCTCCGCCTCTCCCTGCCCTCCAAAGGACGGCTCCTGGACGACTCGCTCGACTTCCTCGCCGAGTGCGGACTCTCTGTGCAGAAACTTAATCCGCGCCAGTATCAGGCGAAGATGCCCGCCCTGCCCGAGTTGACCGTCCTCTTTCAACGCCCAGGTGACATTGTGGTCAGCGTCCGCCAAGGCAGTGTGGACTTTGGCATCACGGGCATCGACGTGCTCGAAGAAAATCGCGGAGACAATGGCGAGATCATCGTGCTGCATGACGAACTCGGCTATGGCGGATGTGCGCTCATGCTTGCCGTCCCTGAAGTGTGGGATGAGGTCACCAACATCCCTTCATTGAAAAAGTATGTGACGAGTCTCAACCGTCCACTGAGAGTGGCGACAAAATTCCCCGTCCTCACTGAACGCTTCCTCAAGGCGCAGAACATTCCCCACACGCTCATCACTGCCGAAGGGACTCTCGAAACCGCGCCGACCATCGGCTATGCCGACATCATCTCCGACCTTGTTTCATCGGGGCAAACGTTGCAAGACAATCGTCTACGTGCGCTGCGCGACGGAGTCATCCAAGCCTCGCAAGCCGCATTGATCGCAAACCGCAAAGCCCTGCAAACGAATCCACAAGCGCTTGAAATGGCACGTCGCTTGCTCGAATATATCGAGGCACATCTCAGGGCGAAGGAAAATTTTCTGGTCATTGCGAACATGCGCGGGCGGAGTCCCGAAGCGATCGCGTCCAAACTTTTCAATGAAACTTCCGTGGGAGGTTTGCAAGGTCCCACGATCAGCCCCATCATCACCCGAGAAGCAGATCAAGATTGGCACTCCGTCACCGTCGTCGTGCCACGCAAACGTCTGCCACAAGCCATCACTGAACTTCGCAGCGTTGGTGGCAGCGGCATCATCGTCTCGCCTGTGACCTACATCTTTGAAGAGGAACCGCCGCGCTACACAGCAATGCTGGCAGAGTTGAAAAAATAAGACGCGCGGCGCGCTTCTTACTCAACCTGAACCTGATTCTGTTTTCTGGAGTTTTTATGCAAATCAGAACCCACCTCGAATCCCTTCCACCTTACACACCCATCGAGCCATTTGAAATCTTATCGGCTCGTATCGGGCGAGAACCGTCGCAGATCGTCAAACTCGACGCGAACGAAAATCCCTACGGGGTTTTGCCCGCTGTCCGCAAGGCGCTTGCGGAGATGGACTTTCCGCACATCTACCCCGACCCTGAGTCGCGTGCCTTGCGCCAGTCTCTGGCACAGTTCACAGGCGTAGACGCAGACTATCTGCTCGCGGGTTCTGGCGCGGATGAACTGCTCGACCTGCTCATGCGCGTCTTCCTTGAACCGAACGAGTGCATTCTCTCCTGCCCGCCGACTTTCGGCATGTATCCCTTCGACGCCGAGTTGAATGCCGCGCGCTGTATCGAAGTGCCGCGCAATGCAGACTTCTCTTTGAACATGGACGGCATACGAAAAGCAGTTGATGAATACAAGCCAAAGTTGTTATTCATCGCTTCGCCCAATAACCCCGACGGTTCGTTGATCCCATCGGATGTGATGGATGAATTGCTCACCCTTCCGCTATTGGTTGTGCTTGATGAAGCCTATATCGAATTTGCAGGCGAGAATCTCGGTGCAAGCCTCAGCCGAATCCGCGAAGTGCCGCAACGGGAAAATCTGATCGTGCTGCGCACGTTCAGCAAATGGGCAGGGTTGGCGGGTCTGCGCATTGGCTATGGCGCGTTCCCCAAGTGGCTCATGCCCACCTTGTGGAAGTCCAAGCAGCCATACAATGTCAATGTCGCTGCAAGTGTTGCCGCGCAAGCGTCACTTGCCAATGTTGATGAACTGAAAGTGTTGGTCGAAAAACTCAAGGATGAAAGAACCCGCCTCCTCTCTGCGCTGACGGAGATTCCGTACCTCAAGCCGTATCCTACGCAATCGAACTTTATCCTCTGCCAAGTGAACGGGCGCGACGCTGCTGAATTGAAAGCCAAGTTGGCGCAAGAGTTCGGAGTGTTCATCCGCTACTTCAACAAGCCTGGGCTGAGGGATCACATCCGCATTAGTGTGGGGCGTCCGAGTGATACGGATGTTTTGATAAGCGCGTTGAAAAAGTTGTAAAGGCAGGAAAGTTTGAATGTTGGAAAGTTTACAAGTTGGAACGTTCAAACCTGTAAACCTGCTAACTTGTAAACAAAGGAGATGTTATGAGACTTGGTGAAGTTTCCAGAAAAACGAACGAAACACAGATCGAAATTAAATTGAACTTGGATGGCACAGGCAAGCATGAGATTTCCACAGGCGTGGGATTTCTCGATCACATGCTGACCCACCTCGCCGTGCATGGTCTCTTTGACCTGAACGTCAAAGCGCAAGGCGATCTGCACATTGATGTCCATCACACGGTGGAGGATGTGGCGCTGGCGTTGGGTCAAACCTTTGACAAGGCGTTGGGCGACCGCAAGGGAATTGTCCGCATGGGAGATAGTTTCGCGCCAATGGATGAGACTCTCGCACACGTGGCAATGGATCTATCGGGGCGTCCGTATGCGGTGGTGCAGGTCGAATGGCACACGCCGTATGTGGGCAATATCCCTGTTACGTTGTTTCCGCATTTCTTTGAGTCGTTTGCGGTGCAGGCGCGCTGTAATTTGCATGCACGAGTCTTATACGGGCGCGATGACCATCATCAAGCCGAAGCGCTGTTCAAAGCTTGGGCGCGCGCGTTGGATGCGTCCACGCAGTTTGATGTGCGGAGGGGTGGGAGTATCCCTTCGACAAAAGGAAGTTTGTAAAGATGATGAAAGAGGAAAGATGAAAGATATTGTGTTGATCGACGCAGGTACGGGCAATCTCCGTTCGGTGCAGAAAGCATTGGAGAGTGTCGGCGCAAACGTAGAACGAACCGATGACCCACAAAAAGTTTTAGCGGCAAAGAAAGTTGTGCTGCCTGGCGTGGGTGCATTCGGTGATTTTATGGATGGTATGAAAGCCAAGGGACACGATGACGCTGTGAAGCAAGTCGTCTCGCGCGGAGTGCCGATGCTGGGAATTTGTGTTGGCATGCAAGCCTTGTTCGAGATTGGCGAAGAGATGGGTGAGCACGAAGGCTTGGGTCTGCTGCGCGGCACGGTCGTGAAGTTTGCAGATACGCTTTCAGTGAAGATTCCGCATACGGGGTGGAATCAGGTTCAGGTCAAGAAAGAGGCGGCGCTCTTCGATCAAATCCAAGATGGGGCGTATGTCTATTTCAATCACTCGTTTTACTGTCAGGCGGGCGATGCATCTGATGTGATCGCGGAAGTGGATTATGGCATTCGCTATGCGTGCGCGGTGCGGCGCGAGAATGTTTTTGGCGTGCAGTTTCACCCTGAGAAAAGTCAGGCGGTGGGGCTGCGCATTTTGAAAAATTTTGTGGAGGCGTGATGTTTACGATCTATCCCGCGATCGATCTGCGCGGCGGCAAAGTGGTGCGCTTGAAAGAAGGCGACCCCGCGCGGATGACGTCGTACAGTGATGACCCCGCCGAGATGGCAAAGCGTTGGATCGATGCTGGTTCGACTTGGTTGCATGTGGTGAATCTCGATGGTGCGTTTGGTGAAAGTGATAATGCAAATCGCACTGCGCTTGAAGCAATTTTGAAACTTGGCGCGCGTGTGCAATTCGGTGGCGGGATGCGCTCACTCGAGTCGGTTGAAGCGGCGTTGTCGTTGGGCGTGAGTCGCGTGATCCTTGGAACAATCGCGATTGAACAACCAGAGATTGTACGTGATGCCTTGGCTCGTTTCGGTGCGGAACATATCGTCGTTGGAATCGATGCGCGCGATGGACTCGTGCGGACTCGCGGCTGGAAGGATAACAGCGGCGTGCCTGCGCTTGACCTCGCGCTTCAAATGCGGGACTTTGGGCTGGATACCGTTATCTTTACCGACGTCAGCCGCGACGGTTTGGGCAGCGGGTTGAACATCCCTGCGACGCGAGCGTTATCTGAGAAAAGCGGGCTGGATGTGATCGCTTCGGGCGGCGTGCATACCATCGACGATGTTAAGGCGGCGAAGGATGTGGGGCTGGCAGGCTGTATCATCGGGCGTGCGTTGTATGATGGGACGGTTGATTTACGAGAAGCGTTGCAGGTTTAAGGTTGAAAGTTGAAGGTTAACCTGCAACCTGAAACCTGTAACTTTCAACCGATTGGAGAACTATGTTAGCAAAACGAATCATCCCTTGTTTGGATATCAAAGATGGGCGCGTGGTGAAAGGCGTGAATTTTGTGAACCTGCGCGATGCGGGTGACCCTGTGGAGCAGGCGCGTCTGTACGATGAGCAAGGTGCGGACGAGTTGGTCTTTCTCGATATATCCGCAACCCACGAAGGACGCAAGACAACGTTAGAGTTAGTCAGCCGCGTGGCAGAGACGGTCTTCATGCCGCTGACAGTCGGCGGCGGAATCCGTGAAGTGGACGATATGCGCAATCTGCTACTGGCTGGCGCGGACAAGGTCAGTGTCAATTCGGCAGCGGTGAAGCGACCTGAGTTGCTTTCTGAAGGCGCGAGTCGATTCGGGGCGCAGTGTATTGTGCTGGCGATCGATGCATGCAGAAACGGCTCAAGTTGGGAAGTGTACGTGGCGGGCGGACGTACTTCCACAGGCATTGACGCGGTTGAGTGGGCTGTCCGTGGCGTGGAATTGGGTGCGGGCGAGATCCTGCTCACCAGCATGGACGCCGATGGCACGCTTGCGGGTTATGACCTGGAATTGACAAGTATCATCTCGAACATGGTCTCTGTGCCTGTCATCGCTTCGGGCGGGGCGGGAACTCCCAGTCACTTTGCGGATGTGCTGACCAAAGGCATGGCAGATGCGGCATTGGCGGCGTCGCTGTTCCATGATGGGAAGTTGAGAATCCCTGAGTTGAAGATGGAGTTGGCATGGCGGGGCGTGCCTGTTAGGTTGTGAAGTGACGATAGACCGCAGACGATGGACGATGGCAAGAAATCAGCAATTGTTGTCTATGGTCAATGGTCTATGGTCTGGAGAAAAAGATGAAAGATGAGTTGTTGAGTGAGATTAAGTATGATGTGAATGGATTGGTTCCAGCAATTGTTCAAGACTCAGAGACTAAGGATGTGTTGATGATGGCCTGGATGAATATTGAGTCTTTGCGATTGACGATAGAAACAGGCGAAACCGTTTTCTGGTCACGCAGTCGGCAGGAGATTTGGCACAAAGGCGCGACATCGGGCAATGTACAGAAGGTGGTCGAGGTCCGCGTGGATTGTGATGCGGATACGCTACTGGTGTTGGTCGAGCCTACGGGTCCGTCATGCCATACGGGCGAGCGGACGTGTTTTTATCGAAATATGACGATGGACGATTGACGACGGACCATGGAAAACCATCGTCAATTGTCAATGGTCTATCGTCCAATAAGGAGAACTTATGAGCATTCAATGGTTGTTTGATGTGATCGAAGAGCGAAAAAAGAATCCCAGCGAGAAGTCGTATACGACGAGTCTCTTCAATGAAGGCTTATCAAAGATCGCGCAGAAAGTGGGAGAGGAAGGGACAGAAGTTGTTGTCGCGGCGTTGGCACAGGAAGACCAGCGACTGATCGAAGAAATCGCGGACTTGACCTATCACACCCTCGTTCTACTTGCCGCGCGTGGACTTACCCCAGCCGATGTCATGGCGGAGTTGGAGAAGCGCCACAAATGACCCGCATCATTTTATTGGATATTGACGGCGTACTCGTCCAACCAGGCGGATACCGCGCTGCATTGCGGGCAACCGTTCAGCGATTCGTGGGTGAGTATCCTATTGAAGAAGATTTGTTGACCGAACTTGAAAAGCGCGGGATTTCGAGCGAGTGGGATATGTCGCCGCTCATCATTGCCACATATTGGGAGGATGTGCTTTTGCGTCAGCCGATGAGTGGATTATCGGATGATGTAGCGATGGCAGCAAAGCAGATTCAAAGTCAGAGAACGGATGTGCCAAAGCAATTGCATGTCCCTGAATTTGATTTGGTGGCGGGACAATACCCCGCTGAGACAGCGTTCCATGCGGGATGTTTTCCATCCATCCCAGAGGTGTTGCGGAAAAATCTTTTGACCGAGTCACGGGATGTCCGCAAGTCGGAGACGTTTCGCACGTTTCAGCATTTCACTTTGGGGAGCAAAAACTTTCAGGCGACGTACCAACTTCCAGCGGAGTTTGTGGCGCAATCCCTTTTGCGGACCGAGGATAAAGCCAACATCAGTACAGAGATCGGTGAGAGGTTAAGGCATCCGATGAATTCCCTAGCTGCATTTACCGCCCGTCCTTCGCATCCGCCGCGTGGGGTTGAAATCAGCATCGGGTATGCACCTGAGGCAGAGTTGGCGTTGGAGTTGGTCGGGATGGCGGACATTCCGTTGATGGCATTCGGCAAGTTGGAATATATCGCCGCGCAGCACGGGCTTGACCCCGCTGCATTGATAAAACCTTCGCCATTTCAGGCATTGGCGGGCGCGCTCGCCGCATGGACAGGCGATGAACTTTCCGCATTGCAGGCGGTGTACGACTGGTATTTGTCGGGAAGGTTGAACAGTCGTTTTGGAGATTTGCCAACATCGTTCGAGTTGGTCGTGGTGGAAGATACGCTGGGCGGCATCCGCTCGGTGCGGACGGCGGGCGAGATTTTTCAGAAGGCGGGGTTCGATGTGAGCGTCCGCACAGTTGGGCTGACCTCGGGGATTCGGGCAAAGGAAACCGCTTTCAAACAAAACAATGTGCCTTATTTCCGTGATTGGGCAGAGTTGATCGGCGAATTATAAAATCCTGCCGCTCTTGTAAATTGAAAAACTGGACAGGCTTGGTATAATTCTGCCTTACGAAATTTAGGAGCACGCATGAAATACCACATCTGGACCGAAGGCTGCCAAATGAACGTTGCCGACTCACAGCGGGTCGGCTCGTCGTTGGAGCATCTTGGCTATACCCTTACCGAAACCATCGAAGAAGCAGACGTTATCGTTCTCAACACCTGTGTCGTGCGTCAGTCCGCCGAAGACAAAGCCATGGGGCGTGTCACCTCGCTCTCTCCTCTCAAAAAGAAAAACCCCAATCTTGTTATCAACTTAATGGGTTGCATGGTAGGCGTACGCGGCGCGGAGAAATTACGCAAGAAACTTCCTTTTGTTGATGTCTTCTCGCCTCCCTCCGACCCGGGTCCGTTGATCTCGCATCTCACGCAGTGTGAGATCCGTTCGCTCGAAGATTCCGAAACCACCCGCCGCTTCCTGATGATGGACGAGGAACTCAAACTGCCCATTGCCGAACAAGGCAAAACCGTCAGCGTACATGTGCCTATCGTCTACGGCTGTTCACACGCCTGCACCTTCTGCATCATCCCCTACAAACGCGGCATCGAACGTTCGCGCCCTGTCGGCGATATTGTTGGCGAAGTCCGCTCACTGGCAAAGCAAGGTGTAAAGGAAATCACCCTGCTCGGTCAAATCGTAGACCGCTACGGCAAGGACATTTCCGACGGTCCCAACCTCGCCGCGCTTCTGCGCATTCTCCATGAAGTGGAAGGCATCGAACGCATCCGCTTCCTGACCTCACATCCCAACTATTTCGATGACGACCTGATCCATGCCATTGCCGAACTGCCGCGGGTCATGCCGCACATTGAGCTGCCCATCCAGGCAGGCGATGATACTGTTCTCGAAAACATGAAGCGCGGATATACCCAGCAGCAATTCCGTGACCTCGTGGCGAAGATCCGCAAACACATTCCAGACTGCTCCATCGCAACGGATATCATCGTCGGCTTCCCCGGCGAGACCGAAGAACAATTCATGGAGACGTATCGCGTCTTATCGGACCTCAAACTGGATGTAGCCCATTTAGCACGCTACTCCGTTCGAGAGGATACCGTTGCCACCCGCCGCATGGTGGATGACATCCCCGAAGAGGACAAACTCCGCCGCCTGCACATGCTCGATGACCTGCAGGAACAGATCGTCGGCGAGATCAACAAAAAATATCTAGGCGAAACCGTCGAAGTGCTGTTCGAAGAAAAGGTCAAAAATCGCTGGCGCGGACGCACCCCCACCAACAAACTGGTCTTCGTCGAAACGGAAGAAGACCTGCGCGGCAAACTCCTGCCCGTCACCGTCACCTGGACGGGACCATGGTCGATGCAAGCCAATCTGATCAAACAACCTGAATTGATCTCCCTGTAATTTGGCGTAGGGGCGGGTCTGAGACCCGCCCCTATGTTTTTCGGGGGTTATAATTCTCTTATATGTCCTTCAACGAGCTCATCACCACCTTCGCAAATAACCTGCTCCCCATTTTGCTTGTCAGCGGCGCAGGCTTTGCCCTCGGCAAATTGCTCAGCATCGACTCGCGTTCACTGGGGCGCGTGGTCTTTTATGTGTTCAGTCCCCTGCTCGTTTTTGACCTGATGGTAAAAAGTCAGTTGAACTTAAGGCAAGCCATTACCACTGTTGGCTATACAGCGTCTGTAATTCTCGTGCTGGGAATTCTAGCCTTCCTGCTTGGCAGGCTTTTCCAACTGGAACGCACTGCCCTGCTCGCGGTCATTCTCACCGTGGCATTCGGCAACACAGGCAATTACGGCTTGCCTCTGGTCAAATTCGCATTCGGTGACGACGCGCTCGCCGTCGCTTCGCTGTTCTACGTCACCACTACGATTTTATTCAACACGGTTGGCGTGGTCATCGCCTCGCTTGGGCACATGGATTTGAAATCTGCCCTGCTTGGGTTGTTCAAAGTACCAGTCGTGTATGGCGTCATCCTTGCCCTCCTCATCAAAGGGTTGAACATCCATATGCCCTTGCCGCTTTCACGTACCATTGAGATCGCCGCCAATGGAGCCATTCCTGTCATGCTCATTCTGCTTGGCTTGGAGTTGACGCGCATTGAATGGTCGCACAGTTTCCGCGCCATTGGCGTGGGCGTTTTCGCCAAACTCCTGCTCGGCCCCGTCGTCGGCATTTTGCTCGCCAGCCTCTTCGGCCTGCAGGGTCACACCCGTCAGGGCAGTGTCATCGAAGCCGCCATGCCTGCGGCAGTCGCAACCACCGTGGTGGCAACTGAATACAAATTACAACCGTCACTGGTGACCGCCATTGTCTTTCTCGGCACGGCGCTCAGCCCATTAACACTTACACCATTGCTCGTCTATCTCGCGAGGTAACGAAATGTCCAATCTGCGCAATGCCATTCTGAAGACCTTCATCATCATGCTTCTCGCAGGGTCCCTGTCACTGAAACCCGGGCAGGCACAAGGTCAGGGAGGAATCGTGGTCGAAGACCCTGTCATGATCGTGGACTTCGGGAGGACGATCGAATTCACAGCGAAGATCAAAACCCCGCTTCCCATCCAGCAAGCATCACTTCTCTTTCGCGGCGTGAACGAGGAAACCACCCGCGTGGAAACGTTGCAGGTAGCAGAAGATGGTTCATTACGTTTTGTGTATGATGCGTCGCTGAATGTATTCCCCCCATTTAGCTGGATCGTCTTTTGGTTTCAAGCCACACTGACAGACGGCAACACCTACACCAGCGAACCTGTGCAATTTCAATACAGGGACGATCGTTTTCCGTGGCAGCAGGTAACCCGCGCAAACATTACCGTCAATTGGTATGCGGGTGATGAAACCTTCGGTGCCGCCGCATTGGATACCGCCGCAGCGGGACTGCTCACCATGAATGAATTCATTCCCATCTCGCTCAGTGAGCCTACCCAAATTTACATCTACTCCAATGTCACTGACCTGCAAGCCACCCTGCTTCTTGGCGGCGCAGAATGGGCAGGCGGACACGCCCACCCCAACCTCGGTGTGGCGTTGGTGGCAATAACCCCAGGCGACAGCCAAACCATCGAAATGGAAACCGCCATCCCTCACGAGCTCGCGCACATCATGCTCTACCGCTCGCTCGGAAATACCTATGATAATCAACCCGCCTGGCTGATCGAAGGCATTGCCTCGATGGTGGAGCTATACCCAAACCCTGAATACGCACGCGCGCTGGAGATCGCCAGCCAGACCAATTCCCTGATCCCATTTGTGGACTTGTGCGCCTCCTTCCCCGCCGATTCTGGTTCAGCGTTTCTGGCATATGCCCAAGCCCAATCATTCACCAACTACATCCGCGACTCGTTCGGCACCTCGGGGCTCACACGTCTCACCAACGCCTATGGTGACGGTTTCACCTGCGAGCTTGGCGCCACACAGGCGCTCGGTCTGCCGCTCAGTCAATTAGACCTGCGCTGGCGTGAAACCGTGCTGGGACAAAACGTGGCAGGCGTTGCCTTTCGAAAACTGCTGCCATTTTTATTGCTAATGCTACTGGTATTGATCGTGCCCTTATGGGGAGCGATCGACATGCTGCGACAAAGGAGAAAACATGCAAACCAATCCAAATGAGACCATTCGTGTTCACATCTGGGTCAAGGGGCGTGTGCAGGGAGTAGGCTTTCGCGCCTATGTGGAATACAACGCCCTGCGGATCGGTGTGCTCGGCTGGGTACGCAACCTCGGCAGAGACAGGGTTGAAACCGTGGGGGAAGGCACACAAGAACAGATCGACCAGTTCATCGAGATTGTCAAAAAAGGTCCCTCTGCTTCCCGCGTGGATGAAACCCGCGTGGAATATGAGGAACCCACCGGATATCTGGATGGATTTACAGTCAAACGAAGTATGTAGAAAATTACGAAAAGCCCAATCCCCGCTCTTTCAACGAAACCCACTTCCCCTGCCCGATCACCAGATGGTCAAGCACATCAATATCCAATAATTTACCCGCCTGCACGATCGCACGGGTGACAGCGACATCATCCGGGCTGGGCGTCGGGTCGTCGCTGGGATGGTTATGGGCAACGATCACCGCCGAAGCATTGGCACGAATCGCATCCTTGAATAACTCCCCCACGCGCACCTGTGATGAATTGACCAAGCCTTTATATACTTCCACAATTTCGTTCACCCTGTTTCTACGATCCAATAGAATCACGCGCAAATGCTCCTGCTCCAAGGCAGCCATTTCATATTGAAGCAGAGCCGCCGCATCGGCTGGGCTATTGATAGCAGGGCGTTCCTGCGGCGCTTCGAGAGTGAGTCTGCGTCCCAATTCAATGGCGGCTTTGATCTGTGCCGCTTTCGCTTCGCCCAACCCATGCTGATCCATCAATTCCTTGAATGGCGTGCGATGCAGGCCGCTGAGTCCACTGAATTTGTTGAGCAGGCGTTGTCTGTCCTACTTCCACTGCATTTTCACCCCGCACGCCTACGCGCAACAGGATTGCGAGCAATTCAGCATTGGTCAACGCCTGCGGACCAAGCGAAGCCAATCGCTCGCGTGGGCGGTCGGCTTCGTGCAGGTCTGAAATTCGATAGGTGGGTTTTACATTTGGTTCGGTCATATCGCCTCCCTATTGTTTTAATACCGTACAAAAGAAAAGGATTGAATTATGGAAATATCTGGATCGAATCAACCGCCACAGCATCAGACCCCGTCTTGTATGGCGACATCACCACGATACAAGTATATACACCCGGTGGGGGCTGGCTTGCCGCATGATCCACGTTGATCAGGATGCCTGTACTTGGCCAGACTGGGTAGTTATACAAATCACTTAGATTTATGATCTGGTTATCATTTTCCATGTAACTGGTAATGTTTGTGTTGTAATCGTTCGTCAATGTGCTAGAAATATCGCCCCAATTAAATACAATATAGAACGACGACCCACAGGTTGGGGAGGAATTCGAAATTCCAATAATGACATTATCAAGGCGGATAAAATCCCCACTTGTGGATTTAATCTCATAATAAACCATATCCCAATCATAAGACTTATCCACTGTGATCGGGGAGCCGTTTATGTTAAATACTGTATAAGTCCCTTGACTCCACTGCAAAAAGTATATGACAAACCCCGTCCGAATGCAATTTTACACAATTGGCGAAAAAATTAATATAATGGGAGCAGCCCAGCGCCAAACGAGGAAAGAATGTTCAGGAAAAACA